>Ga0306909_100114_pt1 | contig 27321 bp, 28 predicted proteins | sample AntRauMFilla2697_FD_190439 | JGI IMG/M metagenome (GOLD analysis project Ga0306909, IMG submission 190439) | Saline lake microbial communities from Rauer Islands, Antarctica - Metagenome Filla 2 #697 (v2) (version 2) | ecosystem: Environmental > Aquatic > Non-marine Saline and Alkaline > Saline ... | reverse complement strand
TCAACAATGTTAGTCGTTTCCATGGTGGTGTATCTCCTTCGGTTGGGCTGCTGTCTTCCAACAACAAATCAACCAGATACGCCGCCAACCTTCAAACCGCCAAAACACCAGATTCAGTCATAGCTCGCGGACGCGCTGTCGCTCAATAGAACAAAAAGGACCGTGAGCAAAATGGGGAGACCTGCGCAGATACGGCGGTTCATGACTGTTTCCCTCCGCCGGTCGTGTTGGGCGTTCCACGGTGCCGCTCGGGGAGGATGACTTGGACATTGCGCGGAAGGCGTGACCCCAGATAATCGAGGAACCCCCCGAAGCGCCCTTGCTCCAAAATCCAAGCAAAAAAGTCAGCACGGATTGCGCGAAACAAGGCAAAGAGGAACAGGCCAATGAGACCAAAAATGAAGAACTTGGACATCTGGAAGAACACAAATCCCAACGGGATCGCGAGTACAGCACCGAGGGTGGCATATTGAAAACACGCCCGTTGCATGAGCCAGCCGCGATATTGATCGCCAAGCTCAAACTCGGACATGCCGTCCGTTAGGTTCTGGAACCTTGTAATTCCGCCATCCAAATACCGGCCCGTGAGACCTTTGCGGTCAAACCATCTGGGGCGCAGTCGGTTGGTGATGTCACCAATGAACTCTGCTCCTTTGCGGGTCCCTTCAAACGCACGATTGATCCCGCCACGCCGCGCAATGAAGTTCACCGCGCGGCGCGTGCGACCGGGATTTTGTTCAGGCTGATCGGATTGCTCATCTGTCATTGTTAATTCTGTATGGGCGCGCCGCCACCCGCGCCCTCCGTCCCGTCAATCGTGCTGGCCAAATGGGCCGCAGCTACAGCCGCATCGCGCCGTTCCAGACCAAAGCGCATCCAGTTCACATGGAGGTTCAAGGCCTGCGTCAGAAGGATTTCCCGTTGAACGGCGTCTGGAGACATTCTGGCGATGGATTGGTGCCAATCGGGGTTTGCAAAGCGAGAGTGTACGAAGATGTCGACGGCCTGCAGGGACGATACGCGGTCTCCGACAGCATAGGGATACGCCGGTCCCGCCGCATCGCGTGCCCAGCTTGCGAGCTCCGCGCCACCGGTGGGTGTCGCAATATCACCGAGATAGGTGAACACCGCATGCGACGCGGATCGCCGCGTCGCATCGATCTGACGGGCTGCGATCCGTGCAAGTCCCGTCGGCGTTGCCGCTTCCTGCGAGGTCACAGGCTGTGGCGGCAGCGGATCAACCATGTTGTTGATCATGCGCGCGTAGGCCTGCGCGACTTCCTGATTGGATGTATCGAGCGTGATCGCCTCGGTTAGCAGCCGCACGTCCGAGGTCGGATCCGCAAATCCGCCCACGTTGCGCAACCTGTCACGATCCACCTGGATCTCTTGGGCAAGGGCAAGACCGCCCAGCCTGACAGGTTCACCAACTGCGCCGTTCCCGTAAGAGCGGTTCCTCGAAAGGTTGGCAATATCAATGCCGCCAACGCCCTGGCTTGTTTGTCCGCCGCCGTAGTTCAAGATGCCTGAAAGATCGATGCACGCAGAGGCCGCCGGATCATACCGTCCCCCTTCCGCTTCAGCGCGGATACGTTGCCGTTCAAGAATGACAGCATTCTGATCTTGGGCTTGCGCAATGCGTGCCGCGGCCTCTGTCTCACGCTTCGAGTAGGCCGAAAGCTGGGCGACGCCGCGAAGGATATTATCGACGATGTAGTTGCCGACTTCCGTGGTGTGGTTGTTTACGTTGATCCGCGCGGTGCGCACGATATTGGCGACACCGCCGCAGGAACATCCGCCAAAGGCATAACTCGGTGTCGCGATCCCCATCATCACAACTGTCGAGGCCAACACGGTCAGCTGGAAGGAGATATCTCGGGATGTGTTTTTACTCTTCTTCATTGGATGATCCTCCTTTTGGCGCGGTGCCCGGTCTGCCGTTACCTCGGTTGTGGATTTGGTCGTAGACGCGGTCCAGATTGGTGCGCGATTGGGTCCTGCCGCTCGGCTGAATACCGTCATGCACCTGCGGCTCTGGCGCGCCTTGGGTGAGCGTCTTTGGCACTTGGAACGAGGTGAATTGAAACATTGAGAAGATCGCAACTGCGGCTACAACGACGGCTGTGATGATCCAGTGCTTTAGCTGCATGCTGGACAGGAGCTCATTCATTGTTGGTGCCTCCGTAGATCAACTCATAGACCTCATCGAGATTGGTGCGGCTGATCGTGTTGCCGTTGACGGTGAGCCCTTGGCCTAGCTGTCCCCCGCCAACGTTCAGATCGACACCGCCAATGGATGTCGTGCTGTTTCCGGAAAGGCCGCCGATCGGCAGAAAGTTGAATGTGGGTAACTGCAGGAGATCGGTAATCCGTGCCGTAAGCTCGTTCATGCGGCTCTCAGCAAACGAGCAAATTTGACCTTCAACTTGCGAAACTGCGGCGGCAAATATGCCTTGTAGGTTTGGCACTTGAATGGCGATGTCGAGATTCACGTCAAAGAGATTGTCGAGGCAGCTCAGCGAACTAATCGCAGCCGGCGGTCTGAGGGCCTCTTCGCCGCGCAGGACCTCAGACTCGATACCAGCACGTATGGCTTGGGTGAGATTGATTTTAACCGTATCGGTGCAACCCTGCCCGCCTGACGGAAATAGCTGCAAGATTTGATCGTTGGTGGATTGGGCCAAGGCAGGGGACGCGGTAGCCAGAAACCCGGCTGACAGAACGATAGCTGCCACAAAGCGGCGCGAACCTGTTTTATGTTTATGTATCATCAGAAAGCTCCAAGCGTTGCGCGTTCCCCTTGGAACGGTGGTGTTTCACGAATGAGAACGGGGCGTTTGGCTCCGAAGCCCGGAAAGCCCTGGGTGGGTTCATAGGTCCCACCCGCGCCGGCACCTCCGGCATAGCGCGTCCCGCTGGCGGCACCGATCCGGTTGAGAAGGTGCGATTGCAGTTCCTCATATGAGCTGAAGCCATTTGCGGTGAGGTACTCAGGTGGAAACACGTTTGGGTCAAAGCCGCTGGCGACCCACTCGTTCAGTGCCCCCGCCCCTAAAAAGTGGGCTGCGGTCAACAGCCCCTCCTGAGTGAACGTCACGCCATTCACCGTCTGCCCTGCAAGCCCGAGAGTCTGGGAGGAGAGCGAACTGAGATTGCGGCTTGTAAGGTCGCCAAAGGCACGGTCTTGCAACGAATGTCCGGCACTCGAGTTTAGAAAATCACTGAGTGAGTTGACCCCAGCGGCTTGCGCGTCACCCGTCCAAGTGTAATTCGCCCAAGACCCGCGTGATCCTCCGGTATGCGTGACATAACCGAGGCTCGCCAATGTTCCAGCTGTGATCTGGTAGGCGCCAGCGGCGGTCCCACCTTGGGTGTTTAACGCACCGTAGTTGCCTCCGGACTCCTGTGTCCGGATCAGATCCGCATAGGATGAGACCTGCGTCCATGCGGGTGTGACCCATAGGATGAGGGATAGCGCTGCGCACAATCGGATCATGGGCGCATTCCCGCGACATAGACTTGTTGCACAGCAAGCGAAGACAGGCGTTTGCCACTACTGGACGACACAATCGAAATGCCGTTGCGGGTCAGCAGTTCGATCCCACGAAACCCTTGCTCATCACGGACATTCCTCGCAAGGCCAACTTCGCCTTCTATGGAGCGCAACACACGAAATATCTGGTCTTCAGCATTCAACAGGTAAATGGGGCACGAAGATTGCCCGCACACAGTTGGCGACCGCACGGCAACGATCTTGCCCGGATACCCGTTCATATCGACATCAAAGACATCGATTTCGGGAGGACCGAAGGCATTGAGACCACCAGCATCAAAACCGCCACTGATCTGTTCGGTGATCACCGCAAGTTCGGTCTCAGAGGCCTCCCTGCGGATCAGGCCGTCACGGGCGGGTTCGGGCACATAATTGGTTGCGTTCCAGGACCAGATACGGCCATCCGCGATAATGGATTTCATACCTGTTGCGGTAACTTCGGTGAGGCCGATGCGTTCCGCTTTAGGTTGGCGGTAAATCTCTAACCACTGCTCATTGTGGAAAAGGACAACTTGAACACAATCGGTCTCACAGTCTTTGCCGTTGCCAAGTTCGACGAAGAGTTGTTCGGGATCATCGCTGGGGGCTTCGAGCAAAACCCGCACAGCCCGAACGTGGGAGAATTCCTCCCCATACATCTGACGTGCGATCTGCGCCGCTTGCACATCGTTGGTCTCAAAGGACACAACCTCGGTGGCGACCGTCAATGTCTGTTCTTGCGCGGTGATCAGCGTGGGCCAGCCGATCATCGACAAGGTGGCAGCGAGAAGAACGGCAAACTGTTTGAAGGCAATCATGCATAAGCTCCTTTGACGAGGGTCTCAGCCAACCTGCCAATGACATTCCCGCGGGCAGTTTCATCAATCATCTGACCTGATGCCATCAACTGCTCAAGTTCCGCTTCGATCTCGGGCTTGGCGGAACCGGATGGAAACCTGCGTGCAAGCACGCGTCGGGCTTCAGGACTGCCGAGGCGCTCGTAAAGGATGGCCCGCAGCGCCGTGTCTTCTGCCGTGGTTGAAAGCGCCCAAAGTTCGATGGGGCCGAGTTGATTATAGAAATGCTGCACGTAGGTCTGTGATTTCAGCTTGAAGATCGCGACGATGGGTGCGCCCTCCCCCGCCTCCGGTCCGCTCAGGCGAGAGATGACAGGCCGCAGCGTGTCGGGCAGGTCATAAGTCTCCATGACCGTCCGAACGCTGTCGGCCGTCGGCACATTGCAAAGAAAGATGTTGGTCGCGAGCTCTTGGATCGAGTGATCAAAGTCCCCGATGAGCTGACTGGCCAAAGAGATTTGAACGCCAGCTTTGCGCCCCACGCGCACATCCGCCACCACTTGGTCGCGAATGCCAAGCCCGCCCGTCAGGTGGTATTCATCGATGCAAATCCGCTTGGGCATCTGCCTGTTGTTTTGCCAACGCAGGAGATGATGTGTTTTGACGTCTTCGGACAGGTCGGAGGCTTTTATCTCATCTTCGTCGAGCCAGAAATCAGAAGTGATCGTCTGTCGGGCCATCATATACATCACGGCCGTTTGCTTGCGCCCGCGTGTCCCTGTCGCCTCCGTCACAGCGGCCAGATCGAAGGCGATAATGCGTGCGTTCGAAATATCGAACCGCGTCGGGCTGGCGAGGATGACGTATTGTTTGATGGCAGCTGTGATCTGACGTTGAAAAGCGCCGATCATGGATTCCTGCGTGGACTGCACCCGCATCTCGACGAACGGTTCACGAATAGTCTCGGCGTTGGAGATCGGGACAAGATCACCAAGGACTGGCACGGCGAGCCGCTGGGCCATGGCCGCGATGTGAAACTCACCCTTTGCAAAGAAGAAATCGACAACTTCCCACCAGCTCGTAGCCGGATCAATCTCAAAGGCATGCTTTGTGAGCGCGTCATCGACCTTCAGATCCATGCCTTGCGAATAGCGCTTCGGGCTGACCGCATCCGAGTAGACACGGTACGCCTCATCGACACAGGCTTCTGCCAATTGGGAAACCCCGTCATAGGGCGCGTTGCCATCCTCGGGTGTACATATGAGACCGATGAGATTGACCAAGAATGACCGCTCATGGGCAAAGGGTTTACGGCATGCCAATTGTGTGTCGAACGGGTTGACGGCATCCTGCTCGATCATTCGCAGCCGGTGGAACATTGCCTCATGGCGGCGGTTTGGCGGTAGTGCGTCTCGGATCAAACTGATCAGGCCAGATGAAGATGGACCGATATCAATGATCGAGATGCGCGGCAGCAAGGCTTTGTCGTCCTTACCGGACCCCGCTTGGGGCGAGAGGGCCACGCCGAGATTGATGGCATTCATCAGAACGGATTTGCCCGACCCCGGCGTGCCGACCATGATGTCGACGCTGGCGTTCTGTTTTGAGCTTCCCGGCTGATACGGGAACGGTTTGCCGTCGCTCGTGCGAAACACGATCGATCCGCGCTCCCAAGGGCAGGCCGGCCGCGCCAAGGGAGCCATCGCCAGAACATCCAGCAAATCGGCAGCACAGCTTTCGGCCGTCGACGCCGTGGACAGACCCAGAGCGGATGACATCACACAGTCAAGCGGATCGCCAACGACGGAGTTGGTCTGGCTATTGCCCCAAGAGCGCACCATTTCCTGTAGGGACGCCACATGCGCGCGCAGGGTCGCGATATCATCTGCAGGGGCCCACGCGGTAAAGGAGGCGCGCCATCTGACAACCGTGTTGCCATCACCGTCCGTCTTGCGCAGCCGATCAAAGCTCTCCTTGATCCGCCCGTTATGCGTGGGCGCGGTCCAAGCCAGCAGCCGTGCCAGCTGTTCGCGCAAAACCTGGCCCGCGAACCCACCGCTTTCGACCAGCATTGAGCAGCGCCAAGAGATTTTCGTGCCGTTGCTGACAACGCGGCGAATGAGATCATTGAAAGATACGACAATTTCCGGGGGCAAAGTAATGTCGAAGCCGGAAAAGATAGTATTGCCGATCTGTACGACCTTGCCATCCAAAACGTCCGCGTGATCCGAGAACAATTGCTCGGATAGTTTCGGCCAGACCAGATTGGAGAGGTCTTTGCGTTTTAGATGCCGGTCAAGGCTTGGTAGGCGTGCGCGCAGATAGTCGCCCGGCAAGGTCGCGCGCCATTGATGCTTTAAACCAAGAGTTTCAGGAGCCAGCACCTTACGGATGGCGTCGAGCGCATCATGGGTTTTGAGGACATCGAGAACGATGCCCGCACCGCTGAACTCCCGCGATAGAGCTGTCACAAGACTATCGTGGCGTACCGCGAGCCCGTCGAGCGCCGTGTCTGGGATCTGACCCAGTGTCATGGGCGGGGCAGCGCGCAACACATCTGTGCGTTTCTTGACGCTCTGCGCGCGATCATCGCTGGTGAGCAAGTTCGGTTGTGTCCAAAGCGCAAGGTAGCAACGCTCCCCGTGTACTTTGGACGGCAACAGCCTGCGCCGCTCCTCCATCAGATCTTCGAGATCCAACGCATTGTTGCGAGCGATTGCGGCCGTGTCGTCGATGATGGCTTCGATCTCGCGCCGCCCCAGTTCGGGGGAGTGACCGAACCAGAATTGCAACGCGAGACCAGGCTTTGAGAAGAACGGAGAGAGCCCCACCCGGAGACGATCACAGGCTTCCGTGATGTCCTGTTCTCCGGGGAGAGACCGGAACCCCTCAAGCCGAAACAAGGTGACCATCGACCCGTCGTCTGCAAGCAACGCATAATCACCATGCGCACTCTCCAGACGACAGTACGCATCAAGCGATGCGTTCAGCGCGTTGCGACCCAGATAGGCCGCGGTCTGATGCCAGAAGGCCACCATCTTTGCGCCCTAGTTCAACGAGCGCAGCTGGCCGTCGACGGTCGATTGATCGGCGCCAGTGCCAAAAATCGATGCGACACCAACATTGAGGAACGTGGGGATAGCGATCATACACGCCGCCGCAAGAGACAACATGAGGATACGTCCCACCTCGACCGAGTTGTCATTGCCGTTGCGTGAGCGCTTGATCATGGCCATCACCGCCATAATCCCGAAAGCTATTCCGAGAACAAAAGAGATCGTGCCTAGGATATCCGCAGCGGGCCCAAGCTGGCTTGTGCGCACATCCGTAAAGATGTCACCAAATGTCTGTGCGGCTGCGGGTGCGGCGGCGAGGCTGCCAAACGACAATGCTGACAGCGCAACATAAGTCGCGGGTCGTCCCTGGCGTTTACGATGAGGGGGCATGCGAGCATCAAGCATGTATGTATCCTTTCATGGAGCAAAAAAGAGGTTTTCAAAAAGTCCGACCGTGCGCGGTAGATCGACCGCCATCACGCCGGCAATCATGTGAATGAAGCCTTTGCCCATAAGACCTTGGGCGGGCATGTCGGTGGATTTGACACAGAGGAAAAGGCCGCGCACGACGGCCAGAAGACCGATGAACTGAGCGACACGCACAAGGGCAATCAAGATGGCCTCGCCCGGCGTGCCGGACACAGGCGCAAGCATCTCGGGCGCATAAGCCATGATCTCGCTTGCGGCACTGGCTGTCGTGTTCGCCGCACCAAACAGAGAGGCAATCCACGCAGAAAGGGTTAGATCCAGCGAGATGATCAGCAGCCCGAAGACGATGTAAGTGCCGCCCTGCCAAAAGCCGTGCCGCCGATGGTGGGACTGAGCACGCTCCTCGGCCGTGATCATGAGCAGGCGCACGCCCATGATGACGAGGATGATCCCCAACACGAAGCAGAGGACCGCCACAAAAGCCTGAGCTGGCGACAGAATGGCAACGACGCGTTGAAAGAAGGCGGTCAACTCATCCATGTGCTTCTGCCCATATCATTGCCCCTGCTCAACTCTGCCTGCAAGGTCGCCTACCTGCGGCGTGACAATCACCCTGCGCGGCGGCTCGGAGAGACTGCTTTGCAGGGGAGAAACCTGAATAGGCCCCCTCCCCTGCCCCGATTGTGCAGACTGATTCTCAAAGATGATGTCTGAGGTTTGCGTCAGATTTACTTCGAGCAACTGTTGAAGGACGGCAGCGTGAGACGCATCGGCACGTCTGCCGTTTTGCAGTTGCTCAATGACGCGGGGCAGAACGCCGCTCGGTCCGGTAAGCGCGTCTAATTCAGCCCGCAGCGCAAAAGTATCGTCTGCCATTAGCACAAGTTGCCGTCGAAGCGCTTCGACCTCTGCCGGATCGACAGAAGCGACTGCTGTAACGACAGGTGCTGGGACATGTTCAAAGTGCTGCCACGCAATTGCGGATCCGGTCACAGCGACGGTCAAACAACTCAAACCGATGAGCGCTGTCCCTAAACCCCTCAAGCTCCGCCGTTCCGTGAGCGGTGCAGAGCTCGCGAGGGGCCTTTGTACCAGGCCTGTCTCCTGCGGGTCTGGTTTACGCGCCGACATATCATCGGTCGGACGGCCGTGCTGATCTGATCGATGTGACATCCCATCTCTCCGCGGTGATCGTTTTCATCCAGTCTTGGGGATGATCGTTACAGACAATTGCAATGGCACTGGAATAACGTAACGTGCATCGCTATACACAATGGTACATATAACGATATAAAAGAATGAGCAACTGAAATTTCCATCCCTAAGGAGTGCTGCCATGAAACCCCTAGATCCAATTTCCAGAGTCACACGTTTGCGTCTTTCAATATCAAGCTATCCGTTGCCTGCTGTGCTGATCGCATTGCCGTTCATGGCAACGCCGGTGTTTGCGGAAAACGAGGCTTGGAAACAGAACTTTGCTGCCTGTGCGGGCAACTCGCCCTATATCGACACTCTTTTGGCGACACATAATGCTGAGCATCGCCCCCTCATGCGCATTGGTGAGATGCAGGCTTGGGCCATTGAAGGCGCCGGTGGGGAGCCCACTCTGGCTTTGACCACCAATGACGGGTTGACCGTTGTTGGCAAAGTCTACGGCCCACAGGGCGAAGACATCTCCGCAGCTCTGCTTGCGACTGTGCCGTCTGTTCAGCCAAGTATGGCGGCTATCAGTCAGGCGCCGCAGACCCTGCCCTCACAAGCACCGATTACGTTGCCGCAGTCCTCACCAGATCCAAGCATGTCAGCCGTTCTGTCGAATATTACACGTGCAGTTCCAGCCGCACCCGCACCTGCGCCTGTCGCTATCCCCACGCCCGATATGCGCGACACGCCCGCGGTATCATCACAACACGCGCAGCCTGAGACCGCGCCGATCACCGCATCAACAGCACCAACCTCTGACGAACAAGCTGGGATGAATGCGATTTTCCAACAGGCCGGTGATGAGCGAATTTGGTTCTCCGCCGGGGCCCCGAAACCTGACGCACCTGTAGTCTACATGTTGGCAGACCCTGAGTGTCCGCATTGCCAGTGGACGATAGACGCGATGCACACCCAGATCAGCTCTGGTGATATCGATCTGCGGATCATCTTCGCACCAATCACCGGCGTACCGGGATTTAACTCTAGTCTGTCAATCCTGCACTCTGAAAACGTCTCGCAAAGCTTCATGGCGCATATGACGTCACAGACGCGCGGCACCCAAGCAATCTCCCAGATGGACACGGACACGGCTGACCGCGCCGTGGTCCAAGGCATTGTCGACAACATCAACTGGATGCGGACCAATCGCATGCCGGGTGTTCCGTTCTTCCTCTACATGACAGATGACGGCGCGCGCTTTGCGTTCTCCGAGCTACCGACGAACATCCTAGATGTGGCAAAGCCCCTGTAATGTCTGGTGATAGTGAACACCTCGCTGCCTCAGAGGCAATCTTGCGCAATGCGCGGACCTTTGAGGCAGCCTATAAAGTGATGTCGCGGATCGCGATGGGTCTGGGACTATCGACGGTCGTTTTGGCGTCGTCGACGGCCTACCTCGCGATGACCAAACCTGAACCGCGGTATTTCGCGACAACGACCGATGGGCAGATCCTGCCGCTCATCCCGCTCGACAGGCCGCATCAAACGGCCGCCGAGGTCAGCAATTTTGCGGTGCGGGCGGTGACGTCGTCACTCACCTATGACTTTGCCAACTACCGTGCGGATTTCAACAACTCTCTGCAGTATTTTACCAAGCCCACCGGTTGGAACCAATTTGTTGATGCGGTCCAGAAAAGTCAGATGTTGGAGCTTGTCCAAACGCGTCGTTTGAACACAACTGCCGTGGCCAACAACGCCGTCATCGTGCGCGAAGGTATTAATTCGCGCGGTGTCTATGAATGGATCGTGCAGATCCCGCTCAGGGTCACCTACCAATCAGCCTCAGAGGTGACAGGCCAGAACTTCCTGATCACCGTAAATATTGAACGGCTGCAAACCTATGAATCACCCTATGCAATGGCGATCTCTCGCTTTGTTGCTGCCCCAGGAGGAGCGTGATGCGTCATAACCAGTTTTTCGGCTCAAAGTCGGTTTGTCTCTCAATCGTGGCGGTCTTGCTTTCAACGTCCTTGGCACTCGGGCAAGACAGGCCCCTTTTGGATGCGACAGGCGACGAAACAGTCCCTCCGAGTACAGCCGTGCAAACCCCCCTCCCCTCGCCGACCGGACGACCAGTGGCCGCTCTGCCGGAGCAGGGCGCAGATACGACCGTTGTGACGATAGAAAGCGGGCCAAATACTGGTGCGCAGCCCCCTGCCCTCCCGATGGGTCAAGAACCCGTCACGCAAAATGAAATCAATCAACGCGGGCAGCCAAGCAACGCCACGCCGCAAACACCTGTTGGTGACTTTCCCGTTATTGGTGCCACCGAGTTACTTCAGAGCTTGGATGACCTGGATCGCCCTCTGAGCCCGGAAGAAATCACCGCTTACGGTGCCGCGCTGCAAAGCCAGTTCCCGATGACGCCAGAGATGATCCTCGATTACCGTCGTCGCTTAGACGAAAGTCAACGCGCGGCTGCAACGCCACCCTCTGGACGTTTCCCGAATGCGATCACTGATGCGGTGCATATCTCGTTGGGTCCAACGCAGACACCAGAGGTCCTGCTTACGGGGCAAGATACGGTCAGCGTCATGGCATTCTATGATCGCAGTGGCGCAGCATGGCCCATAGCGTCCTACGTCATTGGCAGACCGTCGGCTTTCCAAGTCTATGCGATGCAGGAAGGATCGAACCAGTTGGCCGTGACGCCGCTGGTGACCCATGGATTTTCCAACATCATCGTGTCTCTTGTCGGCGAAAGTCGCCCGCTTGTCTTTGAGGTGCGGACAAACGCGCTGAATACACACTATCGGCGTGATTTCACCGTGGATGGCATGGGGCCAAACGCGCAGGCAGCAACACCGGCCATGACAGTATCTGAACCAAGGGTGCGCGCATCAAACAATGTCATGATGGCCTTTGCTACAGGGACGGACATTCCTGGTAATGCTGTTCGGCTCTCGACGGACAACGCGGCCGTCCGGGCATGGCGTTACGACGGTTCGATCTACCTCCAGTCCCGTGAAACGGTCATCTCGCCGCCAGCGTCTCAGATTTTAACCGCTGCAGGTCAAGTACACGCTTACAAGATACGCCCTACTGCGGTTGTGCTGATTTCCGTCAACGGCGTGGTTTCCAAAGTGAGGATTGCACAGTGAGCACTCCTTCCTTCGATCCAACTCACACACATGCACGCGACACAGACATCTTCATGAAAGGGCTAGCTCAATGACGATAGATGCCGACGACAGCAAAGATGCAGCACCAACAGATGAACCCGTCAAAAGCAGCGCCAAGGCAGGCGCGCGCAAGGTCAATCGCAAACAAAAGAAGGGCCTGCTCTCCTTCAGAAACGTCGCGGCCATTAGCGTCTTGGTTGTTGGCGGCGCCGTCGCCATTGAGGCTTGGAGAAACCCTGATCTTATCGGTGGTAGTAGGGTTGGCGGTGCGCCAAATCTCGATGTGACGCCTGCGGGCGATCAATTAGAGACGTCAGAGCGATATGCTGACAACCTAAATCGCCAAAATGAACAAGGCGCACAGGACGCGATCGAGGCTGACGAGTCGTTCATCGCAACGCCGGATGAACCATTGCGCGACATCGACACGCCCGCCGTACCAACCGTGACCAATGAAAACCGCCCCCTACCTCCTGCCAATACTAATCCGCGCGTTGAACAGCCCCAAACCGTTGTCATCGAGCGCTCCGAGCCGCAGATCCCCAGACAGCCGGCCCCAGTTACCGCAGAGCCAGCGCAGAACTATAACCGCATCAATCAACTGGCCCAGCTGATGTCATCGCAACAGCAAGGTCTGAACCAAGCTTGGCAGGCCCAACCCTCGGGTGTCACTGTCATCATCGATCAGGAGCTCTATAGCGCGCCCGAGCCAATCATTGTTGATGGGTCGGGCTTGAGCACGACAGCAGGTGCCTTAAGTGTTTCATCGCCAGACTTGTTCGCGAGAGCAGGGGACGTCGTACTGGCTTCAACAATCATCACAAACGATAGCGACACGCCCGGCCCTGTTGTCGTCGAGGTTCGCAGAGGGCCACTGGCCGGTGCGCGGCTTATTGGCGGCTTCCAAGCCAACTCAAACAACACCCATCTTATTGTGCAGTTCAATCAAGCTATCCTGCCCGATGGAACTCAGGTGCCCATTTCAGCATATGCTGTTGATGCAAGACAAACGTCGCTCGCCGTTCGCACTGATCTAGATCGCCGCATCTTCGAGCGCTACGCACCAAGGGTAACGGCCGCGTTCGTTACTGGCCTCGGGAGTTCCTTGTCTGACCCCGGAACGTCGCTGATTGATCTTGGCGGTGTAACGGGCGTAACACGGCCTGAGGCGAGCTTTGAGCAAGGCGTTTACAGTGGCATCGCGCAGGTTGGGAATGATCTCGCGCAAGAGTTCGTGCAATCGGCCCCAACAGGCCCGCTGATCTCTTTGCGGGCACGACAAGCGATAGGTGTCCTATTCACATCCAATGTTGAGCAGCCGTAGGCACAACATGGCAGATGAGCGTTACAACATCTTCAGATCTACCGTTCACTGGCGCTACGCCATGGGTAAACCCTATTTGGCGTTCTTTGATGCACGACTGATCTTCTTCGTCGCTCTCTTCTTGTTCCACATCCGTTGGTGGACCTTTGTTGTGCTCGTCCTAGCGATTGCAGTGTTCACCGTGGCGAACCAGTTGAATTATTCGCTGGAAAGTTTGTGGAGGTTGTTTCGTTCAAGGCTTACGGGTTCGCGGCGGCCCGCGGTACCATACACTCGGTTGCGGAGGATGGTTGAGTACGGAGCCGCTAGGGGGGGCGATGAGTAGCTTTCAGGGTTCATCATATACGTTGGTGGCGAATTTGAAGCCCACGATTGAGTCGCTTTTATGGTTCTTGCACGCGTGCAAGAACGCAACCTGTGTAAAGAAAACCGGCCAGTTTCTGTCTGCACCGCCCCATATTGAGCGTGATTTCCGCATATGCGTACAATATCTATGCAATTGGTCTAGAACCGTGCTATTAGATCTGGGAAACGATTCCGTGAGAGAATCGGAAATGGCGGATAGCAGCATGAGCGGTAGCTTAGAACAGTTTTTACAGGACCTCTCTAGAGGGCTCGATCGAACAATGGTATCGGTCAACAAAGAGCTTACGATGCGTGATCGCATCAAGAGATCTTGGTCGATGCGTCAGTGTGCCAAGTTCCTAAATGTCAGTCATCAGCATCTAACGAAACTTGCGAAAGACCACGATGATTTTCCTTCGGGTAATTATGTTGGTCGTGAACGAGTTTTCACACTCACTGAACTGATGCACATGCGTGCGCTGCTTGCCGGAACTGGAAAGCGCCCCTACGAATATTTGGCATGGCGCAAGCCAGAGGATCCTCTTCCTGTAATTTCGTTTGCGAGTCAGAAGGGCGGCACTGCGAAGTCTTTGTCGGCTGCACACTTCGCACAGTACCTTAGCCTCCACTATGGGATGCGCGTCGGTATTATGGACGCGGATCCGCAAAGCACGATCACCTTGTACTTTGTTGGTGGCGAAGAAATGCCGACACTACCAACCGACGAAACGCCGACGATGGTTGATTTTGCGGGCTTGTTCCAAACTACCGAAGACGCTCCCTATACCGACTACGATGCAGACACATTGGACACGTTCTTTAAAAAGACCTCGTGGCCCGGAGTGCGTTTGCTACCCGCACACGGAGAAACGTCTGAGGGCGAAATTCAAATCGCGCGATTGCTGCGCATGGAAACGCCCGGCAAGCGGTTTTACCGCTTCTTGAAGGATGCTATCGACCGATGGAAAGACGGGCATGTGCCATCCACCGCACCAAGTGAGCTGCTTACTGATGGAAAGGTCGACAACAAAAAGTTGGAAGCCGCTCTATCTGAGACACTGGATTGTATCATCATTGACTATCAACCCGCTCTCACACTCTTTCAGCTGAACAATGTGATTGCATCGACATCGCTGATAATTCCCCAAACGATGAAGGGCTTCGATATTGCAACGCTGTCCACGTTTGTAACTGGGTTGCTGACGATGTTGCGACACATATTCGCGAACGATCGGTTGGATATAGGATCTGGAGCAAACATGCTTTTGCCTACAATTGTTCAACGCACGAATGAACAAGATCTCAATCAAGTTAGCAATCTGTTGGAGAACTGCCCAGGAGAAGTGCTGCCCGTCTTTTATCTGCGCTCAGATTCCATCGCGAACGCTTCCGATGTTTATCAGTCAGTCTATGAGTACGAGCCCGATACCCCAGGAAAAAAGAAAGGCATCAATCGCTTCATCGAGAATGCGGATGCAGTAAACGACGCTATTGTCTCACGTTTGTGGCCAGGGCTTGAACGCGGTTATGCCGATCAATGGATCAAAGAGTTCTATGACTATGGAGAGGATGCAGAATGAAACGCTCAATTAGCAGTTCTGTCTTGGGCAAAATGCAAAAGGCAGATGGCTCACTTCCCAACGACCAAGTTGTAGATGCTTCCGTAGACAGTAACCCATCCGCAGTCGGAGAGCCTATTGCTGGGTTGAAACCGAGGATGGGTGGTTCGGGTAGTGCTTGGAAGGCCGGGGCGCTGAACGATACGCAAGAATTACTCAATGAAAAACGCGCAAAGTCTATCGACGATATTTTGCTGGGCCGTACCGAGTTAAGTCTCGACCCGGCTCAGATTAGTGACGAAATTGGGACAGATCGCCGTGAGGATTGGTTAGACCAAGACGCATTCAAATCACTCTACCTTAGCATTGAGCAGAATGGTCAAGACACGCCCATACAGGTTTGGCCAGTTGACCCTAACTGGAAACCAGATCCGCTTGATCCTGATAACTACGCAGGCGTGCCGTTCTTCTTGATAACTGGCCGCAGACGCCATGCTATTGCTCAGAAACTTGGACGGCAGGTCAGGGCTGTATTGGCGTCGCCTGAAAAGAGAGGCCGAACAGATGATCAATTTGAAATGCTTTTCATGCGGTTCAGGGAGAATGAAGAACGCGAAAACCTTGGCGCTTTTGAACGATTGATGTCCGTTGGGCAGATGTTTGAACGTTACGCAGATGCCAATCCAAATGAGAAAGCGACAGCGGTGGGCTTTGCGAAAATGATTGGTGTTCACGAAAGCCACGTCTCGAGAGGTAAGGTCGTTTTTAAGGCTCGATCCGAAATCTTGCATGCGTGCAAGAATGCGTATGAACTCAGTCATAGAGAGCTGGAAAAACTAGTTTCTCAGCTTTCTGATGTGACGAAACCCAAGGTTAAGAAGACTTCTAAATCACAAAAGCTGACAGCAAAAAGAAAGCTGGGCACTAGGAACCTTTCTATTTCATCACAAACCGGAAAGGTCCTGATCAGTGCGACAGGATTGAATTTAGATAAACAACGCCTTGAAGGGCTAAGCGACGTTGTCGCGGCTTATCTTGAGAAACAAGAGCCGAAGAAATGAAGCGTCCACCTGCAACGACAGGCAAGAGCGCCCGGCTTGATATCGAGGCAAGAGCAGAAAGGAACATCACGTGATCTAGCGGCAAAAGAAAAGCCCCCAAACCTCGCGGCATGAGAGCTCATCTAATCTGTTTTGCAACTTTTAGATATCTCTCCCGCGGATCGATGTCAACTTTAACACCGATTTGGTGAACGGATTTCTTTTGCCTTCATTCAACTAATGGAGGTGAGAAACAACTCATGACACATACAGGTTGGCGCAAGCCGACACCGGGTCTCGTCGTTGCTGAAAAGCATGCGCAAGCCGGTGAATACTTATCTATACCCAAATCCCAGGCAATCGTAGCCGCTAAAAAGATCGCGGCTGCGATCGGATTAAAGTCGCAAGACCTCTTGCTGCTCGACACTTTTGGGGCTGTGACGCAGCCACAAGACTGGGAGCAGGGCAGGCGGCCCATCGTCTGGGCGTCCAACAATTTCCTGATGGAACAGACCGGGTTTTCATTGGCAACGCTCCGGCGTCATGTACGGCGTCTTTGCGAGGCAGGTCTGATCTGGATTAAGGATAGCCCAAATGGAAAGAGATACGGCCGCAGGGGCGCCGATGGAGTGATCATAGAGGCCTATGGCTTCGATCTGGCCCCTCTGGCAGCCCGAGCGGAAGAGTTTGCGACCCTTCACGCCCAGCTGACGGAGGAACGCCAGTTCTGCAAGTCCTTGCGCAACACGATTACCGTCACACGTCGGGTGATCCGCGCAAAGATCGAGAAGGCGTTGGAGAGCCAACTGAGGGGCCCATGGCGGGAGCTGCAGGACGCGTTCACCGTTTTGCTCGCACGGCTTCCTAAACGCACTGCAGGCCGCAATACGCTTCTCGATGCCGTAGACTGGTTCAAAGCTCTTCAAAAGCAGGTAGAAACTTCATTCGAGGCCGCATTCGATTGGCCTGTTGAATCTGATGAAGTTGCGCCCTCCCAGCACGGGAAAGACACCTCTACTGTAAGTAAGATTAATGTAAATATGACACCCACGGGTGTCTCTAATGAGACCCACATACTAACTACAAATGAACTTAATCCTGTAAATAGTAATCGCTTTGAAAAAAAGCACGCGGCGGGCACATCGTCTGAATTGCCAACATCCAAACAGGTTGAGAGGTCGCAAAAGGTCGATCTCGATATTGAGTGGAGCACCCACACCAGCAAACGAACGTCTGATGTAGATATCCCAATGCTCATGCTCACCTGTCCACAATTTGCGGAGATGGCACGCGGGATGGAAGGCTATATCCGGGATTGGAATGGGATCCATCGCGCGGCGGGCAAGATCAGACCTATGGTTGGGATCTCAGAAAACGCTTGGAATGTAGCGCAACAGGCATTGGGACCAGCAGTTGCAGCCGCAGCTCTCGCTCTTATCTACGACAAACACGCCACCGGGGAGGTTTCCTCGCCGGGCGGTTACCTGCGCGGGATGGTCGAAAAGGGATTGGCCGGCGAACTACATCTTGATCGCAGCTTCTACGGGCGTTTGAGCGAACAGGGGGCGCATTGATGGTTAAAATTACAGCCCCGCAGCCTTCGTCAGGTTTACGCGGAACCGATCTCGGCGCCGTTGATATCTGCGGGTCATTTCCGCTGATGCATGGCCCAGTTGTTTTTGGACATACCGCTCGTCAACTTCGGCGCTGGAGGCGAGGCCTGCGCGCAGGGAGTGGCCCGAAAACATGGCGAGGCGTTCTTTTTCCGGCTTATCTGAACGGATGCTGGATTTGAGGACGCAGTGCTTGATCAAACGTGCGACATGCTTGTCGTTGAGACGGGCGTCCAGGGCGGTTTCCCCGTCGCGTGTCGTGCGCACGAACACTGGCCCAGACTTGATCTTACCGAAGTGGAGCCACTGTTTGAGCGCATGGACCGGGCAAGATTGCTCCGATGAACCGCGCCCGATTTCAACTTCACGCCAGCCAGTCTTTGAATTCAAGGTGAGCAGAGCGCCACCATCTTCGCCGTCGATGATCTCGATCCAACCGCCAGACTCAAGCGTGTCGTCTTTGTGGACATCGAGGCTGACGATCTCGGAGCGTCGTAATCCGCCCGCATATCCCAATAGTAGGATCGCACGATCTCGCAGGCCTCGAAGATCGAAGGGCAGGGTGGCGACCATAGCCATAATGTCATCGCGCAGGATGGCCTCTTTCTGCACGGGTGGTCGTGCATGTTTGCGTTTGATCCCGGCCAGGATCGTGGCGATGTGTCTGTTCTTGCGATCAAGGGTGAAGCCACGCTGTGTGTAGTTCCAGCCGAGGCCTGAAAGGCGGCGATCTATTGTCGACACGGACAGAGCAGAGGTTTTGCCGGTAGGTGCGGCCAGATCCGCAAGGTAGAGACCGATCATCTCAGGTGAGGGTGGCAGGGGTTCTATGCCCTTCATGCGGCACCAACGGGAGAAATCAGCCCAGTCTTTCGCATAGGCTTTCAATGTGTTCTCAGATGCGGCTTGCTTTGCGTAGTCGCGCGCCGTTTCTACCAACCGGTCGAGCGTACCCGATCCCGCTACATGGTCAGGCAAAGCAATGCTCTCGCCGGTCTGAGCGCCCTCGGACTGGTTAAGGGTTATCGAAGAGGATTTATCGGTATCTTGGTGTTGTTTATTATGAGATTCCGCCATATCCCGCAGTATATATTTTTACGTCCGATAAGGCAAACTTATTGGACATAACGCGAAGCTGTAAGGTGGGGCGGTTTGCATGATATTTGCTGGATATAAGCGCCGTGACCGGATAGTGTTTCAGCATGACTTATCAGCCTGCCACCGTCTCTGACGACTTCAATACGTTACCCAAGTTGCCGAACTGGGTCACCTCCCAACGTACGGAAACCCCTGAAACTGTGGCATTTCGGTCCGGGGCGGCCCTGACGGTTCTGGATACGTTGGTCTCTGATCAAAAGCATGGCGTGCCCATCAAACTGCTCGCCAACCAGCTTGCACTACAAGCGGCAACGGCGACGTCGAAACTCGAAGGGCGGCTGGCACGGGAAGCGGATATCCGAGATGCCTATCATCTGACGCCAGCAGGAGAGGCCCGAGGCCCCGATGGTGATATCTTGGCGTTTTGGCGGGATGCGGCACGTCTCAAACTGACAGGGCGTGATTGGCCCGGTTCAGTCCAAGGTTTGGTGGGCGCAGCGGTTGCCGATGATGTCTTGAGGTTGGTTGCGGCTGGCGCCGATTGCGCAAAATCCCATGGGCCGTTGGCAGGCTGTGTTGCCGTGATGCGCGCAGTTCTTGAGGTGGATGATCGGGCGGAACGGATCGCCCTTCTGCTCTCGGATATCGTCCTTGCACAGGCATTGAACTGGACATCAGTACTGCCTGTCACAGCACAACAACTCACAAAAAGGATGTTGCGCGAGTTGATCGGGGACGGGCAGGGGGCAGAGTTGAAAGTGCAGCAGTGCCTTATTGGGTCCATCGAAGGCACGATCCGTATTGCGGGAGACCTTGCAGCAAGAGCTGCCGCGCTAAAGGCAGTTACTCCAAAGCTTCGGGCCAAAGGATCTGACGCGGCTGTTGCGCTATTCCTATCTGAAGATGCGATTGGCCCTTCAACGATGCTGTCACCGACAATTCAGGGCACCACAATCCCGATGACAGATCGTGCCGCGCGCCGCTTCTGTGACCGGCTCGTCGAACTTGGTGTGGCGCATGAGTTGACCGGGCGATCGACGTTTCGGCTTTACGGGATCGGGCCATGACTATCGCGGAGAAACGAAAGTCTGCAGAGGGGCAAGACGTCTCGACAGGCGAAGGTCTGTTTGACCGGGAACTTGCGGATTTGCCGGAAGAGTTTCGGTGGCGCGAATGGATGGGGCGGATCGAGGCGGTTCTGTTTGCCAGTGCCAAACCGGTGAGACGTGACAACTTTGCGCGCGTGGTGGGGCAGGGGGCCTCTGTTGAGATGCTCATCGAGGATATTCGGGCGGAGCTGGTGGGCCGACCGTATGAGTTGGTTCAGGTGTCCAGCGGTTGGATGTTCCGGACGAAGACGCAGTTTGCTGATGCCATTAAAGCGGCGGCCGACCTTGGCGACCAGTCCTTGGCCTTCACCGAAATGGAGATGGGCGTGCTTTGTGCCATTGCCTATCATCAGCCGATTGATCGGGCAGGGCTGAAGGACATTTTTGGCAAAGATGTCAGTCGTGATCTGCTGGCGCGGCTCCGGTTCAGGGATCTGATCGCCAGCGGTCCGAGAGCGCCGCGGCCCGGTGCGCCGCATACCTTTGTGACGACGGAGACGTTTCTGGTGATGTTTGATTTGCAAAGTTTGCGCGATCTGCCTGAGTTGGAACTTGGCAGCGGCTAGTCTTATAGAGGGTTTGTGGGGTCGAAGCATAAACTTGTTGGAACTGACGATGGTGGAGCAGTGATGATGACACAGTGGGATTGGATTGTACCTTTCAAGGGCCGAAATCATTCTGGAGCCACGGTGCAGAACTTTCTCTGCCGTTCCGGCAATATTTATGTGATGGATAATCATCGCGCCGCTCTTTGGTGCTGGCTCCAACAGCTCGACCTTAGCAAATCACATTCGCTCATCCATATTGATCGACACACGGACACCCTCCAGAGCCAGATGGACCAATGGCTAGAGAACCTCCCGGACTGGACCGCCGGGATCGACGAACATCTTGGCAAGAAATACGATTGTGGCGGCTTCATGTGCCCTGTTATCCGATGGGATAACTATCTGTCTGTCTACCTGCACGAGTTTGGACCAAACCTGAAAACCTTGCGGTTTCTTACCCATGACGACGGAGATCCACCCAATTACAACGGTACGATGTTTAGCCCTATGTGGGATCTGCCTGAAAACATGTCGTACTGGCTCAGCGGAAACGAGGCCCCTTGGGTCGTAAACGTCGATCTCGATTACTTTTTCTGCGATGCCGACGACGGTTCGGTCCTGATGATATCTGACGAATATCTGGAGACAACTTTCGGGGGGCTGAGGGATGCTCTGGACCGAGGTGTTGTGGGAGTTTTGACGCTCTGCCTTACTCCAGATTCGTTCACGCCCGGATGGGAGGCTACCGAACAGTTAGCCGCACGTATTCTGGCGATCCTCGGCATGGAATTCCGACTGCCTTCCGTGTGAGTTGTAGTTCCGAGAGCTAGCTTACACGCACTCACCTTTCAATCAGACGTGGTCACACTTTCAATTGGTCGGGCATTGACTTTCAATTGGTCGGACGCGTACTTTCAATCAGTCGGGCAAACTGGAACCACTGAATGTACGAGCGTTTCGCAAAGATCAGGATACAAGAGGCACTGGCTGACACGCGCGTCGTCCTGATATCGGGGCCGCGCCAGTCGGGTAAAACCACTCTTGCGACCGACATCGCGGCCGATGAGATACCCCTATTCACGTTAGATGAAGCGACAGTGCTCGCGGCTGTGAACAACGATCCGGTTGGATTTCTGCGAGGCCTTGATAGGGCAGTCATAGATGAAATTCAACGCGCGCCGAACTTGTTACTAGCCATCAAGACCGAAGTCGATCGAGACAAGACTGCAGGGCGTTTTCTGCTTACTGGCTCTGCTAACCTCATGACAATTCCAAAAGTAGCAGACTCGCTCGCGGGCAGGATGGAAGTGGTGAAATTGCTGCCGCTGTCCCAAGCGGAAATAATGGGTGCCAAGTCGACGGTGATAGATAACGCGTTCAAAGGGTTACAGCCTACTGTTGAAAAAGCGGTGCTCGGCGACAATATGATCGAAATCGTTCTAGCAGGGGGCTACCCAGAGGCGATCACCCGCAAGAAATGGGGCCGCAAGCAGGATTGGTACCAAGGTTATCTGGACGCAATCGTTCAACGCGACGTAAGAGACGTGGCACAGATCGAACAACTTGCAATCATGCCAAAGCTATTGAGCATCTTGGCCGAACACTCCGGCCAACTCGTCAACTATTCGGGAATGGGCGGCGCGGTTGGGCTTAACCACGTTACTACTCAAAAGTATCTCAGTGTTTTCGAGAGCCTCTTTATTGTTCACACACTTCAGCCTTGGTTTACCAACAAGCTCAAACGTCTGACAAAATCGCCCAAACTACATTTCCTTGATTCTGGACTTCTTGCAGCCCTTAGAGATATCTCTCCAGAAGTCGTGCGTAAGGATAAGACCTCTTTTGGAGCGGTTCTGGAGACATTTGTATTCAGCGAATTGCAAAAGATCGCAACATGGAGCGAACAGCGATGTTCATTCTCCCACTATCGGGACAAGGACAAAAATGAGGTCGACATTGTTTTGGAAAACCGGCGTGGAGAAGTCGTTGGAATCGAGGTGAAATCGTCAGCCACGGTTTCGGGCGGCGACTTCTCTGGAATGCAAAAGCTTGCTGAAGCATGTGGCGACAAGTTTATCCAAGGACTCGTTCTTTACGATCACGATCAAATCGTTCCCTTCGCCAAGAATATGTTCGCTGCGCCACTTTCTAGCTTATGGTCGTCAAAATGAGCCCTGTAATCAAATCACTACAATCATTGAAGATATCCTGATAGAAAAACCCATGCTTATTCTTAACGTTTCAGACATTCATTTCAAAGAGCCTCAGTGTCTTCGTCCAGATACTGATCCAGACTTGCCTTATAGAACTCGAATGCTTCAAGACCTGCGAGGTCAAGTGCAGCAGCGGGGCCAAGTCGGTGCAATCATTATTGTGGGTGACGTCGCTTTTAAAGGAGACCCTGCTGAGTATCGTGTTGCCGAGAATTGGATACATGAGCTTGTTGAAGCCACTGGGTGTCATCTTGAGCGCGTATTTGTGGTACCTGGTAATCATGACGTTGACAGGCGTGTAATTGGTCAATCACTTGCTATACGAAATGCCCAGAATTCGATCATCCGGTGCACACCGCAGCAGAGGGAAAGGGAGCTTCGTGCTCAATTCGAAGATGCCGAAACTGGCGGTGCTCTGCTCAAACCGTTGGGGGCATACAATGAGTTCGCGCGCGCTTTTAACTGTCAGATTTATGGCCCGGATCATCTTTATTGGAAGCAAGACCTCGAGTTAGATCAAGGCGTAAAACTCCGATTATACGGCCTGACATCCGCTGTCCTATCAGGACCAGCCGGGCAAGACGACGCACCAGGAAAACTCTATCTCAGCCCGCTACAGACGGTTTTCAATCCAGTCGAAGATGTCGTGAACGTCGCGGTCTGTCATCATCCACCTGACTGGTTCCTTGATGCGGACGATGCTGATGAAAAAATTTGCAACAGGTGTTCGCTGCATCTTTTCGGGCATCGCCATCGACAGCGGCCTACAATGACTCAAGATTACGTGAGAATAAATTCCGGTGCGATCAACCCTGATCGTCGAGAAGCGGGCTGGCAGCCAGCATACAGCTTACTCGATGTACAAGTGAGTGGTCAGGGTCTCACTCGGGAGCTCGTTGTCAATGTCAGCCTTAGAGAGTGGCAACCGAACCCAGAGCGTTTTCGCGCGGTCCAAAACAACGACGACTCTGAGGTCTTCGTGCAATCAATTGCGATACCAGACAGAAAGACCGAACGCGGCGTCACGCCCTCAACCCCGGATTTGACAGAGGAAGCTGTTGCTCTTGCAGCCGCTCCAGATGCAGAGGCTTCAATGAGTGACGAAAGAACAAGGAATCTTGTCTATCGTTTTTGGCAGTTAACGGTTGGTCAAAGACGCGGCATCGCCCTAAAACTAAAGCTGATTTCCGAAGACGATATGAAAACGCCGGAAGCCGAGCGATACGGCCGCGCGCTCTTAAGAGCTGCGCAAGAGAATAAACTCGAAGAACTCGCGACTGAAGTCGAGAATTGTGAAGGACCCCGATGACTGAATCTACATTGAACCTGACAGATAATTTTCCAATCTGGTACCGGGAAGTGTCGATCGAAGCTGACGAAACGCTTCGGTCTGCTCGTTTAGAAGGAGTTAAACAGCTAACTGTGGAGGCAGATAGAGATCTGATCGAAGGTTTGGTGCGCATTGCGTTCAGCGTTAATCGCCAAGAACCTACGCAAGCGGTTCTCGACCGAATACATAAGTCCTTCAAGGACACAGATCCAACCTTTGATGTCGCTACTTCAACACGTGAAATTCAAGTTCTTGCTGGAGCCACGTTGGTAAATTTGTTCGCTGGGTCAAACCATATGGGCGACATAGCCGCGCTAAGCGTCTCAACAGCGTCGGTAGATATCGCTAGAAAACTCGACCTTCCAATGGACTTAATATCTCTTGCTGACTTAACTCTAAACAACCGCTCGGTTGACACGAGAGAACGTCCTGATCTGAGCGAGTTTAGTAAAACATCGACGTTTAAAATCGGAGACGGCTTGGCTCCAAAGGCTGAAGGGGAAGAGGAAGAACCTGTCGACAAATCGCATCTTTTGGATTTGGCGAAAGAAATGCGAGCAGCATTGCGCAGCGTATCGACACGCCAAACCGATACAGTAAAGGCACTGGCTCAATTCATCAAAGTGCAAGACGAAGAGCTACAAGTTCTTTGGTGGTTTCTCGGCGGGCGCAGTATTGATCTAGACTGTGATTTTGACGCGATCCCATCAGCTGCCAAGCCTTTGATTTTTGGCAAAGAGCTGGCGGATGAAACATATGTCCTGCCTGGCTTGCGAACGGTTCGACCATTGATGGCGCGCGCAGGTCTCGAAGATAAGAAAACACTGTCAATACCTGACGCGATCAACGGTGCCGATCCTACTTGGTTAAAACGTATCGTCGGTGAAAAATCCCCATCAACCATTACACAACCGCTACATTTCGCGATTGAGCGACGTCTTGAAGTTGAAGATGAGAAGAGCTGGATTGAGGCGTGGGCAGCGATGACAGGCATCAAAGCCAAACAGAAACTAGGTTCACTTGCTTTGGCTGAATTATTTTATCGCGAACAATTACTTCGGCAATTCACATGAGTTCAGAACCGCAAACGGAAACACAAACATGTGCAAATCCTGAGTGCAAAGTGTCCGAGTCAGGACGGTGCTTGGAGGGTCTGTCGTTAGATAAATGCCCGACATTTGGACGTAAGCCGACAGCGGCAGAACAGACTGTCATAGAAGCAGAAGATCAACCTGCAGAAAGGCTCGTCAACCTCCGATCGGGTACACAGCTGCAAATCGGCGATGCTTCTGATTTGCTAGGACACTATCATGCCAGACTAGTAGCAATTCTCGGTCCCAGAGATGCAGGTAAAACTAGCTTGATAGCTAGTGTTTTCGATTTGTTTCAGGAGGGTTCTGTTGAAGAGTTTTCTTTTGCAGGGTCGAAGACCCTTCATGCCTTTGAGCTGGCCTGTCATGACTCCCGGACCGCTTCAAGACGTACGGTTCCTGTGCAGCATCGTACTGGACACGGCGACGTAAAATTCTATCACCTCGATATTGCTACCAAATCCGAGCCAGAACGATTTACATTGCTGCTGGCTGATCGAGCCGGCGAGGATTACAGAACTGCTGCAGATGACCTCTCCCAAGCCGGTCCATTTCCCGAAGTTGTTCGTGCTGACACGGTTACAATTCTGATTGATGGCGGCCGTCTTCTAGACAACACGACAAGACACAATACTCGAAATGAAACCAAACTAATGATACGCGCTTTGGCAGAAGGCAGCTTTTTACAGCGAACGCCACATGTAATTTTTGCGTTAACGAAACTTGACTTGGTCCAGACATCAGATCTGAAAGACCGCGTTTTTGCTGACTTCGACAAAGTCGTTGAGGGAGCGCGTCCGATCTTAACTCCACACGTCGAGAGTATTGATGCGATCCACATCGCAGCAGCTCCTTCTAATGCGGATACGGCGCGCGGAACGGGTGTAGCGGCTTTGATCAAAAGTTGGAGTTGTTCGATCGCGCGTCCCACACTTGTCGAAACTCCCCTAAAACCGTCACGGCGCGCTATTCTTGGCCTACAAATGCCTTCACAAGTTGCGGGGGCTGTATCATGAGTCGTCCTTCAGTCTCGATTGTAGGTTTGCCAAGCTCAGGAAAGACCACGTTTCTTGCTGCGCTTTGGCATCTACTGACCGAAAATGACATCGACACACAGTTGCGCTTGAAAGACATTCAAGCTGGTAACAATGCCTACTTAACCGGCATCGCAAACCGATGGCGTCAGGCGTTGATTCAGGAGCGAACTCAGCAAACTGGCAATCAGAATGTGCAGATCAACTTAACTAATCGGGAAGGTGATCAAGATCTTCAGGTTAATTTTCCTGACGTGGCAGGCGAAACCTATCGTGACATGTGGGAAAATCGGACGTGCTCACCTGATATCGTAGAAATGTTATGCAGCGAAAGCGTTTTGCTTTTTGTCAACGCAGATACCATAAAACAACCCAAATGGGTCGTCGACGAAGTAGCTCAGATGCAGCAAATGGGACTCCCTCTCGCTGAAGGAGAAGACATTGACTGGGCTCCGCATATGTCTCCCACGCAAGTACAGGTGGTTGAACTGCTTCAATTACTCACTGAAACTCCATTTGATATTGGGCCCCGACAGCTAACCATTCTTCTATCTGCATGGGATCGTGTCGCAGCTGAGGGCCTTTCACCATCCGAATATCTTGAGCAACGTTTACCACTCCTTCACCAGTACATACTGAGCAACCAACAAACATGGACATTTTCGGTGAGTGGGTTGAGTGCACAGGGCGGTGTTTACGATGACCCCGAAAGACCAGACCAAGCGACAGATGAAGCAGAGCGCTTGAGAGAGAGCTATTGTCGAGTCTGGTGTTTGAGGCTTGTCGGTCATGCGGCGATCTGGCTGGGTTTGGTAGTTTCAATTCCGTCTTTGAACGTAACGCCTGTGATGACTTTGGCGAGGTAGTCAAAGCCGCGT
>Ga0306909_100110_pt1 | contig 28092 bp, 25 predicted proteins | sample AntRauMFilla2697_FD_190439 | JGI IMG/M metagenome (GOLD analysis project Ga0306909, IMG submission 190439) | Saline lake microbial communities from Rauer Islands, Antarctica - Metagenome Filla 2 #697 (v2) (version 2) | ecosystem: Environmental > Aquatic > Non-marine Saline and Alkaline > Saline ... | reverse complement strand
TGTTTTAGAATAAACCGATCACAGAGTAAAGCAACTATATTCAATAATCTAATTGTCAAAATGGTGGAGGGAGACAAAATATATCAATCAGAATTAATAAGTAATTAACTACTGACCTCTAATATTAAAATTATAATGTAGTAAATAAACTACACTTAGGTTTAATTTAATTTTGTGTCAAAATTTTTAATTTGGAGACTGATTTAATAAAAAAATTGGTTTGTTAGAATTCAAACTGATATTTTAAACTAACTAATTTTTATGAAATTTTATCAATCAGATTTCAACTCCATACCATTTGGTATTCTTTCAAATTTCGAGCGAGAATGCTTTGATCTAGATATAAAAGAAATTGTATATCCTTGGGATTTCGTCCATTCTCTAGGTGAACAAATAAAGGTTGACGCAAAGTTCTTAATAAATAATAGAGTTTTAAAAAAACAAAACGATAAAATACATAACGACAACATCATTGGATCAAAAGATAAAATATTATTTTTTGATGATTCGCCACTCATACATAATGGTGTTATGTTTGATACCTCTGAAGGAGAAATTGTGATAGACTCTGATGTTATTATATATCCTTTTTCATTTATAAAAGGGCCATGCTATATTGGTAAAAATACAATAATAAAAGATGCTCGTATTTACGGAGGATGTTATATTGGAAAAGTTTGTAAAATTTCTGGGGAAATGGAAAATTGTTATATTGGAAATTTCTCAAATAAAAATCATGAATCTTCTTTATTACATTCTTTTATTGGTGATTGGAATAATATTGCAGGTTATAGTAAAACTGCTGATTTAAACATTGATTATTCCAACATAAGTGTTTCTAATGGTAATTCCAATATCGATACTGGTAGAATCAAATTCGGTTGCAAAACTGATGATTTTGTTAAAATTGGTGGAGGAGTTTTGATATACCCTGGGACTATATTCGGTTTCGCATCTACGATTTTAGACTTACCTGTAGCTAAAGGCTTTTATCCTTCTTTTTATAACAAGCACTTTCAAAATAATAAACATGATTTAGATAAATTTATTCAGGAGGTAGAAATCATCATGTCAAGACGTGATAAGCAAATTTCTTCTAGTTTAATTGAAAAATTTAATAAAATATACCTTGAATGATAAATTCGTACAGACGATATACTTTTTACGGGAAGATTATTTTTTTTATTTCTTTATTGACACCATTTAAATATTTTGTGAAATACTCATCAATCAAAAATCTTAACAAGCTTTCTCATTTCATGGCTAAATTAATTGCAATTTTAGATATTAAAAGTGCAATAGAGATAAAAAAAAGAATTCATTTAGTGTTCAATAATTCTAGATGTGTAAATAAAATCTTTGAACGATATCTAACTAACCTGTATTATCATCTTTTTTTAACGATAAGAATTCCTTATATGAAAGAGCTTGAGGTAGAAAAGTTATTAATTATTGATAGTGAAAGTCAGGAATTACTCACGAAAATAAAATATTCTAACCATAAAATACTATTTGCTTCGAGTCATAATTATCAATTCATATTAATGAAGCTCTTATCAACTTGGGGTAAAACTAATAACATTAAAATTTTAACAACTTTTGCATTAAAAGAGGAAAAAATATTTTCTAATTATATATCAAAACTTAAGAAAAAGCTTTTTTACTCATATCATTATTCAGTAAACATAAGCGATAAGGATTATAAAAGCATTTTTAAAAAACATTTAGAAAATGCAAACTATACTTTAATGTTTGGTGATGTAAGATTTCAATGTAAAAAAAAGGATGTTAAATTTCAAGTTAACAATCTTACATGCTTTTCTAATTCTGGTCTTAAGAATATGATACAAATAAATCAAACTCAGCGGATTTTTTTTACTTCTTTAAATAAGGAAGGATTCAAGTTTAGGTTTGTTATCCGAGAAATTAATGATTTATCCGATTATTATGAGAACTTGAAATACAATATAAAAAAACATCCTTCAGATTGGTTATTATGGTTTCATAGCCCATTATTTAAATAAGCTATATTTATGTCCAAAGACAACGTTTACATTTTCGATTTAGACGATACTTTATTTCCAACAGCTACCATTCGTAAAGATGTTGGGTTGCCTTTATTAAATAAACTTAAAGAAATAAATTATTCAGAAAGGTACTTTGAAAAAAGTATGATAGAAGTTATTTATAATGACTGTTGGAAAAATTCATTTGTTGAATTAATAGACAAATATAATCTTCCTAATGTTTTTATTAATGGATTACATCGTGCTTATAAAGAATTGGAGGTTACTCATAAACTTAAGCTTTATAAAGACGCTGAGATAATAAAAGAATTAAATGAAGATAAATATCTTGTTACTACTGGATATGAAAAATTACAAAAAGTAAGGTTCAATCACTTGGTATTGAATCTTATTTCAAAGAGATATTTGTAAATGACTCAATTGAAAAATTCAAACTTGGGAAGTTATTTTTTTTTAATAAAATTTTTAAAAAATATAATATAAAGCCAGATAGTTTTATCGTAATCGGAGATAATGTAAACTCTGAGATTAAAGCTGGAAACAAATTAGGTTTTACAACTGTTTTAATTGATAGAAATACTTTAGTTGAAGATAGTTTAGCAAACTTCAATATAAGTTCTTTAGAAGAGATTTTATTTTTAAATAATGCATATGAGTAGTAAGAACGAGATAGTAAATGCTATTAAAGAATGGGGTTTACAAAATTCTAACGTCAATTGTATTTTACATATAGGTTCACTAATTAATAATGATAATGATAAGTATTCAGATATTGATGTTATCGTATTCTGTAATAATGTATCAACATTTTTGTTTGAAAAAGAGTGGGTGAACGAAATTAATCCTTTTAAAATTTGTTATACCCAGATAAATTTTTCTGGAGGAATGCCTATGAAGAGAATTGTTTTTTCAAATGGCATAGAGCTTGATCTGACACCTGTAAAATATAACGAGATTTTAAAGGCTTTTATTTACTGTAAAATTTCAAAGACTTTTTTTTATGAAATTTTATCAAATAATCTTAAAGATGAAATTGAAAATAATATTCAAATTTTTAATGAGTATACTTCTAACGGAATGAAATATATTGTTGACAAAAAGAATATTTCAAGAAGTATTGAATTTATTTCTAAATCATTTCCCAAGGGTTCATTTAAGGTTACACACAGTATGTTTGAGGAAAACTACAATTATTTTTTCCATCAAATAATTAGAGAATCTATAAGAATAGTAAGGGGTGAGCTTTATGCTTCAAAAGAATGTGCAGAATACTTTTCCAAAGCAAAACTTAGAGAGCTAATAGAATGGTATATGAAATTGGAAAAAGGTATGGGATTAGATACATATCATAATGGGAAAAATTTAGAATATTGGTGTGATGAAAAAATTTTAAAAAAGATGGCAGGAATTTATGGCTATTTAGATTTTGAAAGTAGTAAAAATGCACTATTCAATACATTTAATTTATACTGAGATTGCTACTGTAGTATCAATAAAAATAGGTTACAACATTAATTTTTATATCGAGGTTAAAGATTTTACAGAAGAACATGTGAATAGTATTTTTGGAGATATAAAAAAGTCCGACTAAACTTTCTTGATTTTAATATAATTCAAACTTCGCTCAAATTAATTCTGTCAAAAAATAAACTTAATCAATCCCTTTTAAATCTTACATTATTGAATCTAAGTTATTGTCAATTAACTTAAAAAGTTAGCAATAATAATAAGAACTACACTTAAGGCTAGTGTGATATAATCTTTATCTCCATACTTTTATTTAACATTGGAAGATACCGAAAATCCAGTAAAGAGTAGGTTTAATCACTGAGATTGAAAAAGTAATATTATCTCAGCATTTTAAAAGAAGTTTAATCGCTGTGATAAACAGCATAAAATTTAAAAATTATGAAAAAAGTAATTTTCACATTTTCAGCAGTAGCCATTGGATTCGCATCTCTTGCATTTGCTCCTGTAGAAAAAAGCAATGACATGAATACTAATTTTGTAACTAATTCTTCATCATCAGAGGGTTGCGATAATTTTAGTAGAACTTATAGAGATGCCACAGAATGTTGGACTAAATCAACATCAGATCCAGTTGAGTTGGAAACAGCTCAGCTTAATGTGCTCAATTCTTATTAATGTCCAACTTCATTAAAGTATTATTCTTGAAAATAAATTTGAGGATAATTTTTTTTATTTAAACTTACATAAATGATTCACTTTTTTAATTGTGGTTATATTTTTACGCTTATCTTATTCTCATACGCTATAAGTAATGCACAACAAATAGAAACGCCTATTGTAAAAATTACATACGCAAGTTCGCCAATAAGCCAATATAATATGTCTAAAGATGATATGATGGAATCCTCATCAAAAGCATCTGTATATAGTTTAATGCAAGGAATTACTGATTATTACAGCTTATATATCAACTTGGAAGATCGGTCTTCATTATATGTTTTGGATTCTACTGAACAGAAAAAAGTAAGAGGTTGGGAAATTTCAAGCACCACAGCTTCACCAGTAGATACAGTTCTATTTTCAATTAAAACACCGAAAGAAAAGACATTCAAGCATGAATGGATTATGAACCAAACCTTTTTTACGGAAGGCAAAGTTGGAGATTTAAAGTGGGAGCTTACCGATGAAGAAAAAAACATAAGTGGACTCAAATGTTACAGAGCCATTTCCAAAAATTATCCTATGCTTTCAGTTTGGTATACCAAGGAAATTCCTGTGTCTAATGGGCCTGGTATATATCAAGGTTTACCTGGTCTTATCGTTAGTGTAGAAGATTTTTTCCGTACGATTCAATTAATTGAAGTTGAATATATTAAAAGTGTAGAAACATTTAAAAAGTTATATAATATTAAAAAAGCATTTTTTTCTGAAAAAAAAGAAAATGGTAAAAATTTTTCCGAAGAGCCAATTTTGATTCTAAAAAAGGGTGATTTAGCAAGAAGCCTATATGAATATACTCATGGTAAGTCCTATAGAAAAAATTAGTGAGATATAATTTACATGAATATGAATATCACTATGAAAAAGAAAATTTTGATTTTATTATTCAGTGTACACTTACTGCTTATTTTTTTTCAAGCATTCTGGACGACAGTAGATATGTATTTTGATATTCATTATAATAAAAAAATTGATATCCCAATATTGAACGTTTTTAGACAAAACAACTTTACAGAACCATATTATTTGATTTCGGGTATTAATACAGGCTATGGCTTTTATGGAATAAAAACTGCTACAGAAAAATATTTGCGCTGTACATGTTATGACTCCTCCGATAAAATTTTAAATCAAGACAGATATTTTAATTTAAAAACTTCTAATGGAATTTCTCGTCTTGAAAGCTTTGCATCTTATTTAGCTAATTATATATCTGCTACACAGAGATTATCCGAATTAGAAAGCTTGAATGCAAATCAATTAAAAGCTTTAAATTATAGAAAAGATTATATGAATAAACTTTTCAAATGGCAAGGAAAAGAATTTGCAAAGTCTATTCCAGGCTGTACTTCTTATAAAATTGAACTAATAACTATTGTGCCTAAGAACGAAACTCAGAACAAAACCAGAATTATATGTTATTCAAGAAAATTTCTTTTATCTACAATAGTTTAATAATGAAATTTGAAAAAGATGGTAGTGAAAAAAAGTTTTTGATTTTTTTCAGGCTAATGGTAAGTATAATTGCTCTGATAGAGATAGCATCTTTGGCTGGTGATTTGTCCTTGCTTTTTTCTGATAATTCCACTATTGTTCCACAAGATTTAATGTATCTACAATCAGGATATTTTAAATATTTATATCCGTTTTATCAGTTTTTGGACTCTTATAATCTAACTAATTATTTCTATTCATATGCTATATTTCTTTATATACTAAGTTTGCTTTTTCTTTTAGTAGGATTATTTACACGTTATTCAGCTTTTATAGCCCTCATCCTTCAATTGATTATTTTTAAAAGTTTTTCGCCTTTTAATTATGGGTATGATTTTTTTTTAACTATGTCCCTTTTCTATTGCTTAGTATTTCCTGTTGGAAATTATTACTCTTTAGATAAAAAGATTTTTAAAGGTAAAGCGAAAACAAATTTACGCTACAGGAAGGTTCTACAGATACATTTGTCTACCGTTTATTTTTTTTCAGGTATTGCGAAAGGTTTAGATAGCGGTTGGTGGAATGGCGATTCTCTATGGAGAGCTTTGGCTTCAGTAGATAATTCATTTTATCATATGCCTTCATTTATTTTAGTAATTATAGGTGTTGGAACTGTATTAATTGAATTTTCTTATCCTTTTTTAGTCTATAAAAAAGTAACTAGAAAATATATTCTTACATCAATTATCATTATGCATCTTTCTATCGCAGTGATGTTGGATTTATATGCATTTTCCACAATAATGATTATGTGGAATATAGCTGCTTTTGGTAATCTTGACTCATTTTCACAAAAAAAATACATAGATGTTAAAACAGTATAGTCTTATTTTTATGTTGCTAATTTTTTCTTCTCTATTTAGTCAGGAAGTTAAAATTTCGGGGCATATAAAATCTAGTAATAACCAGCCTATACCATATGTTAATGTAATAGTTAGTAAAACTGAAAATTCTCAGCCTATCACCTTTGGTTACAGTAATGAAGAGGGAGAATTTAGTGTAATGATTCCTGAAGGGCTCGAGGCTATCATGATAAATGTCTCTTCTATAGGCTTCCAGGAACAATCACTTAGATTAAATATAAAAGAAACAAAATATGTTGAAATCATCTTAGAAGACAGTGTGACGTCTTTGGATGAGATTGTTATTAAGGCTCGACCAAAAGGAGACACACTTAATCTAGGTATTCATGATATGAATCTTACAGATGACAAAACATTGAGAGACATGCTAAATAAAACAGATGGTATTATCATTAGCAGGGATGGTGGAATAATGTATAGAGGTAAACAAATAAATAAAATACTTATAAACGGAAAAGAGGTATTCCTCAGACAAAACAAAATTGCTCTTGACAATCTGGATTATAGAATAATGAAAAGTGTCCAGGTCATAGATAATTATAAAGATAGATTTGCAATAGATTTTAATCCTATTAGAGATCCTGTTATTAATGTAGAAACAAAAGATGAATTTAAAGGTATTTTAAAAGCTGAAGTAGAATTTGGTCTTGGTTATGACGATAAATATAATTTTACGGGCAAAGGATTTTTATTTTCGGACAAATTAAATGCATTTATAACATCCAATACAACAAATACTGGTGAGATTGTATTTAGTCAAAAAGACATTTCAGCACCAATTGTTGATTATTCAACGAATGCTTTAAGAAATTATTTACAGCCTTTTTTTATTGAAGATTTTCAAACTAGAAAAAATTTCGTGAGCAATACCAGTCTTACGTTAAGAAAAGAGGCAGAAAAAAATAAGAGCGGTTTGGTGCTTTATTTTGGTAATACTCAGATAGAGAGAGACGTAAGCCGCCAAACATTTTTAGGTGAAAACCTTATAGAGTCTAGTCTAACAAATAATGTACAAAATGGAAATTTTATTTCAGCTACTACAAATTTTAATGCTAAGTTATCTGAAAATTCAGTTTTTGAAAATAAATTATCTACTTTGTTGCTTTGGTATGATGACCTAACTCAAAACTTGGACACTGTTTTTTCTCCTAATCCTACAGGTTTCAATTTATTAACTGAAAATAGTCCAAAAAGCTTAGCAATATCAAATGAACTTAAAATTACAAAACTAATATCTGAAAAAAAAGCTATTGACTTCGAGCTCAATTATTATTACGAAGGTGATAAAAGAGATTTTGAAACTCAACAAAATGATATTCCCTTATCTGAGATAAAACAGGTTGAAGATTTTTCGAAAAATTATGTGGCTGCCCTAAGTAAATTTAAATACGACCTTAACCCCGTTTATCTCAATATTGGTTTAGGACTATCGCACAATCAAGAAGAAGGTGAGCTAATGTTTGAAAATGATTTTTTGACGGAAGACAATTTAACCAGAAGTATAACGACTATAGAAACTCCAATTAGTATAAGCGGTTCCTATAAGAATTTGGATTATAGCTTTTCTGGGTCTCCTGCATTGATTTATACTGATGAAAAAGGAATTCGTGAAGAAATTAAAAGTTTAAATAAATTAACCTATAATTTCGAAACTCAAAATAACTTGATCTTAAGTTGGAAACGAAATTATCGTTTCTATGATCTTAATTCGCTTTACGACACAATTGTGAGAGGATTTAATATTAGGGTCATAAACGATGGTATTAATGCTGAAGACTATACGACAACAAATTTAACCTCGTTAGAATGGAATAATAATAATGTTTCGAGAAATAAGCAGATTAACCTCAAGTATGAATTTATAAAAGATAAAAATATTTTACAATCTGTATTGGATTCTGTGTCAAGTAACATCTTTTTTTATGCTAATCAGATATTTCCAGATAGAACTACACATTTGATTGATATGAGTGGCCGAAAGGGCTTTTATTTTTCACCTTCTTATCATCTTATTTACTTTGGAGCAAGTTTTTATATAAGAAATGACGATTATCCTACCATTAGCAATCAAGAAGAAGTTGATGCTACAAGTCTTACTTTACAGCCAGCATTTAATTTAACCTTTAGACCAAGAGGATTTTTGATTAGAGAAGCTTCAAATCAATTAAAAAGGAATGACTATGCTTTTTTTATAAATGGAGAAGAAATCAATTCGCAATCCGTCTTGACGAATACTTTCACAGTGGAAGGCACAGAAAAAAAAATCGACTGGGAATTTGACTTTATATATCAGTTTTACAATATTAACGGCAATAAATTTGACGTTCCAGATGTAAATTTAAGTATAAAGTATAGACAATCAGATAAGCTTTCATTTTCTTTATCTGGTCGTTCTTTATTAACGCTTTTCGATTTTAACGACTTTAATTTTGCAAATACTCAATCTAATGGAAATATTCTTACGCAAACTTTCACAAATAATAATTTAGGATATCTGTTATTTAACACTTCGTTTAATTTCTGAATTTTTTCTGATAGAATTTGGCTCATAAATATGCATAAGATATCTCTTTTGTTTCTCGATATTTTGATTATAAAAATCTATTAAACCATTATATTCTAGTAAAATAGGATACGTTTTTATCCAAGGTATGTGACTGGTTCACCTAAAATTTTGGCATTAATTCCAATCAAATTTAGGGTTTTTAAAAGTTTAGAGTCACACTCAGCAAATGCAACGTTTTTTGGATGGTTACAAACAGAAATTATAGATAAAGTAATAAATGCTTTTAAAATTGATATATCTTGAACATTGCTTTTTATTGCAAAACGACCAATATGAAAAACACTTTTGAAATTTTTTTTGATAACATCAAAAGGATGTATATTAAACAAGTTTTGGATTGGAAGAATGTAATTTGAATCATCTTTTAATTCAAGAGTTCTTATTGAGCCTAAAAGCGAACCTTCAGAACTTCTCAAAACATAATAATTAGAGTCTTTAAATAGTATTTTTTCTTCATTGTAGATCTTTCGAACACAACTCTTAAAATCTAATTTTGGATTATCTGTTTTATAACGGCTTAAATTTTCTTTGACTACAAAGTAAATTAAACTGTTTAATTGATTAAATCTTATTTTTTCAAAAATATTACTATTGTGCTTCATATTTAAAAATATGATACATTGCACAATTAATTTTTACACCTAAGAGTAGTTTTAGTTTGTAGAATTTAAACTGCATCATTATAATGAATTATCAAATAAAACAGCTATATTTAGATAAAAAGTTTGAGTGATTTAAATCAATTTTTTTCTTTCAGAAATACAGTTAATAAACTCTCATCAAAAGATATCAAAAGCTCTAATAATTACTTAGACACAATAGATGCTTTTGCAAGACTTACTTACAAAAGCATTTATGTAATTGATTATCATGTGAAAGGATTTGAATACGTTTCTAATAATCCTTTATTTCTTTGCGGTTTGAAAGCTGATGAAGTAAAAGAAATGGGTTATGAATTTTATTTCAAATATGTCGAAAAATCCGACCTTGATCTGTTAATCAAAATAAATAAAATTTGGTTTGAGTTTTATGAAAACATTCCATTTCATAAAAGAAAGCGTTATACGATCTCATACGATTTTAAGATCGAAAACGATGAAAAAAAAAGCATATTAATAAACAGAAATTAACACCAATTTTTTTGACTGAAACAGGTAAGATATGGAAAGCAATATGTATGATATCATTATCTGAAGAAAAAAAATCTGGTAATATAAAAGTCTACAATAAGAATGATAATGAAATTTTTAAATATGATCTTGAATCTGACATTTGGAGAAAAATTGACCCTATTAAACTTTCATCAAGAGAAAAAGAGATTCTTCAATTGGCAATAAGAGGATATACAATTAAGGAAATTTCAGAAAGTTTATTTGTGGTACCTGATACAATCAAATTCCATCGAAGAAAGCTTTTTGAGAAACTCGAAGTCTCAAATATCACAGAAGCTATTGTTTATTGTACAAACAACAATTTAATTTAAATTATAGAGGTCAGTACTTAAATTCATATCTTTAATGTGAATAAAAATAGGCATAATATGGATATTTTCAAGGGCCAGAACCTCCTAGAGTTCTCCGATCGGTTTAAAACGGATGCTGATTGCCGGCAATACTTGGCGGAGATCAAATGGAACGATGATTTTGAGTGCTGCAAATGCGGTCATGGAAAAGCGCAGGTCAGGAAAGATTTCTCGCGTACATGTAATATTTGCTCGCATCAAGAGTCGGCTACCTCCAACACACTTTTCCATAAAGTCAAGTTCGGTGTCCGAAAGGCCTTTTTCATCGTTTTTGAGATGGCCACAAGCACCAAGAGCCTTTCCGCGAGCTATGTTGCGGTTCGTTTCGGTGTTACGGAAAAGACGGCCCGTCTGTTCATGCACAAGGTTCGAGAGGCAATGGAGAGTAGCGGCAACAATCCGATGGACGGCATTGTACACGTTGATGAATTCGTTCTTGGCGGTCGCGAGAAAGGAAAGATAGGGCGAAGCTATGAAACCAAGAAAAAGAAAGCTATAACTGCTGTTGAGCTGACGAAAGAAGGTAAGGTGAAAAGAATGTATGCCATGCATATCAAGGATTTTTCAGCTAGATCCCTTCAATATATTTTTATTGACCATATCAGCCGAGATGCAACGGTGACGACCGATAAATGGAGAGGTTACAGACCGATCGCAAAAGCTTACGAGATAACACAGATCGAGAGTAACGGCGGAATGAACTTTAAGGCATTACATACTATGATCCATCAAATAAAATCTTGGATAAGAACAACATATTCCTGGGTAAGCGATTTTAACATCAATAGATATTTTAACGAATTCTGTTTCAGAATCAACCGTTCACAGAGCAAATCAACCATCTTCAACAATCTAGTAACGAAAATGGTGAAAAAGGATAAAGTATATCACAAGCAAATTATATGCAGTTAACTACTGACCTCTAAAATTTATTATTATGAAATTATTAAAAAATTCCTTTTTAGGAACAGTATTTTTAGTTGCTATAAGTTCTGCTATATCTGCTGCAACTGCAAATGATGCAGAAGAGTTGAGACCAGATTGTCATGACACTTATAATTTTTGTGATTATTTTTTTCCGTCAGATTTCGGTGAATTTGATTCATGTATGACAAAACAAGGTTGTGGAGCATAACAATAATTATTAATGCAGTTGCCTTTAAGGCAACTGCTTAAATAGATCTAAATCATGAAAATTTTACTGGTATATACTCTTTATTTTTTATCAATTGCTACTTATAGTCAAAACCCCAAAGGAATAATTAATTATAAAGCTGAACTTAGTTCCGAGCAAAAAAATGAATTTATCGAAAATGCCAAAAACGATGAGAAAATGTCGATGAGTATTAAACAGCAAATCATTGATATTGCACAAAACGTAAAACCAGATTATTATGAGTTGCATTTTAAAGGAAAAGAAGCATTCTTTTTTTATGATGAATCCTTAGAAGATCCTAATAGCAGTTATCTAAATAGTAAAGCAGGACAAAATCCTTTTATCATTGACTTATCATCAAATAAAATTATTGAAGATAGTAGAAATTTTGGTTTTGTAGCTCAAGAACTTCTAGACTGGAAAACCACTGATAAAACTAAGATGATTGAGGGTTACAAGTGTTATAAAGCCACTGCTACAGAAACCCTTTATAGCAGGCAAGGACATTTTTACGATAGGGATATCGCAGCCTGGTATGCACCAGATATACCCGTAGAATTTGGGCCTAAAAATTATGTAGGTTTACCAGGCTTGGTGTTGGAAGTAGAACGTAAAGAATTTACGATTACAGCGATCAAAATCAATCTCAACCCCAATAAAGATAATTTAAAAATCAAACGTGTAGGTGAAGATGAAAAGGTGATTTCACAAAAAGAAATGAACGACAGAATCGCCGAGATGATGAAAGATTATGAAAAAAGATAAATTTTTTTAATGAAATTTCTTATTCCTCTTTTTTTTGTCTGTTTTGTTTAGGGAGCTCGCCGTTCTACGCCCAACATCAACTCAGTGGCGTGGTGACAGACAGCGTAGGAAATCCTCTAACTTCTGCCAATCTCCTGGCCCAGCCAAAAGATTCTCTACAAAACGTCAAGTTTGCCATCACCGATGACAAAGGTCGCTACCGTCTAAATTTACAACCCATACCCTATACCGTTACTGTGAATTATCTCGGCTATGCCAAAAAAGAGTTTGAGATCAATCTCGACCAAGATCAAATCAAAAGCATCGTTTTGCAGCAAAGTACAGAGGGTCTTGAAGAAGTAGAATTAGAGATGCCTATGGTGGTCAAAAAAGATACCATCACTTACAACGTCGATCAATTAACCAGTGGGGAAGAACGCAAACTCAAGGACATTCTCAAAAAACTCCCAGGTGTGGAAGTCGATAGAAACGGTGGTATCAAGGTCAACGGTAAAAAGGTAACACACATGCTGGTGGAAAGTAAAAAGTTTTTTGGAGGAGGGACTAAGTTAGCGGTAGATAATATTCCAGCAGACGCCGTAAAGCAAGTGGAGGTTTTAGATAATTACAACGAAATTGCCATGCTCAAAGATTTCCAGGAAAGCGAAGATATGGCGGTAAATGTAAAATTGAAAGACGATAGAAAGGACTTTGTTTTTGGAGATATAGAAGGAGGATTGGGCAATGACGAATTTTATAATGCCCAAAGCAACCTGTTTTATTATAGCCCCAAAACCACGCTTAATGTTATTGCCAATACCAATAATGTGAGAGAACGGGTCTTTACTAACGACCAGTTTTTTAGCTTTCAGGAAGGCATGAATTCGATATTCGATAAAGGAAGCACTAGTTTTGAGGATTCCTATGATGACTTTTCAGATTTTTTGGAAAAAGAAGATGTGGTGGAAAGCGATCGAAAATTTGGTGCAGTCAATTTTACACAAGAAGTCAACAACAAGCTGAGTCTTTCGGGTTACGGTATTTTCTCCAAAACCAAAGAAAGCACCTTGGTAGAATCTACCAACGAGTACAATACGTTTACAGAAGATAGGTCCATCGCTACAGCAACCGATAATCAATTGGCGATGGGAAACCTTAATGCTATTTTTACGCCCAATTATAAAGACCAGTGGCATTTCAGGTCTCAGTTCAAAAGTGCAGATGACCAGTACAACAACAGCATCAACTCTCAAGTAGATACTACAACCAATGCCTTTCTAAACAATCGCTTGGGGGATCAAACCTTCTTTAATCAAACAGTAGAATGGCATCGGAAAGAATCTAAAGCCCACTCATTTTCTGGTGTGGTGGATTATACCTACGATAAGCTAACCCCCAGAACCCTTTGGCAAACTGACGACGATATTTTGGCAGGGCTTATCCCAATTATAGATGAACCCAGCATAAGCATCAATCAGTTTAAACAAACCGAGAAAAACCAGATCAAGTCTATTCTTAAACATTATTGGGTGCTCGATCGTAATAATCACATTTATTCTACTATCGGTAATGTCAATTTAAATCAGACCTTTTTCACCGATGATGCACAAGAACTTGACGATGGAAGTATCAATAATTTTGGCGAAGCAGGATTCAACAATGATTTTCATTTCAGATTAAACGATGCCTTTGCCGGCCTGTTTTATAAATTCAGAACAGGGATTTTCACTTTCGATCAAGGGGCATTTGTCCATTATTATCGGTGGAATCCGAATCAGGAATCTACAGAGGTTCAAAATAGAGTGGTGGTTTTACCTAATGTTACCGCCAAAGCTGAAATTACAAGAAGCAAAACTCTACAGTTCAATTACGAGTTAAAGTCGTCCTTTTCCGATGCCTCTCAGTTTGCGAGTCGGTTTTATTTGCAGAGTTATAACAGCGTGTTCAGCGGGAACACCTCTTTAGAAAACACCCTCAAGCACGATCTCAATTTGCGCTTTACCAAATCTAAGGGTTATCGTGGTTTTGGCATTTATGCAACAGCCAATTATTCCAAACAGGTGGAGGGCATCGTCAGCAATGTCGACTACGAAGGTATCAATCAGGTGGTCACGCCTTTTTTGGTAGATAATTCCTCAGAAACCTTTGGATTAGGTGGGCGCGTAAGCAAGAAAGTCAGTCAGATTAATCTTACAACCGGTCTTCGCTACAATAATATCAGCTACTTACAATTTGTTAATGATTTAGCCGCAGAAAACAAAAATATCAACACTTCTTATAATGTTTCAGCTAAAACGCTTTACGACGATTGGCCCATTCTGGAAGTCGGCTGGAGGCAAAACTTCGGAAATTTTACTTTAAGCGAGAACACCACCAATTTTGTGACGACCGAGCCGTTTGTCAATTTGGATTACGACTTCCTAAGCGGGTTTATCATCTCAGCCGACTTTACCTCTTACACCTACGAAAACACAAGTCTAGACCAAAGCAACTCCTACGAAATCGCCAACGCCTCCTTGCTCTATCAGAAGGAAAGCAGCGCCTGGAGTTTTAAAGTGGAAGCCCAAAACTTATTCGACGTCCAGTTCAAAAATCAAAACACTTTTACCTCCTATATCATCTCAGATTCAAGAACCTTTATCTTACCTAGAATTTTGTTGTTTAGTATAGGTTATAACCTGTAATTCTTTTTAACAATTAAGAACAGATTAAAAAACCATTTACTTTTTTCATCTTAAGCATTTACCTTTTGTCTTTATAAATAAAATATAGATGTAGATCAGGATGAATAGATCAAGTTGATTTTCATTTACTTCTTCCAGTGCCATCGCATTACCTTTTGATGCAGTTTTATCTGCAAGCTTTGAAATTAAAGAGGAGCTATAAATAGAGTAGCGGTTTATGCGATCCGGTTCATTTCAAAGCTTGTTTTTTTAGCAGCAAAAGGGGAGGTGATGCAAGAAGAATTTTGAAATAGAATCCCTAAAATCCTGATCGATCAATTTTAGTTCAGGTTAAGCGGACTTGAGTTAAAAAGCTTTGGACCATATAAATGATCAATACAATATCAAAGATTTTTAGCTCGTGTCCAAGACCACTTTTAACGAACCTATTTTGCTGAAATGAAGCTTTAGCGAAATGTAAGTAAATGTGGTGAGTGACATCTGAAAACATCAATTTCGAATAAATTTAGAAGTACCCAAAATCTCTAATCATATCCATATTATTTTAGAATTTGTCGCAAAAATCGACCTGTTTACTGGGGTTAAGAGTGCATTTGTCGCAAATTCAGAGAATTTTCAAAGGCTAATAGGATTTAAAACACTGAAAAACAAGTAATTATGAATAGGTAACATCGCGCAGCGTGTTACCCTCTTGCTATACATATTCCTTCATTTCATTTCAGAATATATATACTTTTCAACTAAGGCAGAAAAGCTATATTCTGAACATTAAATGCGTTTTTTATTAAGCGAACCTTGTCGCTTTTTTTGAGATAGGGTTCAAGAAAATCTAGTGAACCTGTTCCCTTGTAATGAAGCTTTTTGCGAAATGAAAAGGGGAGGGGTGGAACGGGTTTAAATTTAGCATGAGCCGATTAGAAATTCTATTCGGCTCATAATTCATACTATTTTAAGTTGATTAATATCAAAATTAAATACCACAGTCTCTTAAGCTAATTTCTTTTCTAACTTATCTTTCCATTTTTGCCAATTGGGCATCACTGAAGCTAAGATATTATAGAAGGCTTTATTGTGGTTTTTAACTACAATATGACACATTTCATGAATCATCACATACTCGATGCATTTTGAGGGGGCCTTGATTAATTCTGGGTTGATGCTGATTTTATCAATCGTATTGCAACTTCCCCAGCGTTTAGACATCCTCCGAATTTCTAGTTGTGGTTCTTTAAAATCATATTCTTTGAACTTAGCAAAAGCATCTTTGGCTAGTTTTTTAAACTTCTTTTCGGCGTGTTGGTAATACCAGTGTGCTAATAGATTCTTTATTTTTTCTGGGGAGTAATCTTCTTTACAGGTAACTTCTAATCGGCCAGCTTTTAGTTTGACTTCGTCTAAATCTCCTAAACGTATTTTTAAAAGATAAGATTTACCCAGGTAATAATGAGTTTCACCAGAAACGTATTCTCTTTCTGGTATTCTTGGTAAAAATTGTTCAAAGAAGAATTGTTGTTTAGTAATCCAACTGGCACGCTTGGCTACTTTCTTTTCTATGTCAGCTATAGAACTAAGCTCAGGAGCAATGATCTGTACTGAGCTATCTGGATGCACTTCAATAGCCAGCGTTTTTCTGCTTGAGAGCTTTACCTCAAAATAAATATCTTTAGTACCGTAGGTTATTTTATGCATCAGAAATTGTTTTTAGCTACCCGAAGACATTTGATTAAAATAGCATCGATTTCATCAAAACTTATTTCTATACCTAGTTGTGTTCTTTTACTGATCAGGTAATCTTCAATTTCATTTTCCATCTTGTTCTGGATGTCTACATTCTTTTTCCAATCGGTAATGATTAACCCCTCAACGATATTTTCGATTCCCAAACCAGCATCTGCGACTCTCTTTTTACTGACGGATTTGTCCAGTTTTTTATTCAATACTTCATTTAAAGCCCCAAAAAATGCACGTGCTCTTGGTCGATTTTGTAAATTTTCTGGAATGCCTTTCTGATAACCGTTTGCTAAATCAGTACGAGTGTTTTTAATAGATTCCAGGTATTCTTTTTCTGATAAGCGACCCTCTTGGAAGCTTTGGATGGTTTCTTCTATGAGTTGGGAGAATTTTTTATAGAAGGCTTCATCTTTCTCCATATTTTCAGTGATCACCTTTTTCATCTGGTGCGCAATAAAGTCCGCTTTGGAAGCGGGGGATTTGCCATAAGTTTCCAAAGCTTCTTCCACTTTTTGTTTATCGAAAATATTAACATCTTTGGTGAGTAATTCTACATGTTCTGCATCAATATAGGTGTCTAACAATTTACGAACTCTAGGTTCATATTCTTTATAAGACACTTTTTCTGCATATCTGAATTGTACCGATAAGCGCAAACTTTGAAATTTCTTGAGTTCACTTTTATAAAAACCGATTTGTTCAGTATTGAATTCAGCATAAAATTCATCTGAGGCTAGAGCTGTTTGAAGTACTCTTGCAAAAGCAGAAACCCTATCGTAAAATTCGTCTCTGAGATCTTTTTCTGAAATATGACGCTCTAAAGCCTCTAAGTCATTTTTATTGTAAACCTCTTTGAAAATATCCCAAACTTCTGAATGACGAACAGGCAGTTTTCTAATCTCTTCTTTTACATCTACCACCGTATTGGTCAAATCTTCTTCATCAAAATCTTCCAAGGCACTATATTCTGTAAGGGCTTCGTCCAGTTTACCTAAAATACCGACATAGTCAATAATGTGACCATGTTCTTTTCCTTCAAAAAGTCGATTAACACGAGCAATTGCTTGAAGTAGATTATGTGCTACTAAGGGTTTAGCTAAGTACAATACGGTGTTTCTTGGGGCATCAAAACCTGTGAGTAATTTACTAACTACAATGATGAGTTCAATTTCGTTATCTTTTTCCTTAAACTTTTCGATGACGTGGCTTTCATATGCTTCCTGGTTATTGTACCGCTGCATTAATTGTTCCCAGTATTTACGGGATTCACTTGTAGATTCTGACCAAACATCATCATTGTTTTGACGGCTATCGGGTGGTGTGAACACTACTCGGGTATTGATTTTTAAGTCCTCATTAGTTTGCGCTTCAAAATACTTTTGGTATTTGATTGCGGTATCAATTTTAGGTACGGCCAATTGAGCCTTTAGGCCAGATCCTTGCCAGTTTTTTACAAAGTGCTTAGAAATATCATAAGCGATTTCTTCAATGACATGATCGGACTCATAAATCTTCCCAATCCTGGCAAATTTTTTCTTTAAATCTTTTCTAGCGTCCTCACTAAGGGGTTCTGCTAGACGTTCGAAGCCTTTGTCGATTTGCTTTTTGTTGATGCTTAGTTTGGCAGATCTGCCTTCATAAAGAAGAGATAATACCGCACCATCTTTTACCGCTTGGTCGATGGTGTACTTATGAATAAATCCCCCAAATTTTTTAGAGGTGCTTTTTTGACTTTTCATTAAAGGAGTTCCTGTAAAACCTATATAAGAAGCATTGGGAACAATACGCTTCATATTGGCGTGGGCAGAACCATACTGACTGCGATGACTTTCATCTACTAAGACGAAAATATTTTGAGATTCGTCTTTAAAAGAAGCTCGCTTGGTCGCTATTTCAAATTTATCGATAATCGTGGTGATGATCTCATTGCCTTTATCTTTAAGCAAGTCTACCAAATCATTTCCGCTTTTAGCTTTTTTAACCTGCTTGCCACAGTTGACAAAGGTCTTATAAATCTGCTTGTCGAGACTCACCCTATCTGTAACAATGACAACCCTTGGGGATTCTATGGACGTTTCTAAGGCCAGGGCTTTGGACAACATGACCATGGTTAAGGATTTTCCACTACCTGTGGTGTGCCAGATAACACCTCCTTCACGATTGCCATTTTTGTTGTGTTGTTTTACCCGGGCAATGGTATCTTGTACAGCAAAAAATTGTTGATAGCGACAGATTTTTTTATCAGGGCCATCAAAGACGATGTATTTATAAACAATATCCAATAATCGGTTAGGCAGACACAAGGCGTATATGCTTTTATCCTGCTCTGTGATTAGGCGATCTTCAACTTTAGTATGGTTTACTTTCTTGTTTAGGAGTTTGGTGATTTCTCTTTCGTTTTCTTCTTTCCAGATCGACCAAAATTTTGCTGGCGTTCCTGTGGCTCCAAATTTGACTTCGTTGGGCTGCACCGCCAATAAAAGCTGAGCATAGTAAAACAACTTAGGAATGCCTTCTTTTTCTTTTTGATTTCGGAGGTGCTGAGAAATAGCCTCGTTTAGCGAGTCGTTTTTATCTCTGCGTTTATTTTCTATGATCACAAATGGAATACCGTTAACAAACAAAACCACATCGGGACGTCTTTTGCCTTGCATACCCTCCACTTCAAACTCTTCACAAACGTGAAAACTATTGTTTTCTGGAATTTCCCAATCGATGTATTTTATGGTGTAAGCCTTGCGGTCCCCCTGAACAGTTTCATTAAAGCTTTTACCCAGAGTCAACAAATCATAGACACGTTCATTGGTTTGCACTAAACCTTCGTTGGGCACATTTTTAAGTGCATTGATCGCGCCTTGAATGCTTCCAGTTGAAAACGGGTACCGTTCCCCTTTGTAATCAAAGCTATTGATTTTACTCAGTTGTTCAGCAAGAATTTTATCTAACACAACATTACTATACATTCCTTCACGCGCATTCATCACCTCGGTTGGTGAGAGGTATTGCCAGTTCATCTTCTGCAGGAACTGAAGTGCTGGCTTTTGTGAATCGCTGTATTCGGTGTAGTTTGGTGTCATACTTTGATTAATTTACTTTTCTCTTTTGGGGAACTATTTTAGGCTTTTGGGGAATTTCTTTAAGTGTTTTTTGATTATTCACTCTCTTTAATTCTCTCTTATCAGAAAATTGTTAAAATAATAAATGTTAATTTGTTTTAATAACATGATTTACATATTTATATTTGTAAAATCATTTCCCAAAGGGAAAAGGATCTGGTTGACCGCAATACCGTAATTTGCGGTTTTTTTATGTCTTATTTTTAAGATAGGATTCATGTTTTTTTCTGTAATAATTTTTATTGTAACTATCATCTATATAAAAACTAGTTACTATGATATAATTAGGTGTTATCTCTTCCATTATTACTAGAAAATCTTCACTCTCATACCAAAAATAATCTCTTATAGCTCCATTACCTTCAGTATGTTTGAAGCATAAGATTTCTTCATTATTTTGGTTTTGTAAAATACATTTTATCCAATGAATTCTATTAGCTCTATTTCTGTCAAAAACCCTATGTCCACTTTTGCTTTTTCGAGTAATTAAATGCACAAAAGTTTCAGGATACTCTTCAAAACCACTGACTTTAGAATTATGACTGATAACTTTTACATTGAGTCCATTTACTTTAAATGGGTTTTTTACAAAATCTTTTTCAAAGGCTTCACAGAGCTCTTCCAATTCATCATCAGTTGGCTCGATATCTAAACCTATTATATATTCATCTAGCTCATGCAACTCCATCTACTCACTCTTTTTTGGTTGATGGTCGAAGATGTTGAATTTTGTTTCCCAAGGAACTGTTCCTTCATCTAATGAAAAGCCAGAGGCATCCTCTAAATATTCGATAAACTCTAATCTGCCTGGATGATTTAATTCAGAGTTTAATCTCATTCGAGTTTTATAGGTTATTGCTCCTATAAAAAAGTCTGCCAATTGAATAAACACATTATCGTGTGATCTTATATGTTGTAAATGAGAAAAAGGCGATTCTCCATTATAATAACTTGTAAAAATCTCATGTATTTTATTCAATTTTTCTTTCCCACGTGTGTCTTTAATATCAAGATAAACCCTGTATTGTTCATCTGATGGATTTGATTTCAACAAAAAATAAATAAGCTTGTAATAAAAGTTATCGTGAGAGCCATTATTAAAATCGATATGGTTTAAACGATTTTTGTATTTCACTAAAATGCATCTGAATTCTAATGGGCTAGCAAAAAAGAAGTCAACTAAGGCTTTATAGAAGGGTAGTCTACTATTTGAAAATTTATTCCATTTTAGTTCTACTGGTGTGCGAAATTTCAATTTTAGTTGCTCAAACTGTTCTTTTAATTGTATGTATTGATCTTTAGGTACTTTAATGTATCCAATACACATCACTGGAATATTATCATGTTCTAAATGGCAACTTTCGTCTATAAAAATGTTATGCATATCAATTAAATATATTATCCAGTTTTACAAATTCTTTTTTTGAACCATCACCAAATTCCAAAATCATCTTTTTATTTGTGTCATCAACTTTTTAATTTCAATATCAAAATTGGATAAGACCGAGGCTATTTTTTGCTGTTCTTCTAACTTAGGTATTAAAATTTTAAATCTTTTTATGGCTTTTGTATCTAAAAAAGGTTGTGCATTTCCAGTAAATAAACCAAGCTGTTGTCTTAAAATTATATCCGACTTTAAATAATAGATTAAAAATCCTTTTTTTACTTTTTTAATAACTCGAATTCTAGGTGCGTTGTAAGAAAAAACTAAACCATTAAACTCTCTTGGAACTTCAAATGTTATTCCTGCTGTTGCCCCTGTTCCAGCTATTAGCAAATCTCCCTCTTCTAATAAAAATCTTTCTGTATCCTTAGTTCTTAAAATATACTTGGAGTCTTTACTTAAGAAATCAGTAATTCTAATAAGTCTTATAGAATTGGAATCACTTTCATCAACATAAGTAATGTATTGCGAGCCAGCGCCCCTTTTTATTTCACAAACATCCCCCAATCTCACTTCTTCCCACTCATCTATAAACTCAGGAAAGCGTTGTTTCCCTGTCAACAAGACTTGCATCAAGCCTTTTTTAAGCGTTTGTTTTTGTTTGATAAGTCGGTCTTGTAAGGCAATGGCTTTATCCCAGGTGCTTAGAATTTTAGCTATTTTGTGTTGCTCGGGGAGTGGAGGTATCAGTAAATTGACCTCTGAAAGAAAACGACCATTCGTCAGTGCTCTAGTTGTAAATGTACTTTTACTCATTATTTCTTTTCGCGCGATATAGGTTGAGAAACAATATTTAGTAAAGTTTATATCTAATTCGCCTAATTTTCTTGGACGAGCTCTTAAAACAAATCCACTAAACACTCCGTCTTTAACATCCTCCACTAATACAGTAGAATAAGCAATTTCATCGATTGTTTCAGATGTTCTTGTAAAAAAAACATCCCCTTTTTTGATATTGAATCTTTGTATTTCACTTTCGCTTAGGCTAACTTTTCCATTTATATCATCGAGCATTAAAGAGCCCTTTTTGTTGACATCCATATAATTTATTATAGGCGTACCGTATCCAAAAAATTCTTTTTCTTTGTTAAGTCCATTTTTGAATTCAAAAAACTCCCCTAGTATTTTAGTCTCCCACTCCTCAGGAATCCAACCCAATTTCGTTTTTTTATAACCTTCTTTTGTAGAAGTTTTGTTCTTAGTTAAAGTGTTACTCATACTCCTGTAGATAAAGCGGTTCGTTGGTCAGGTCGGTGACGATAGAGGATCTATAAAAGTCAAACCACTCGGTAAACATTTTCCAGCTGAGTTTGGGATAAACGCTTTCATCGGTCCACTGCCCAAAAAGCTCATTGAGAAAAATGGGTTTCCAGTACTTACGGAGTTCTTTTTTAGGATCGTTCAGAAAGAGCTCATCTTCTAGCAAATAGCTATTGTGTTCGTCTGTATCTTCTCGCGTTTGAGCTGCCAAATCTGGAGTCAGGGCATTGCTCCAGTCGTAAAACGGCTGTTTGGGCACGATAAGCAAAACACTGCGGTTAAGGGTAGGGTGGGTTATCAATGGTCTTTGTTTTTGATTTTTCGTTCCAAAGCTTTTAACTCTTCCATATCTATACGATCAGCTTCTTTAGCAGCAACCTTTTTTCTTTCGTCGTCAAAATTTTTATAGTGTTCACGTACCTTCTTTTCCATTTGCTTATGGCTAACATTTCCTGGATTATCCAGTACTTCAAAATCATTAAAAGCAATAATTTTATTAAGGTTTTCCTGCCAGTATCTCATTGTAAGATCTTGTTTGTTTTTAGCACGTAATTCTGCGGTTTCTAAAAAAATTACTACAAGTCGATTTAGACTGTCTATTTCATCTTCGGATAAGTAATTTTTAGCAATAGTGATATCTTGTTTGCGCACAACATTTCCTTTCCAAGTATTTAGGCCCATATTTAACTTATTAGCATCAGCACGCTTTACAATAAGTTCGGCCGCAGTTTGATTGGTGGTAGCATACAATAGTTTGTTTTGAGCTTCAGCAAAAAACATTTGAGTTGCTTTGTCGGTTGGATCATAGTCACTGCTTAAGCTAAAAAGATCCCTTACCTTTTGATAAAATCTTTTCTCACTAGCACGTATATCCCTTATACGCTCTAGTAGTTCATTAAAATAGTCTACACGACCGTCTGGGTTTTTAAGACGTTCGTCATCCATTACAAAACCTTTTATTATGAAATCGCTTAGATTACGAGTTGCCCATTGTCTAAATTGAATACCCCGTTTACTACGAACACGATAACCCACGGCAAGAATCATATCTAAAGCATAAAAAGTAATACTATATTCTTTCCCGTCTGAGGCAGTTGTCAAGTAATCCTTGACAACTGATTTTTCATTTAACTCACTGTCTTCAAGTATGTTTTTAATATGAAGACTTATGTTCTGTTTAGAGGTGTCAAAAAGTTCAGCCAGTTGTTGTTGATTCATCCAAACATTACCATCACGAGCAAAGAGTGCTACGGATGCTTTACCGTCTTGTGTGGTATAAATAATGATGTTATTCTGCTCTTCCATATTAATATCCCAATTCTTTTAAATGCTCTTTCATTTCTTTTCGAACTTCTACAAGTTCGGTCTCCAGTTGTTCTATTTGTTCTTGAACGGCTTCGATATCTACCGGTTCTTCCTCTTCAAAGGTGTCGACATAGCGAGGAATGTTGAGGTTATAATCATTCTCGACTATTTCGTTCGGTGTCACTACAGAACTAAATTTTTCTATAGTTTTAAAACCTTTGAACGCTTCAATAATTTCTTCAATGTCTTGAGGTCTAAGTTTGTTTTGACGTTTGCCATCTTCATAGTTTTTACTAGCATCAATAAAAACGATATTTTCGGTCGTTTTTGCTTTATTGAAAACTAGAATAGCAGCGGGAATTCCTGTTCCATAAAACAAATTGGTAGGCAAGCCTATGACAGCTTCAAGTAGATTTTCTTCAATAAGTTGACGACGAATTTTTTGTTCTGCGCTCCCGCGGAATAATACACCATGTGGTACGATCACACCTACTTTGCCACCTGGAGCTGTGGTTTCTATCATATGCTGAATAAAGGCATAATCACCCTTTGATTTGGGTGGAATACCTCTAAAAAAACGTTTAAAGCGGTCTGCTTCTGCATTTTCGTGTCCCCATTTATCTAAACTAAAAGGCGGATTAGCTACCACAATATCAAACTTCATCAAGGCATCGCCTTCAATCAATTTGGGATTATTGATGGTATCACACCATTCAATCTGAGCACCATCCATACTATGCAGAAAACAGTTCATCTTGCTTAAGGCCCAAGTGTCCCCATTGCTTTCCTGGCCATACAGTGCAAAATTATTAGTTGGCTTACCTTCATCGTCTTTGGTTTCTTCAGCCACTTTGATTAACAAAGAACCCGAACCACAAGTGGGGTCAAAGATGCGGTCACCCTCTTTTGGGGCGACCAGTTTAGCTAATAAACCAGAAACTTCTTTAGGGGTGAAAAATTCACCTCCTTTTTTACCAGCTCCAGAAGCAAATTTCTCCAAGAGGTACATGTAAGCTTCGCCCAAAATATCTTCCTTATCTTCCCAGAGTGAAGGCCTAAAATCAAGTTCAGGTTTCGCAAAATCATTGATTAAATTTTTTAAACGGCGGTTTCTATCTTTGGTTTGACCTAATTTGTCGGAGTTAAAACTGATGTTTCTAAACACGCCGTCTAGCTTTTCGATATTGCGCTCTTCAATTTGGGCGAAAATCTTATCGATTTTTTCACCTATATCGCTGTCACTACGATGTTCATAGATATAATCAAAGTTACACTTTGTAGGCAAGACAAAGCGTTCTCGTTTTAACTTACGCTGAATTAGTTCTTCATTGTCTCCGTATTGTTCCTTCAATAAATTGTAGTGATCTTTCCAGACATCACTCAGGTATTTAAGAAACATAAACACTAGAATATAATTTTTATATTCCGATGAATCAAAAGCACCTCTAAAGGTATCGCACGCATTCCAAAGTGCGTTATTAATTTGATTTTGGGAGGGTTTTATTTGGGTAGACATACTTAAAGTTGATTAAATAATTGGCTTGTGATTAATTTATCGTTGAGGTCATTGATTTTAATAGTTAACTGTTTTTCTATGACATGTAATTGAGCGACGTTGGCTATTTTATCTTGAATAGATAAAGATGGCAATTGTATAGGGATTTCTTCAATAGTCTTTCGGTTGATGTTGGTCACATAAGTTCCAGCTTCATTGGTCTTAAAATAGTTCTGTACCTCATGTTGATTGATATACCAAGATACAAATTTTGGATTAGCGATATTCTTATCTATTTTGATAACAAAAAGGGCTGAAGAGGCTATTGTAGGGATACGGTCTTTTTTTTCATATACTAGGGCGTAATTATTGGCTCCTTTTGCTATAAAAAGAACATCTCCATTGTCTAAATAGTACTTGGGTTTAATTTTAGAGGCTTCAAGCTGGAAGCAATCTTGACCGATTGAGATATAGTCATCATTAAAATCTTTAAGTTGTATGATTCTAACACCACCATCAGGTTTGTTTGAGATCTTACCTCTAACAGAATACCCAGAAGAAAGTCCTTTATGGGTTAAAATGTGTTTCAAAAGAACAGAGTTACTTTTCATTTTAATGCATAATGTCTATGATACAAATATAGTCTATTTATTTGAATAATCATTTATTTTAATGCATAAATATTAGGATGTAATTATAATTAGATTATTTATTGTTGAAATAAGTATGTTGAAAACGAATGTTTACATTTAAAATAACCAAGGAAATCAGTTTAGTGAACTTTCGAGTTATGAGGTAATAATCACCTGATTTATCGAAATATTGCTAAAAAATGTTTTCTCTTTAATAACATCTAGAGCTTAATAGAAATGATTGTAATGTTACTTAAAGAAATTTAAATGTTTCGTTTTGTCTCCTTTTTTGATAATTCCTCTCGCTCTTTCTTATTCATTATATCTTCCAAATTAGTCATATCGCTACTGATTTTATTTTCCATCACTCGGGCATAAATTTGCGTGGTGGACAGTTTGGAATGTCCTAGAAGTTTGGATACCGTCTCTATAGGAACTCCATTAGATAAAGTCACGGTTGTTGCAAAGGTGTGCCTCGCAGAATGAAAAGTAATATGTTTTCTAATATTTGAGCCTTTCATAATTTCCTTGACGTACTTGTTTATCTTTTGATTGGAGATCACAGGGAACAAACGTTTATTTTCTAAGTCAAATCGCTTTTCCTGATATTTTTTCAAAATGTTATCGGCTTTTTGGAGTAGGGGAGCCTTTACAGATTCATTTGTTTTAGCACGTTTAGTAGATATCCAGTTTTTTCCATCCATTCCCTTTACGATATGATCCGTAGTGAGTTCTTTAAGATCTCCGTAACTAAGTCCAGTATAGCAGGCAAATAAAAACATATCTTTTACCCTTTCTAAAGATTCGCTTTTAAAATAGGTTTCCTCCAGCAGTTTCAATTCACGTTCCGATAAAAATTGTCGTTCGTTCTTTTCAAACCTCATTTTATAATTCTGAAATGGATTTTTTTCTAGCCATTCTAATTTGATAGCGAGATTAATCATTTTCTTTAAGCGTTCGAGATGCTTCATTGTCCCATTATTGGCAGAGGTTTTCCTTTCCTTTTTAGCATTGTAGCTCCTCACGAACATCTCAAATTCGGTGATAAACTTATAGTTGATTTGTTTCAGGTAGATATCACTGGTTTTCTTTTTTTCCTTAAGGAACTCTTTTAAATATTTTGCGGTTGTGTGGTAATTCTTGAGGGTGCCCCACTTTAGAACACTTTTCATAGTTTCATTATGATACTCTATAATATCCGTGAGGGTCTTATGCTCTTGATCTAATCCTTGGTAGGAGGCCTTAACTTTATCAGCTGTGATTAAGTTGTCTTTATCTAGAATTTTCTTTTGAGTGTCTAGCAATTTGGAATAGACTTGGTCTAAGTAACTGTTGAGTAGTTTAATCCTTTGAGTATTTCCTCTAAGTCGGCCTTTGGAATTATCCCATTCATTCACTGAAGTTTTCCTTTTCAGGCTCATTTCGGCGATTTTCCCATTGACTGTAATTCGTGCGTAAATGGAAAGTTCTTTTTTGTTGCTGTTTAGTTTTCTGGTAAAGAAAAGCACGGAGAATGTTGTAAAATAAGGCATAGCAAGTGTCTTTAAGTTAAACAATAAGTGTTAAAGACGAAAGTAAAATCAATCTAATGATCCTTCTAAGATAGTAAAATGAGGTGTAAAAACTATTCACCGAATCATTCACTGGATAGGATGATATCAAAGCATATCAAATAATGCCATAAAAACAAAAAACACTGAAAATCAATAGATTAACAGTGTTTTTGTATCCGTATAAGTACGGTTCGTCGGGGTGGCAGGATTCGAACCTGCGACCTCCTGCTCCCAAAGCAGGACGGATATGGTTTTCTTATTCCTTCTTACTATCTGTTTATTCCCTATACATCACATTTAGAGGTATTTA
>Ga0306909_100108_pt1 | contig 28424 bp, 28 predicted proteins | sample AntRauMFilla2697_FD_190439 | JGI IMG/M metagenome (GOLD analysis project Ga0306909, IMG submission 190439) | Saline lake microbial communities from Rauer Islands, Antarctica - Metagenome Filla 2 #697 (v2) (version 2) | ecosystem: Environmental > Aquatic > Non-marine Saline and Alkaline > Saline ... | reverse complement strand
TTGTTATCGATTGAATAGGTCTAGAAGTAAGAAAACCATCTTTCATAACCTTGTTTCTAGAATGATGCAAAAACCGAAATTATATCAATCCAAATTAATATGTACTTAAGTAGCTACCTCTATAAAATAATCTCTTCTGTAATCGGAAAAGGAGCTTTTTGCGTCATGACTGGAAAAATAAATTCTGATAACGGAAACGTGAAAGTCGAAATCCATAAAGTTTTCAGGATTTTATTGAGCATTATTCTATGTTTTCCTGTAATCGGAATTGTGGCACTTTTGTTATCTGACGCAAAGGAATTTTCACCAATTCTGATTTTAGTTTTGATTGGACAAGTTTTGATGATTAGATATGTTTTTATCGGACTCGCATTTAAGCTTTTATCAAAAGCAAGCCTGTATAGATTACGTGATGTTTTAGACTTTGAATGGACAAAAAACTAGGTACAACACGGTGTATAATTAATTGCTTGGGCAAGTGCTTATTTGGAAAATTCCTTCGGAATTTTCTCTAGTCCGTATTTGTTTACTAATTTAGTTGCTTAATCACGCAACTAATCATACACATCACGTTTTGCATCATGCTAAAAAAACCAATGTGCAAATAGGCACATTTGGTTTTCGCCCACACACAATCCAAACGCAAAAAACCAAAAGAGCCTATTTTTTGCTCACGCTCGGACAGACTAATAAGGAAACGAACAAAATGTATATTGAAAAACGAGATATTTGAAAATTTTAGGCTATTTTAGTAACATAAATTTATTTGGAAATGAACCGAATAAAGGATGTGCTTGAAGAGAAAGGAATTAAGCAAACTTGGTTGTCTGAAAAACTCGGTAAGAGTTATAACATGGTGAACGGATACGTTCAAAACCGACAACAGCCAAGACTTGAAATCCTTTATGAGATTGCTGCAATTCTTGAAATTGATGTAAAGGAACTTTTAATATCTAACAAAGAAAACTAAACGAGTGCGAACAGGAATCGACATACTTGAAAATGAAATAGTCGCTCAGTACCCTGATGTACTCGAAATATTACTGCGTGATCACACAACTCAAAAAAATATTTTTTGGGCTACTAGCAACTACGAACATCTCGGGAAGTCTTGCAATTCTATGTCCTACATCCTACCAGAGCTTATCACAGGTGAAAACGGCAATATTATCATGCCTAGAGTTCATAAAGACAAAGCTCTGCAACAATCCAGATCTAAAGAAATGGCAGAGGTTTTTACTCCGTCTTGGATATGCAATGCACAGAACAACCTAATTGACAATGCATGGTTTGGAAAACATGGAGTTTTCAATCAAGTAAAGACTTTGCCTGACGGAACAAAAGCTTGGGAAGTAAATACGAACAAAATAAGCTTTCCGAAAGGTAAGACTTGGAGAGGCTATGTTAGAGATAAACGACTTGAAATTGCTTGCGGGGAAGCTCCTTATATCACTAGCCGATATGATAGTACAACAGGGGAATTCATTCCTATTCAAAATAGAGTTGGAATTTTAGACAGAAAACTGAGAGTGATTAACGAAAATATTGACTCATCAGGGGAATGGCTCAAGGCAGCTCAAACAGCTTTTAAAAACACCTACGCTTTCGAATGGCAAGGCGATAGCTTACTTCTCGCAAGGGAAGCCATGCTCGCAACATTTATAGAAAATTACACGGTTAAGTTTGACAAAGAGCCACTTTTAAAATCTATTCAATATATCGCATACATCATTTCTTGGAATGTTTGGCAAATGGATGGGCTGAAAGGTGTAATTCCAAACAGCTGCGGTCATAAAAAGGAAACTAGTGTGAATCTTTTTGGAGAAACTGAATCCAAACACACATTTTGCGAAGGTTGCGAAAAAGGTGATATCCGAAAACACAATGGCACATACGCTTTAATTAAAGATTGGTCTAATAAAGATTCGAAAACAGGAAAGACAGGTGCAAAAATTAGATTTATTGACCTATTAAATAATCACGGAAAATGAAATTTACATCATCTTTAAAACTAAAGTTAATCTATGTTTTCCGCATCAATGGTGATGCCCATAGAGGTTGTTTAAAAATTGGAGAAGCAACTTCTGACAATGAAAATATTTGGGGGCTTGAACCGAACAGCAAAGCACTTATAAAAGCTGCCAAAAAACGTATTGACCAATACACGCTAACCGCAGGTATTACTTACGACTTACTTTATACGGAACTCACGATTTACAATGATAAAAGTGGTCTTAAATCTTTTTCAGACCATGAGGTTCATAATGTGCTTACACGTTCAGGAGTAAAAAAGAAAACATTTGACTCAAAAAACAAGGCCAATGAGTGGTTTATAACCGATCTTGAAACCATTAAAAAAGCAATCACCGCTGTAAAAGAGGGGAAAGATTCACTCCATGCCAGCGAAGTTTCAGATACTCAAAATCCGATTGTATTTAGACCCGAACAAAAAGAAGCGATTGACAAAACCATTAAGCAATTCAAAAAAAGCAACGAAATGCTTTGGTTCGCTAAAATGCGTTTTGGAAAAACCCTTTCTGCACTACAAGTTGTTAAAGACCATGATTTTACTAGAACACTTATTTTAACCCACCGTCCTGTTGTTGATAAGGGTTGGTGTGAAGACTTTGGGAAAATATTCTACGATTCTCCACAGTACGCTTATGGTTCAAAAAACCAAGGAAACCAGTTTACCACACTAGAAAGAGAATGTAAAAAAGGAAATTCCAAGTACATCTACTTTGCATCCATGCAAGACCTTGGAGGTTCTGAATTGGTAGGTGGTAACTTCAATAAAAATGACGAGTTATTTGGAACGACTTGGGATTTGGTAATTGTAGATGAAGCACATGAAGGCACACAAACTGAACTAGGAACAAATGTGCTCAGCGAGCTTAAAAAGGAAAATACAAAGGTTCTACACCTTTCAGGAACACCATTCAATTTACTAGACAATTACCAAGAAGAAGAAATCTATACTTGGGACTATGTGATGGAACAAAAGGCCAAAGCAGATTGGGATAAAATCCACTTTGGCGACCCAAACCCTTATGCTTCACTTCCAAAACTCAATATATTCACTTACGACCTTGGTAAATTATTACATGGCTATATTGACGAAGAGGTAGCGTTTAATTTCCGTGAGTTTTTTAGAGTGAATGAAACAGGAAGTTTTCTTCATGAGAAAGACGTGTTTTCATTCTTAAACCTTATCTGTAAGTCCGATTCTGAAAGTAATTACCCTTATTCTACAGAAGAATATCGCGATAATTTCAGACACTCACTTTGGATGGTACCAGGCGTGAAAGAAGCAAAAGCTTTGAGTACAATGCTTAAAACGCACCCTGTTTTTGGTCAATTTGACATTGTAAATGTAGCAGGTGATGGTGACGAAGAAGAAGCCAATGAAGAAGCCTTAAAAAAAGTCGAAAAGGCTATTAGTGATAATCCGCATGAGACCTATACGATTACACTTTCTTGTGGCCGTTTGACCACAGGCGTTACCGTTAAAGCTTGGACAGCCGTTTTTATGCTTTCAGGCTCACACAGCACTTCTGCTTCTGCGTACATGCAAACCATTTTCAGAGTACAAACTCCAGCTACGATAAATGGTAAGGTGAAAGAAGAATGCTTTGTTTTTGACTTCGCTCCAGACCGTACATTAAAAGTGATTGCTGAAACGGCTAGAATTTCAGCAAAAGCAGGAACAACTACCGAGCAAGGAAGAAAAAATATGGGTGAATTCCTGAATTTCTGTCCTATCATCGCTTTTGACGGTTCGCGAATGAGGGATTATGATGTAAACGGCATGCTTGAACAACTCAAAAAAGTGTATATCGAGCGAGTGGTTAATAATGGTTTTGAGGATTCACACCTTTATGAAAGAGATCAATTAGAGCAATTGGATGATGTGGAAGTAGAAGAATTCAATGGGCTCAAAAAAGTGATTGGCAGCACAAAAGCCATCCCCAAGAGCAAAGACATAGAAATTAACAAACAAGGTTTTACAGAAGAAGAGCGCGAAGAATTAGAGAAAGTAAAGAAAAAAGCAAAAAAAGAACTTACACCAGAGCAAAATGTACTTCTTAAAAGAGATAAAGAGCAGAAAAAAATGCGCGATACAGCTGTTTCAATTCTTCGTGGTATTTCTATTCGTATGCCTTTACTGATTTACGGTGCTGATGTAAAAAATGAAGAAACCGAAATTTCAATTGACAACTTTACTGAATTGGTGGACAATCAATCTTGGGAAGAGTTTATGCCCAAAGGAGTTACCAAAGCCACTTTTAAAAAGTTCAAAAAGTATTACGAACCAGATGTTTTCCGAGCAGCAGGAAAACGAATTAGAGCTTTAGCCCGTGCTACCGACCACTTAATCATAGAGGATCGTATAGAGCGTATTACCCACATTTTTAGCACTTTTAGAAACCCCGACAAAGAAACTGTGTTGACGCCTTGGCGTGTGGTGAATATGCATTTGGGTGATTGCTTGGGTGGTTACGTCTTTTTAGATGAAAAGCGTGAGAAAACTATCGCACATCCAATTTATAGTTCGCAAGGTCATGTAACTGATGACGTTTTTGCAACGGATGCTCGTATTTTAGAAATCAACTCTAAATCGGGTCTGTACCCCTTGTATGTAGCGTATTCTATTTTCCGAAATCGTGTAAAGGAAGTCTATCCTGACAAAGAGCCTAATACACTCACCATTGAGCAACAACAAGGATTGTGGGATAAAACGGTAGCAGAAAATGTGTTTGTACTCTGCAAAACGCCAATGGCAAAAAGCATCACAAAACGAACTTTGGTAGGCTTTAGAGCAGCTAATGTAAATACGCATTATTTTGAGGACATGGTGCGACAAATTACTCAACGTCCTGAAAAATTTATCGCAAAAATCAAAAAGGGTCAATCTTATTGGAAAGCAAATAACAACAACGACATGAAATTTAACGCAATCGTAGGCAATCCGCCTTATCAAGAAACTACAGAAGGTACAAGTGATAAACCTATCTACCACTTGTTTATGGATATCGCTTACAAAATATCTAACAAAGTTACTTTCATTACACCAGGTAGGTTTTTATTCAATGCAGGTAAAACGCCTAAAGATTGGAATAAAAAGATTTTAAATGATAAGCATTTCAAAGTAATATGGTATAAAAGTGATAGTACAAATGTTTTCCCAAATGTTGATATCAAAGGAGGTGTGGCAGTCACGTTTAGAGACAAACAGCAGGAATTCAAGGAGATTGGTGTTTTCTCTTCTTATCCAGAACTAAGCACTATTGCAAGCAAAGTAGGGTCAAATAACAGTTTTACCTCGATAAGCAACGTTATATACTCTCAAAATAAATTCAATCTTAATAGACTTTACAAGGATTTTCCAGAATATAAGAATATAATAGGCAGTAATGGAACTGAAAAAAGGTTTACGACATCTATTTTCCAACAGCTAGAGATTTTTAAAGAAGAACCTAAAAAAGATACAGATATTAAAGTTCTTGGTCTAATTGACAATACAAGGGTTTTCAGGTTCATTCCTGTCCAGTATTTGGAAAAACACTCTAATTTGGACAAATCAAAAGTTCTATTGCCATTCAGCAATGGTTCAGGATCATTTGGTGAGACATTATCATCCCCTGTTGTAGCTAAACCAAACGAAGGTTTTACACAGTCTTTCATAAGTATTGGAATTTTCGATTCATTTTTTGAAGCCGAAGGATGTAGAAAATACATCTGCTCCAAATTTGCAAGAGCTTTATTGGGTGTTTTGAAAGTGACACAACACAACAGTAAAGAAGTATGGCAATTCATTCCACTACAAAACTTTACCAAGCATTCAGACATAGATTGGAGCAAATCCATTCCTGAAATTGACCAACAGTTGTACAAAAAGTACAACTTGAGTGAAGGAAAAATTGAGTTTATTGAAAGTATGATAAAACCAATGGCATAATAAATTAACCGCTATGTCACGAAAAGCCAAATGTCAGCATTTACTTGAAAAATCCGTTCATGCGGCACTATCGGCTATTGAGATATACAACAAACCCGATTTCAAATACCGAGAAGAGAGTTTTTCCATTCTTATGGTAAATGCTTGGGAATTGCTTTTGAAAGCCCGCATCCTACAAGGCAATAAAAACAAGTTAGAGAGCATTTACATAGTTGACCCTAACAAGACCCGAAAAGACGGCACACCTTATAAAAATCCCAAGTACAAAACCAGTCGTTCGGGCAACTATTTGACTATTGACGTAACCAATGCCATTAAGGAATTGAATCTGCCTGAACGACTTAAAGAAAATTTAGGCTTACTGATTGAAATTCGAGACAATGCCATTCACTTCATGAACGACAGCAAACTATTTGAAAAGAAGTTCTTGGAAATCGGTACTTCATCTTTGAAAAGCTATGTAAATATGGTAAACAAATGGTTTGATTATGATTTGAGCCAATATAACTTTTATCTGATGCCTATATCGTTTTTCCACAATCACGAAATGCAAAGCTTTTCAATAAACAAAGAAGACAAACAGCACCAAAACCTACTTAAATTCATAGCAGCCAAAGAAAAGTCCTTCCCGTCTGACGAAACGCAAGAACATAACATTTCTCTAATCCTTGAAACCAAATGGACAAAATCAAAATCTGTTGATGCTTTAACAACATTCAAGTACGACCCAGACGATCCGAATGCTATTCCCTACAAAGTAGATTCAGAAGAAGAATTCAGAAAAAAATATCCTTGGAATTGGACTGACCATTTAATGCCTAAATTGAAGACGAGGTATAGCAACTTAAAGTTCAATCCTTACTTATGGAAACTTAAATCACAAATCGAAAAGGATAAGCAGTTTTCAGATGAAAGACATCTAGATTGGAACTACCCAAAAGGACAAAAGAAGCGATTTTATAGCACTAATATTTTAAAGGAATTTGATAAACACTATGATAAAAAATAGCTCAAATTGCCAACGCTTCAAAGCCACACACATTGCCAAGCAACGCAAGCCAGCCGCACCAGACAAAGCTTGTCAAAGAGAGTGTCTTTCCCCACGCTCGGACGAAAAAAAAAACACGATTGCACAACAATGGCTATACGTAATGCGGGTTTTAGTGCTAAATTGAAAGTAAATGAACATTAACAAACATATAGGTAGGGTGAAAGTTTTGTGGTATTTAAGCCCGCACTTCGCAAAGCCGAGCTGTTAGCGGTAACTTCTCTTTTTTCTTTATCAATCGACAAGATACGGTGATTACTTATCGCTATTTTATTTGCCCCGTTACAAATTTAAATTGCTTTTAAGTGATAATTTGTAACGGGTTGAATGTACCTACCTAAATATTCAATCACATGTTCTGGTTTTCCAAAAGGAGTTTTGGCATAAACCACCCACTCTTTTTTGAACAACTTATCGTATAAAGATTGTGGTAATTGGGTAAGTGCCTTTCGTAATTTCTTCAACACAATAGCCTACAGAAGAGGGAGGGCTGTTTCTGCTACTGCAAGAAAATTAACCACTAAACTTTGGAATATGCTTTACAAAAGACAACATTACAATCCTCTTACTGTTTATGGTTATCTTGACCAAAAAAGAAAGAGAAATGTCATAGAACTTCAAAAACAAATTGCTAATATAGATGCAAGAATGAGTGACATTAAGCTTGCCTGAATACCTGTAAAAACGAGATGTGAACAAAACGTTACTCAAAATACAAAAAACTGCGTAAGTCATATTTTGTACATATATTTGTACTTTATTAAATACAATATTATGCAAATAACAACTGTTTCTGATTTTAGAAAAGATATTAAGACCTACTTAGACCGAGTTGTAAAGAACTACGAGACTTTAATTATAAATCGCGGAAAAGATTCTGGAATTGTAGTTATGTCTCTGCAAGAATATAATTCTTTAATGGCTACAAATCACGAATTGTCATCTCGAAAGAATGAATTAAGACTAGATTCTGCAATTGACAAGCTAAAGAACGGATTGACTTTCAACAAAGACTTAATCGAAAATTAAATGAAGTTTATATTTGTGGATGAGTCTTGGGAGGACTATTTGTACTGGCAAAAAACAGATAAAAAAAAGCTGAAGAAAATAAATGAACTCCTGAAAGACATCTCTCGCACTCCTTTTGACGGAATAGGAAAGCCTGAACCTTTAAAACATAAATATGCAGGATTTTGGTCAAGACGAATTGATAGTGAACATAGACTGATTTACCAATATGAAGAAGGAGAAATATTAATTGCGAAATGTAGATTTCATTACGACTAAAAAAGTACTGCAGGCAACAACTAAGCATATAGCGTGCCGATAGGCCAACACTTCGACAGGTAGGCCTGTAGTCCGCTATATGATTTGTTAACTAATCCGGGATTTTTAAATAAGAGGGAATTCGATGAGTTGGCAAGAACCTTAAAAGATGAGAAGGTTTTACATCAAATTAGTTGCTTTTTTTCTTTGATGATCACTTGAAGCAAGTGTTTTTTGGGTTGGTTTCTTTTTATGTGAGTTTCACTTGATATTGCCCTTTTTTCTTCAGCTTGAACACTAGTAAATCAAGGCTGTTTTTATATGTCTGTATTCCAGTAGTCTATCCTTTATAATTTATTTGTATCCCTTGTTAGTCATTGACTATCAAAGTTAAAAAGGTAATCAAGGTCTCCTTTTTACAACTCAAGCAACAGCGATGTAGAGATTTCTCTTGAGTCAAAGGATACAATGTGTGTCTAATTTTTATCTCTTAATTGCGGTTGTAATAGCGGTAACTTCTCTTTTTTCTAAGGAGTATGGGAAAAATAAGAAGTAGAATAACAAGTTCATTTAGCGTATTCAAGGGCTCAACTTTAAGAGATGACGTTAGGCAACATTTGGAAATCACAAACATTACACTTACCTTTGACGTTAGTAACGTAAAAAGATATGATATTATCCTTTGGTTCAAAAGAAACCGAAAAAATTTGGAACGGAATCCGAGTCAAAAAAATGCCAATTGAAATTCAGAATGTTGGACGTCGTAAATTGAGGATGTTAAACAACTCGCAAGACATTGTCGATTTACGAATTCCACCATCAAACAGACTTGAGAAACTGACTGGAAAATTAAATGAATTATATAGTTTACGGATTAACAAGCAATGGCGAATTATCTTCATTTGGGACAAAGGGAACGCGAGCGAAGTGGAAATAATTGATTATCACTAAAAAATATGACAATGGAAAAGTTAGCAAATGTTCATCCTGGAGAAATCTTAAACTATGAATTTCTTAAGCCTCTCGAAATTACGGCTTACCGACTTTCGAAGGATTTGAAAATACCTCAAACCAGAGTTTCAGAAATTATAAAAGGTAACCGTCGAATTACTGCGAATACTGCTTTGCGATTAAGTAAATATTTTGGAAATTCTGCCAAATTCTGGCTTGGAATTCAAGACGATTACGACATTGAAGAGGAAAAGGAATCCAAAAAATCAGAACTGAAAGAAATAAAGCATTATGGAGATAAAAACGTTGCCTAATATAGTACTGAGGTAAAAAAAAACTCTTTTCTACTTTAATTTGAAACACTAATATTCTAGGTTCGTGGATTCATAAAACTGATTCTTTGAGCTTTTTTATTGTGTTTTCCTTCTATCTATCTAGGTATAACGGAAATTTTCAACTTTATAACCAATGGTTTTTGCAACTGGCGATACGCCAACTGTCCTTGGATTAATGCATCCTAAAATCGAATGGAATGAAGCTGAAAGTAATTCGCTTGCAGATGGCAATCCCTACATTGGTCCTGATGCAATTTTAAAAGGGGTGTTTGCCCGTCTTAGAACGCTTCACGTATAAGTTTAGAGCGTTGTTTACTGGGTGATTTATCCGGTATCGGTAGTTATTTGCACGAATTTTTTCAAGTAGGTTAATGAAGCACCTTAGCCGTTTATTTATAACTTAAAATATCGTTGCCCCAACTAGGGTATGTGAATATGGTGCTCTTAAGGTCCTCCATGTTCATGCCTGCTTTTATGGCTATTGCAAACATATTAATTTGGTCACTTGCCGCTGCTCCCATGATGTGGGCACCCAGAATTGCTTCTGTTTCTTTTTCTAGAATGATTTTATACTGGTAACCGTCACTTTTAATACGGCGGACATTAAACCAGTTGCTTGCATCATTTTCTAAAACCGTGATTTTGTGACCTTGCTGTAATGCTTGTTTTTCGGTAAGACCTATCGTTGCGAGTTGCGGTATCGTAAAAACAGCGCTGGGAATTGCAGGTAATTGTAGTTCTTCTTTTTTCCCTAAAATATTATTTGCAACTATGGTTGCCTGTAAACCGCTTAGCGGTGTTAAGGGCAAGCCCATAGACGACACATCGCCGCAGGCATAGATGTGCGGTTGTGAAATGCTTTGCATAAACTCGTTAACCACAACACCTGTTTTAGAAGTGACTACGCCTGCAAGTTCTAGCTTTAACGATTTAACTGCCGGTATACGACCAGAGGTATTAAAGACCTCACTTGCGGTTACCTGATGTATGCCGTCTTCTTTACCATAATTAACGACATAACGACCATTTATCATTTCTACGGACGATGCTCGTGCGTTAAGAATAATATCAACGCCCAAGTCTTCGGTTATTTTTTGTAATTTTAATGTGACAGATTCTTCAAAATTCTTTAAAATGCGATTACCTGTTTCTATAATGGTCACTTTAGAGCCAGCTCTAGCGAGCATGTGGCCAAATTCTAAGGCTATGTAACCGCCACCTATAAAAACCACCTTTTCTGGTGCTTTTAGCAGTTTAAAAAAATCGTCATATTCCTTTAGAAACGCTGCACCAGGAATAGTTAAGGGGCGCGTAATTAAACCCGTAGCAATTACAAAGGTTTTTGCGTATATATCTGTTTTATTTAGGGTAACCGTGTGCGGGTTTTTAAAAATAGCCTCACCGCGGTAACAGGCAATGCCGTCATCTTGCAGCTGTTCCTCTGTTTTTGCAGGGATACCTTGTGTGTATTTCTTTGCATACTGGTGTATTTGCCCAAAATCTAGCACCGGCATAGTTGCGATTCCGTAACCATGCAGTTTGCTGGCATGCTCGTAAGCCTCTATGGGTGCGAGCATGATTTTTTTAGGGTCGCAGCCTCGCTGCGAGCAGGTTCCCCCATATTCTCGGGTATCTATAATAGCGACTGCTAGCCCAGCCTGCGCGCAATTTCTCGCAACTACCTTACCTGCGATACCGGTTCCGAACACAAAAATATCATATTTTTTCATAGGTTTTAAAGCTACATAAAGTTATGGTTATAAACTGTGAAAGAAATCTCAAAACTTATATGTAACCGACTGTGCGACTTATCATTGTAACTCTATTTTAAGAACAACAACTACATTGGGTTACTCACTCATTAATAAAGCATATAAAAACTCCAGCGCTATGGCTGGCTTGAGAGGTAGATCAATTATCTACGAGATTTAACCATTTATTAAAGCATGCTTTTAATGTTAAAACTTTTAAGACCATAAAAAAATCACTAAGTTTATACTAACAATAAAATGGGGATATCACAACTTGTTGAATTATCCTTACGTTGTGCCACATTTAAAAAAAATTATTGCATTTATTTAAGGATAATTAGAATAAAAAATATATTTTGATATCATTAACTCAGATAAATATAGCATGAAAGCAATAACAAAATTAATGTCCGTTTTCTTCATAAGTATAGCTTTATTTGCTTGCAGTAATGAAGAAAAATCATCTGAAGATGAAAACTTAAATTTCAAATTAGAATCACCAAACGGTAATATATTGGCTAAATCAACAAAACAATTGAAAGAAATTATAATTAATAATTCTAATATTATTAATATAAATGATTTGACTATAAGCAATGTAAGATATAATGAAAATGAAACAGGTTCGTTTGCAATAGTAGTTTTTTTAAATAAAGATTCAAGTAGCTCGATGTTCGTGCCACTATTAGTGAATGAAAATTATTCACTTTTTATAGATAATGATAATATATATTTAAATAAATTAGATAAGAAATCTTCAATTGAAAATATTGATGAGTCTAAAATTTTAAACATTAAGAGCCAAACATTAAATGCTGACTTATCTTCAAGAGTATCTTATGTATGTAATGGTAGTTGTTGTGGATGGTCTCAACCTGGACCTGACCATTACAATTGTGGATGTCCGGATGCAAGTTTGATTTTAACTACTAGCGATGGTTGTCAAATACAAGTACTTTTAAAAAAAAATTATTAGTCGTTTAATAGTTCTTAAAATTCTATTTATGAAAATCATTTCAGATTTTTGTGAATGGAATTTTTTTAATTTATTAGTAATTGAAATCAAATCTATAATTGTTAAAAAAAACGTGGCACAATCGAGTGGATGGCTCCGCCATTAATTGACGGAGTGCACCCCTCACACCACCGTACCCTTCGACCTTGCTCAGGACAGGCCAAGCGGGTCTCGTATACGGCGGTTCGCAATCCATCTTTCCAATCGCTCTTTACACCAATTGAAACTATTCTGTACTTTTTCAAAAGGCTACAGATTTTCTTGGGAATCGGTCACCCAATTAGCGAAAATCAATGCTCCCATTGTAATTTCCAGAAGGACTGCGTTCAGTCCTTCCCCACTTATGAGACCTATGCAGTTTTATGCACCTCGTTTCCCATGGGTACTATGACCTCGGCTGACTTCTCTATTGTACCAACTCGTAGTTGCACAGACCTCCCCAGGTAAGAACATCTTCTTTCACTCAATCCCTGCCGTATCTACATACTTACCCTTTTTGTGTTCTTAGGGCGTTGCAATGATACTTCGGCAGGCTCAGCAGAGCTGTGGTTGCTTACCCGTGCATTTATGCCTCGTATACGGTTTCTGCTTTGGTTTATCCTGAGTTTAGTCGAAGGGTCAGTACCGTCCCGTATAGCTCCTATACCCCGATTGTTAATTTTGGTGGTATTGATCCCTCCTTGTTGCATGTACACCTCAGGAATTTTATTAAGAATTGAAGTGATTGTCGTTTGGTTGGACTGTCATAACTCTTCTTGATTAAGCAAAGACACATTGGCGTCTTGCTGGTAATCCCTCTACATTTCCACCGAAGTCTTCAATTTAACTTCCTCTAGAGAAGTTGTATCTTTTTGAGTTTATGGAAAAATTATTCCCGAAAATAAAAATATGATGATGGCAAGAGGTCTCAAGTGCGTATTTTTAAGGTCTAAAAAGTAATTATATAAATGAAAGTTTATTCTAAAGACATACGAATGTTCAAATATGGTCTCTTATTGAGTGTCGTTCTCCTCATTTTTAGCTGTAGCGATTCCAAGCCGGTCAATTCTGAAGCAACCGAATCAAATTTTAGCCTTGCTTATGAAAGGTCTGGTGGCGACTCCACCTCCACTTACCAAGAAGTAATAGACTTTTACGAATATTTAGCGGGGAAAGATGATCGGGTAAGTATAGAGTCCATTTATGAAACCGACAGTGGCGAGCCGCTTCACTTGGTAAGTTTCAAGCCAAAAGATGTCCAAGAAAATCCTTTGAAGGTCTTGATTAATAATGGAATTCACCCTGGGGAGTCTGACGGTATTGATGCAACTATGCTCCTATTTAAGGAGTTTTCAAATAATGTATCCACCTTGCCAACCGCTATAGAAATTTATACCATTCCCATTTACAATGTAGGAGGCGCCCTCAATAGAAATTCCAATTCAAGAACCAATCAAAACGGCCCTAAAGCCCATGGGTTTCGTGGTAATGCTAAAAACTACGATTTGAACCGGGACTTTATAAAGTCGGATACCAAAAACAGTAAAGCTTTCTACAGTATTTTCCATCAAGTGAATCCTGATGTTTTTGTCGATACACACGTGAGTAATGGTGCAGATTACCAGTATACATTAACTCATCTTTTCACTCAACACAATAAATTGGGAGGTGCTCTTGGGCAACATCTCGAAAATGAATTTATTCCAAAGGTCGAGGCTGGTCTTAAAGCTGAGGATTGGGATATTACGCCCTATGTCAACGTATCCAATACAAGTCCAGAAAGAGGATTTTCGCAATTCAACGATAGTCCAAGGTATTCTACTGGCTACACCACTTTATGGAACACCTTAGGGCTAATGATCGAAACTCACATGCTAAAACCTTATAAGCAAAGAGTGGAAGGGACTTTGGAGATGCTTAAAACGCTTGTGAATGTGTCTCATCAACAAAAAGAGAGTATACAATTGGCCAGAGATGAAAATTTTAAAGCATTTGCTAATGCTCAAGTATACCCCATTAACTTTGAAGTAGATTCTTCAAAAACCAGCACTTACAATTTTTTAGGTTACGAAGTTGAAAGCTCAACCAGTGAGGTCACTAAGCTGCCTAGAATCAAATTCAGAAGAGATCAACCTTTTGAAAGAGAAGTGACTTATTATAATTATTTTAAGCCAAGTGATTCCATTTTAATTCCTGAAGCCTATATCATCCCCAAACAGTGGAGTAAAGTGATAGAGCTTTTGAAATGGAACAACATAAGCTATGAGCGTTTTGCGGAGGATACCATAGTAAGCGTTGAAGCCTATAGGCTTATAGATTATAAGACACGAACTTCTGCCTATGAAGGCCATTATCTACATTCTGAGACTAAAGTAGAAGCTGAAAGTATTGACAAAACGTATCAACAAGGCGATGTTTTGGTAAAAACTAATCAACCAGGGATACGCTATATTATTGAAACTTTAGAACCCACGGCTTTAGATTCGTTTTTTAATTGGAATTTTTTTGATACTATCTTGCAACAAAAAGAAGGCTTTTCGCCTTATGTGTTTGAAGATTTAGCCGTTGAAATTTTAAAAAACAACCCCAACCTAAAAGCTGAGTTTGAAAATAAGCAAAATACAGATTCTGAGTTTGCAAAAAACTGGTACCAACAATTGGATTGGATCCACAAACATTCAAAATATTATGAAGAAGCGCATTTAACCTACCCTATCGTTAGGGTGCTGAAGTAAATATTCTTTTGGAAATAACAATTTGATGTTGGCATAAGATTTTAAAAGAGCTTTTTGGGATTTTTCAAAATTTTTCCACTTAGCTTTTTTGATGCCCTCGGAAGTTTCTGGTATAAGTTCCCCCTCGAAGTCGGTTTTCATCTCATACCAATGAGTCTCTTTCAACTTATATTTTCCCTTACGATTGATGATATGATAGGTGGTTTGCAAAAATCTAACAATCTCCAAGCCTTGTACTTGAGTTTCTTCTTCGACTTCCCGGATAGCAGTTTCCTCGATATTCTCACCCTTTTCGGCCTTTCCCTTAGGCAAATCCCACTTTTTATTGCGATAAATAAATAAAATTTCTTTTTTAGAATTATAGACCAAACCACCTCCAGCAACAATTACTTTCAATTTCTTCTTAAGATGCTTTAAAAGCTTATGCTCTTTCTTATGGTAAAGGTTGATATAGTGGAGCTCTCCAGTTTCAACCTTATGGATAAGCTTTTTGATTTTAGCCTTTTTAATGTTTATATTAATATAGTGTGAACCTGTATTTTCTTGAGTAGATAATATTATTGGCACGTCATTCACGAAAACTTTATACATTTGTAAACATGATTTTAAATGAAAGCACAGCACATAAGACCGCAGAACTATTACTGCAAATTAACGCAATAAAATTAAACCCACAAGAACCTTTTATTTGGGCAAGTGGTTTGAAATCGCCTATATATTGCGATAATCGAATTATTCTATCCTATCCTCCTATCAGAAATTTTATCGTTTCTGAATTGGCAAAGCCCATAGAAACCATTTTCGGCAAACCCGATGTCATTGCGGGTGTTGCGACTGGAGCCATAGGAATTGGTGCTATTATAGCAGATTATCTAGGATTACCATTTGTATATGTAAGGCCTGAGCCCAAAAAACACGGTAGAAAAAATCAAATAGAAGGTAAATTGGATCCGCATGCCAATGTGGTGGTTATTGAAGATCTCATAAGCACAGGCAAAAGTAGTTTGAACGCTATAAAAGCTTTAAAAGAGGAAGGTCAAGCCCATATTAAAGGGATGATGGCTATCTTCTCTTATGGGTTTGATGAAGCAGAAGCCAGATTTAAAGAAGAACGTATCGACGTTTACACGCTTGGTAATTATGATATCCTACTTGAAGAAGCTTACAAAACCAATTATCTAAATAAAGAAGAACTTGAATTATTAAAAACCTGGCGAAAAGATCCCGCCAATTGGAACCAATAAACCATGCACCTAGAAAGCGAAAAAGTAAGTATTGCTAAAAGTCAGAAAGAGACTTTTGAATTTTTAAAAAACGTAGAAAACTTTAAAATATTAATGCCCGAAAGTATTGAAAAATTTGAAATGCTTTCAACCGATAGCTTTCTTTTTCAACTTAAAGGAATGCCCACCATAAAATTAAAACTAGAGAAGACGGAGCCAAATCACCTGGTGCTTTTGGCTGCTGCAAGTGATAAACTCCCTTTCACCTTAAGGGGAGAAATTGAAGAAGTAAACGAAAGAGAATCTTCAGTTCAACTTATTTTTGAAGGTGAGTTCAATAGCATGATGGCTATGATGATTAAAAATCCTATCAAAAAATTCATTACCACCTTAAGCGAAAATCTTAAAGACATTTAAACTTTAAAATGTTACTTATTATAGAGCCTTGAGCTATTAATCTGTACATTTATTATTAAATAAATACTAGCTAAAATTAAAATATTGACCTAAATTTAAGCTGTAATCATATTCTTTATGGAGAAAGAAAGACTAGAGGCACTTTACAGTTATAATATAATTGACTCTGTAAAGGACAAAAGCTTTGATAGGCTAGTAGAAATAGCTGCTAAGGTTTGTGACTGTTCCTTCGCTCAGATCGCTTTTATTGAAAAAGATAGACTTTGGATTAAAGCTAACTTCAATTTTGAAGCCAAAGATATTTCAAGACATAATTCATTTTGTAATATTACCCTCAAAAATCCTGAGGTTTTAAACATCATTCCTGATGTTTCCAAAGATAAAGATTTAAAAAACAAAACTGCTATATTAAATTATCCTGATGTACAATTTTATGCTGGTAAGACTATTGTAGATCATAATGGTTATGCTCTTGGTACATTATGTGTATTTGACTCAAGTCCTAAAGAGCTCACTGAAGCTCAAAAAGACATTCTTGAGAAATTATCTCAAGAAGTCATGGATAAAATAGTCTCCCACAAAAAACAGGTCGAATTAAAAAAACTGAATGAAAGCATTTCTGATGGTAAACACCGTTTCCAAACCCTTTTAAACAATACTGGGGATATGGTTTTCCTTCTGGATGCTGAGCTAAAATTTTTAGAGTTTTACGGCAAGAAAGACAATCTTTTACTAAATAAACAAACGTTTATCGGTAAAAAAATAGATGATATTGACCTTGATCAACAACTGGTGAGTCAATTAAAACTAGCGGTTGAGACCAGCAAACAATACAATTCAAGCATTCCTGTTGAATATAATTTATTGGCCAATAAATCTCAAAAATGGTTCAATATGAATGTGACCGTTGTACAACGTAAGGACACTGAGACTGAGGTTTTATGTGTTATACGAGAGGTTACAGACCGAAAAAATGCAGAGAAAGAATTGAGACTGATCAATAATTTATTTAGCGAAGCAGAAAGCTTAGCACGAATTGGAGGTTGGCATTATGATGTAAAGAAAAAAAAATTATTCTGGACCCCTATCCTTAAAGAAATCGCTGAAATTGAAAGTCATGAACAGCCAGACCTAGAAGGAGCTCTCTCCTTCTTTAAAAGCGGAGAAAGTGCTGAACGCATGGCCGAAAGAGTCCAAGATTGCATTCATTACCATACCTCTTACACTGGAGAGTTTGAAGCACTTACTGCAAAGGAAAGATCTATATGGGCTTTAGTCAATATAAAGCCAGAGATAATTGACGGAGTATGCGTAGGAGTGTATGGGTCTTTTCAAGATATAACCGATGTAAAAAATACCAAAGAAAAGCTCAAGAAAGAAAGAAGTAGACTTAATAATATAATTAACGCTACTAATCTTGGTACTTGGGAGTGGAATGTGCAAACAGGAGAAGCTCTATTTAACAATAGGTTTGTAGAGATGCTTGGGTATACCCCTCACGAAATCTCTCTTAACAATTCTATAGATGTATGGAATAAAGCTACTCATCCAGATGATTTAACTAAGAGTAATAAAGCTTTAGAAGAGCATTTTGATGGTAAAAGTGATTTCTATAAAATGGATTTGCGCTTAAAGCACAAATTAGGACATTGGATTTGGGTGCTCGATAAAGGAAGAGTAATTTCATGGACTGAAGACGGCAAACCAGAATGGATGTTTGGAACACATCATGATATAACGGATAAAAAGGTTTTAGAAAAAGACCTTAAACAAAATGTCCAACAGTTTAAAAATATTTTTGAATTGTCTCCAGTAGGTATAGTGATTACAGACTTCGAAAGTGGTAAATTTCTGGATGTCAATAGAGCAATGCAACAGATGATTGGTTATGCCGAATATGAAATTCTAGGCATGAAAATCTGGTCTATAACACAAGAAATGGAAGTTGTTAAAAAAGATCGCCAAGCCATTCAAAATTTGAAGGACTTAAAAAAGATAGGACCTTTAGAAAAAGTTCTTAGAACTAAATCTGGAGAATTAATAACCGTAATGATCAATGGCCTTATCCATTTTGATAAGAATGGAAATAGGATTGTCATTTCAACTTTACAAGACATTACAGAACAAAAACGCTTTGAGAAAAAACTTGAGAAGTCTAAAGTTGAAGCTGTAAAGGCGAGTCAGGCCAAATCTGAGTTTGTTGCCAATATGAGTCATGAAATTAGAACACCCTTAAATGGCGTTATTGGTTTTTCTGACCTTTTGATGAAAACTCCTTTAAATGAGGTACAGCATCAATACATGAAAACAGTGTTCCAATCTGCAAATACACTCTTGGACTTGATCAACGATGTTTTGGATTTTTCAAAAATTGAATCTGGAAAGCTTCAGCTGGATACAGAAAAAACTAGCTTAACTAAACTAGTCAACGAAGTAGTGGATCTTACTAAGTACGATGCTCATAAAAAAGGCCTTGAATTCGTTTTAGTTATAGAGGATAAGGTTCCAGATTATATTTGGATAGACGGGGTTAGGGTTAAACAAATCCTGATGAATTTGATAAATAATGCTATTAAATTCACCCATAGTGGTTATGTGAAACTTAAGGTGCATTTCAAAAACAATGCTAATCACTTAACGAGTATTACTTTCTCTGTAGAAGATACAGGCATAGGGATTGCAAAAAGAAATCAAAAAAAGATTTTTAATGCCTTTATACAAGAAGACGCTTCTGTTACCAAGAAATATGGCGGGACAGGTCTAGGCTTATCGATATCTGGACAGATTTTAGGCTTGATGAACAGCAAATTGAAACTAAGGAGCAAGCTTGGAATAGGGAGTGAATTCTATTTTGATGTATCGGTTAAGTCAGAAAATAAGGATAAAGTCAGACTACCTCTGCCTAAAGACATAAATAGAGTCCTTGTTATTGGTGATGTAAATGAACATTTTGAATCTATAGAAGATTACCTGAAGCCATTTAACATTCAGACTGAAAATGCAGAAGATCTAGACCATGCTTCTCAGAAAATGATGGACTATTCCCCTCAAATCATATTTATAAATCACATGGTTTCGGGAGTAAGTAGCTCCGATATAATCTCGAAATTAAAAACTCATAAAGCTTCAAAATCTGTGCGTTTCGTTTTACTGAAAAGTTCCAATGCAGAAGAAGAAGGTATTGATTATCAAGCTTTGGGTTTTAACCAATGTATTAATAAACCCATAAAACGAAAATCTTTATTCAATGCTATCAGAAAAATCGATAACCCCGAGGTTATTGATAAACAGATAAGCAAAGTAGATATCAGTTTTGATAAAGAGACTCGCCTTAAATTTTTAATCGCAGAAGATAATTTAATCAATATGGAATTGATTAAATCCTATCTTAAAAACATATATTATAATGTAAAGATTTACGAAGCTGAAGATGGCCAAGTTGCCTTAAATTTATTTAAGACTCATCAACCAGATTTTGTTTTTTCGGATATACAGATGCCAAATATGAATGGCTACGAACTTACGAAAGCCATCAGAAAGGATAAAAATGGTAAGCAGGTGCCTATTATTGCTATAACGGCAGGAACGGTAAAAGGAACTAAAGAAAAATGTTTAGAATCTGGTATGGACGATTATATTTCAAAACCCATCCTTCAAGAATCTATAAAAAATATCATTTACGAATACTCCCCAAAGATTCAAAAACAAAAAACCGAAAAGCTCATTACTAAATCCCCTTTAAAAGATTCTGAAAAGGTAAATTCAACCTCTTTTAGTAAAGACTATTTAATGGAAGCTATTGGTCATAAAGAAGAGTTTTATAACGAGTTGATTAAATTGGCAATTGAAACCCTGTCTGAAGATCTAGCAGAATTAAAAGCTATCCATTCTCAAAAAGATAAAAAACGACTAAAACAACTAGCTCATAAGGTTAAAGGAACTGCACTTAATCTAGGGGTTGGGAATTTATCGGAGTGTGCATTGAATGTCGAAAAATCAACTTTTCCCAAGGCCTCAAACATTTCTGAGGGATGTGATAGGCTTTCTGATGAAATTAAAAATTTACTCGATACTTTAACTGTATCCTCCTCCTAAAACGTACACATTTACAATAATAGGCTCAAGGAACAGTAATCATAAAAGCTTAAACAGAGCATAAAGCCTATAAAGTTTTGCTAAAAAATTAGCGATAATGTTTTTTCTAAACTTATGTTTGTAAAAAAATAAGATATAAATGGAGAAAGTCAAAATCAGTCTAGAAGATGTAGCCAATTTAGATTTTACGACTATTATTTGGATTGCAGCCCCTTTGATGTTTAGTTTAGTAGCTTTAGAATCCTATTTCAGCTATAAACAAAATAAAAAGCTATACGAAGGGAAGGATTTTATGTCCTCTACATTTATTGGAGTAGTGAATATTCTTTTAAATGGTGTGATGAAATTGGGTGTTTTTGGTTTCTTCATTTTCTTTTATAATCTTACTCCTTTTCATATACCACACACTTGGTGGTCATATATTCTTTGTTTTATTGCTTTGGATTTTGTGAGGTATTGGTCACATAGAATTGCCCATGAACAACGTTTTTGGTGGTCTACACACGTAGTACATCACAATTCTGAATATTATAACCTTTCTACCTCTTTTAGATTATCATGGACACAAAACCTTAAAATCATTTTCTTTTTACCAGTGATTTTGATGGGATTTCATCCTTTCGTATTTTTAGTGGTACATCAAATAGAAGTTTTGTATCAATTCTGGATTCACACAGAGTATATCAAAAAATTACCAAAACCTATTGAGTTCATTTTTACAACGCCTTCTCACCATAGAGTTCACCATTCTAAAAATGAAAAGTATTTGGATAAAAATTACGGATCAACCTTAATTATTTGGGATAGATTATTTGGCACTTTCGAGGAAGAAGTCGAAAAGCCAATCTACGGTATTACTAAGCCTATTAATACCTACAATCCCTTTACACTAGTATTTCACGAATGGATTGCATTATTTAAAGACTTAACCAAAGTTAAATCTATTAAAGAAGCTTACAGAACCGCTTTTGGAAGTCCTGTGGATTATCATAAATCCGAACTTAAAAAAATGGAAATTAGCAGTGAAGAAGTTCTAAAAAAATAATTGCATAAAATCCTTTAGAATAGATTTGATGTTGAGTGTTTTCCTATAGTTTTACGGAAAACACTCATCACATGAAATACCTTTTTACTCTTGTCTTATTAGTTTGTCTTTTTAAATTAAGTAATGCTCAAGATTTACAATCTCCAAGTGAATTTTTAGGTTACCCAATAGGATCTGAATTTACGCGGCATCACCAAGTCATTGACTACTTTAACTATCTTTCACAAATTAGCCCACTAGCTACTTTTTCTTCCTATGGTCAAACCAACGAACGAAGAACCTTAAGCTATGCTGTAATTACTTCAGAAGAGAATCATCATAATCTTGAGGGTATACGAAAAAACAATCTAAAACAAACTGGTATTTTGGAAGGTGACTCCTCTCCAGAAATTGCAATTGTTTGGTTGAGTTATAATGTGCATGGTAATGAGGCTTCTAGTGCAGAAGCTTCCATGGTCACTGCTTTTGAGCTTATGACCAATCAGAAAAACGTGTTGAACAACACAGTAGTTATTATAGATCCAACTGTAAATCCAGATGGTAGAGATCGATACGTTAACTGGTACAACCAAGTGAAATCTTCACCTTACACAGCATATCAAGATGCTATTGAGCATAGCGAACCTTGGCCTGGAGGAAGACCCAATCATTATCTTTTCGATTTAAATAGAGACTGGATGTGGGCTACCCAAATAGAAACCCAACAACGCCTTGAGATTTATAACCAATGGATGCCACATGTTCACGTAGATTTTCATGAACAAGGCATTAACAGTCCTTATTATTTTGCACCAGCAGCAAAGCCCTTTCATAAGATTATTACCGATTTTCAGAAAGAATTTCAGACCCAAATCGGAAAAAATAACGCTAAAGCATTTGACGAAAAAAGATGGGCCTATTTCACTAGAGAACGATTCGATTTATTTTACCCCAGTTACGGAGACACTTACCCTACTTATAATGGAGCTATAGGTATGACTTACGAACAAGCAGGAAGTGGCCAAGCTGGTCTTGGTGTACATACCGATGAAGGTTACGAGCTTACCTTAAAAGATCGTATAAAACATCATGTGCAAAGTGGGTTATCTACAGTAAAAACATCTTCTGAAAATGCTAAAAGACTCAATTCTGAATTTGAAAACTACTTCAAAAATACTCTAGATTTTGATTACTATGTCCTTGTTGGTGAAAAGAGTAAACTAAATACATTGACCAAATTATTTGATCAACATGACTATGACTACCAGTTCTCTAAAGAAGAAAAACTAAAGGGTAAACCTATTTACAGCACTGCAAAAATGTCTTTTGATGCTGACCAGGCTTTAGTTGTACCGGCTAATCAACCCAAGTCTAAAATGCTAAAAGTCCTATTGGAAGTGGACCCAGAGTTGAGCACTCCCCTCACCTACGATATCACTTCTTGGAATCTTGCCTTAGCTCATGGAGTGGAGGCTTATACAGTAAGCGGTAACATCAACACTCAACCAAAAGAAAACCCTTATTCTCAAAAATCTGTTGAAACGGGAACTGTAGGCTACATTGCCAAATGGAAGAGTATGACCGATGCTAAATTTTTAGCAGAATTACTCCAAAACAAGATTAACGTAAGAGCGACAACGAAACCCTTTAAAATCGAAAATAAATCTTATGATAGAGGTAGCCTGATTTTGACGAAGACCAATAACAGAGATTCCAATTTTGATTCTCTGGTTATGGAACTCGCTAACAAGTATCATATTAAATTAGCAGCTACTCAAACTAGTTTTTCAGATTCAGGAACAGATTTTGGCTCTCCAGATATCAAGAAAATAAACACGCAACGCATTGCTGTTTTAAGGGGTGATGAAGTCTCATCTTTAAGTTATGGGTCTATTTGGCATTTTTTTGAACAAGAACTGAACTACCCTATTATTTCTATTGATGCTCAGGAACTTAAGAAGATAGATTTAAAGGATTACGATATTTTGATCCTACCGAGTGGATCTTATTCTAAAATTTTCAACAAAAAGAAGTTATCTTCTCTGTCCGATTGGATTAAAAATGGAGGGAAACTTATAGCTATGAGCAGTGCTTTATCCACTTTTGAAGGAAAAAAAGGATTTGGTCTAGAAAAAATGAAAGTTGAAAAAGACTCCACCCAAAATAATCTTATAGCATACGCAAAAAGAGAAAAAGAACGTACCAAAGATAACATCACTGGTGCTATCTTCAATATAAAGGTAGATAACACACATCCTTTAGCCTTCGGATATGGTGATTCCTACGCCACTTTAAAAACGAGTTCTGCAGCTTACAAATACCTCAACAAGGGTTTTAATGTCGCCTATATTGAAGATACTCCTGAACGCTTAAGCGGTTTTGCTGGCGAGAAGGCTTTAGAAAAGATTTCTAAATCTCTAGTTTTTGGTGAACAACGCCTAGGTCGTGGAAGTATTATCTACATGGTAGACGATGTGTTGTTCCGCTCGTTTTGGGAAAATGGCAAACTCTTTTTCGTTAACGCTCTGTTTATGGTTAATAATAGGAGTCAAACTTTTAAATAATCACAGACTTAGTTTAATTTCAAATTGCTGTAGTTTGCCGTGATGTTAAAAATCTGAGAGGTCTTTTTTGGAGTGGTATTGGTATAAATAAAATCTTCAAAACTTTTGGTCATTTTAAAGTCGAACTCTGAGTTAAGTTGAATCTTGGAGTTAGACGATTTGGCGTAAAACCTAAAGTTTTTATCACTTGGCAGCTTCAAATCTGCACTGGATTTTTCCAGATGAATATCTATAAGTGAAAAGTCATCGTCTATCCTATCGATATGTAAATTTCCATAGGTGCCTTTAATAATGGCTTGGTTTTGAATAGAACCGATCTTTAACTCAGACATTTTAGAAGTAACATTTAATTGATCGACTTTTTTTAAATCAACCTCCTTGGAATAATTTATATCCAAGTTTAAACTCTCTGCTGAGTTAATTGAAAGTGTTGAATAACTCATTACTATTTTTGAATTTTGACCAGTGGCAGTATCCAATTGCAAACCTGAGTAGCTCAGGTTTGCATCAACATTATGTAGACTTGAAACTTCCATAGTACTGTGTCTTAGATTCATCTCGAACTTAGCCGATTTAGGTACTTTAATTTCTATCACTCGCTTCACCGATTGCTTCATCATCCAACCGTTCTTCGCCTCCTGGTATCCTTCCCTGAATTCTTCAACCCAAGGTTTTATGTTTTTCCTAATAACATGTGCATATTGCCTTAAAGAATCTTGGAAGCTTCTATTATCCTTCTGGTCATTTCTAATATCCTTCAGATCATCTCTAAAGTTTTTAAGCTCGCCTCTCCACACCAGCATGGTCTCCCGAAGATTTGTAGAATCCAATTGCTCCTTAAATTTTTCTAGATAGTCTCTCCCCTGTTCTTTAAAAGCCTCGTAATCGAAATCTATTTCTAGCAGAGGCTTTGGTGGTTTTGGTGGAAGTGGAGGATTTGGTGATTTTGGTGGTTTTGGAGGAACAGGAGTTTGGAAAAACCCAACACCATTAGTGTTCGCGTTTCGATTTTTTCTAGACGTAATTTCTACCCGTTTGCTGTTTCCAAGTACTATGATTTCCGAGGCATCAAAAGCTTCGTTCAAAGCTTGTTTATCCTCCTCATCGTAAGTTAAAGTCGTTTTTACCTCCACTCTATTTTTATTCCAGGTTTCAATAATGACCGTAGAATGTGATAGATCTAAGATAATTATCGGGCTTTTTTCCACATCAAAACTTTCAGTCGAGACTCTCTTTTGCTGAGGAAAAATAAGAAATGGTGCTAGTAATAAGAGGATTAGTAAACTACAATTGGCATATACTTTCGCTATCATGATTTAAGGTTTTTAATTCGGTTAACTTGAGTTTTAAATTTTGAAGCAATTCTAACCTAAGTTGTAAATTTTCTATCATAGCTTCTATAAGAGTTTCATCGAAGCCTTGTTGAGCTAGTTCATTTTGAAGACGTTTATACTCGTCATCAATTTTTCCCACTTCCAATACATATGAATTTACTAAATCGTGGTAATCACCTGTTTCTAGAGTGGCTAATTCATAATTGATAGAGGCTTGATAAAAGGATTCAATTTTTTGAAATTCTGGAGAAAAATCTCCCAGACTTATCGGGTTTGAGGTTTCATTTTGCTGAATTTGATCTGGTGTAGTTTGAAACCATAACATAGAACTCACGAGTGCTACGATAAGAACTGCTGCAATTTTTTGCAAAGTTTCGCTGCTTGAAACGGCTTTCGGATCTTTTCTTAATTTGGTTTCAAATAGTTGTTGATGACCTTCAGACATCTGTAAAGGCGCATCTTTGTAATTAAAATCTTTACGCAAATCTTTCATAACCCTGTTTTATTAATTCATTTTTCAACATTGTTTTTCCTCTGTGTAATTGAGTTCTAGAAGCATTTACCGAAATTTTTAAAATTTCAGAAATCTCTTGGTGATCATAGCCCTCCATTAAAAACAGTTTCAAAACAAGACTGTATTTTAAGGGTAGGTTTTCTACTATAGATTTTATAAGCTCTACAGAAATGGAATCCTCTACTATCCAGCTTTTCTCTTCCTCTTCGGGTAGTAAAATGTGATCGTAGTCTAGACTAAGATCAAAATTCTTCTTTCGTAAACAATCGATAGATTGATAAATCACAATCTGCTTGAGCCAGGCACCAAAAGTGCAACGACCATCGAAAGTGTCTAAGTTTGAAAAGGCTTTAATAAAGGCTTCTTGAGTGATGTCTTCAGCGAGGTCTCTTTGCCTAACGTATCGGAAGGCTATAGTCAACATAGCATCACAATAGGAGTTATACAGCTTCAATTGTGCCTTTTCATTTCCTTTTAAACATTTTGATATCAAATCAGTTGCTAACAAATTCAGAAGAGATAAATTAAAATTGCATCACCTTAAATACGTTTGAAGTTAAGTAACGTTACAAACTTTATCGTTTATTTAAAAAAGTTCTTTTATTTTCTGCTATAATTTAGCCTAAAAAAGAATGAAAACAGTTGTACATAAAGCTGAAAGTAAGGCTCACGCCAATCATAGCGAGTTAGATTTGCACCACCGTTTTAGTTTTGCGGGATATTTTAATCCAGAGCGAATGGACTTAGGAGTATTACAAGTCTTGAACTATGATGATGTGGTCTCTGAAATGGGCTCTAGTTCTCATTCTCAATAAAATATTGAGTTTTTTCAAATTTAAATTCTTCTCAATCAACAGAACGTGACTCCTAGATATGATCAAATGTCGATGAATTTCTCCAAATATAGTTTTCATCAAATCTCTTCTCTAGATAAAGAGTATCTGGGGTTTGGATTTATCAAAAGGCTCGATTTCATATAGGCGAATTTGATAAAGTTTAAAAGGAAGTTTATAACTTAAAACAAGCAGGAAAAGGAGTTTACACCTTTGTATTCGAGGGTAAAGTTGGAATTGATGACTATCTATTAAGCAAAAATAGAAGCTATGAGTATCACCGACATTTCTACAATCCATTTAGGAATAATGGAGACTTCTAAAGTCTTTTTGATAGAAATACCTCTCTAATAATTATCACTTTAATAGTATTTAACTTAAAAAGCAGATTATTTATGGGTATTTTAAAGACATTACAAATGTTAATCTATACATTTGTAGAAACCAGAAATACTCAAAAAAATGCAAAATATTTTAGTTATAGGTGCCAATGGAACAACAGGAAGGTTAGTATCTAAAATTCTTAGAGATTCCTCCGATTTTAAACCATTTGCCATGATAAGAAAAGAAACTCAAAAGCCTTTTTTTGAAAATCAAGGGATAGAAACTCGTCACGGCGATCTTGAAGAAGATTTTACTAATGCCTTTAAAGGTATGGATAAAGTTATTTTCGCTGCTGGATCAGGTGGAACAGGTGGTGATGAAAAAACAATAGCTGTAGATCAAAAAGGAGCAATAAAAGCTGTAGAATTTGCAAAAGCTCATAAACTTCAAAAGTTTGTTATGTTGAGTTCTATGGGAACGGATAACCCGAGTCAAGTTGAAGGCTTAGAACAGTATTTAAAATCTAAAAAAGCTGCAGACGATTTCTTAAGAGAGTCTAATGTTGTTTACACTATAGTTCAACCTGGAGGTTTAACCGACAAAAAGGGAACTGAAAAAGTAGAGCTTGCTCATAAACTTAAAAAAATGGGCGAAATCTCTAGAGAAGATGTTGCACATACTCTTTTGTATGCTCTAGAACTTGAGCGTGCTAAGAATACATCCTTTGAAGTCGTCTCTGGAAATGATGATCTTAAACAAAGCATTAAGAATTATAAGTAAAATTTAAGTAAGCTATACCCGAAGTAATCTTCGGGTATTTTTTTTTGAACCCTATGAAAGAGTTTTGGAATAAGCGATTTGAGGAGGAAGAATTTGTTTATGGCATTAAGCCTAATGTATTCTTTAGGTCTGAAATAGATAAAATAAAAAATTAGAGGTAGCTATTTAGTTTCATAGTTTTTTGTATCTTGTATGTGAATAAAATAAGAGTTGTATGATTAATTTTGAAGGGCAAAATGCCCAAGAGTTTTATGTTCGGTTCAATTCTGTGCTTTCT
>Ga0306909_100103_pt1 | contig 29158 bp, 29 predicted proteins | sample AntRauMFilla2697_FD_190439 | JGI IMG/M metagenome (GOLD analysis project Ga0306909, IMG submission 190439) | Saline lake microbial communities from Rauer Islands, Antarctica - Metagenome Filla 2 #697 (v2) (version 2) | ecosystem: Environmental > Aquatic > Non-marine Saline and Alkaline > Saline ... | reverse complement strand
TTCCAACCAGAATTGCGCACGAGCTTTTAAGGCATCAATTTGAAATCGGTCTTGCAATGGGCTAGCCAGTAAGATACAAACGTTACCTTAAAGTAATTATTTTTTTTTGGAAAAGAGGGGAATTGCCTATAACGTTTGGCTATGCGTAGTGCGGGATTTGAAAAGCAGAGTTTTCAAATTTGCACGTAGCCAAAAGTTTATATTTTGTTTTTAATTTATTCACTTTAAACACCAAATTAAAGTATTGGCGGACTTCATTAAATGTACTGACCTTTCGTTTAGTAGGAAACCCGTATTACGTAAAGGTTTTGTTAGGCAATGTTTTTTAGAAAGGTAAATCATCTTCCAAAATATTTGCTTCATCTGTAATTTGTTCATTATCAAATTTTTCTTCGAGTACTTGGATAAACTTAACTAAGCTGTTGATATTATTAAAAATCAAAATACTCTCTGAATAGTCTGCAATTTTTTCATTGTCGTGCGCGAGACTTTTATTGTTCCTGATGTAATTAAATGAATCTAATATTGAAATAGAAAATTTTAAAATTTTGACTGTCATTTCAGAATCAATCGCTTTCGATTTGACTAAATTCTTTACATATTTCCCGAAAATTGCATTTAAAGATTCCTTCTTCTCATATTCAATTCCGTGTTTTACACATAAGCTCCTAATGTATCCAACTAAATAAGTGTGTAACCTGTCAAGACCTGCTTCAGGTTGGTCTTTGAGAATGTAATTTTTTATTGTTTCAGATAGCAATTTATAATCTCTGGTATCTTCAATCGGTTTTATTGCGTCAACTTCAGCAACACCTATTTCGTCCCTTAATCTATATCCAATTTTATAGCATTGTTCAATTAAATCGGGACTAATATTTTCGGTGAGGTGATTATATGAATATCCAATTGCTTTACTATAATCAAGGAGTTCAATTATACATTTTCCTACGATGTAATTGTTCTCTTTTTTCCAAAATTCACGAATCCTATTTGCTTTAGAACCACTGTAGTCATTTTCATATTTTTCATCATAAATTTCTATTTGAAATGTTTCTAGAAAAAAATCTTCAAAAGTCCTATTTGAATAATCTAGCACATATCCTCCTCTCATATCAAAAGCCCACTCTAATTTTATTTTATCTAATCTGCTTAATTCTGCCATTAATAATGTGTTAGTTTTAGAGTGTTTTATAATATTGGCTAAAGTTTAGTATAAGAAACGTAGGGCAATATATAAGCATTTTCGGTTCGTTTTATTACTTAGCTAAATATAAATATTGCGTTTTTCTTGGTTCTTCAAAAAAGGTGATGACTTCTTTAAGGCGTTCCATAACTGGCTTAATTGGTCCGGCTTTAATTTGAACTAAATCAATGTCTTCCGAATACCTTGGTGCAGGATTCAGGTATAATTTGTGTAAGGCCGTACCTCCTCTAAAAGCTAAATTTTCTTTCAGAAAATCGTCTGAGAATATCTCTACTAAAGCACGACTAATAACCAAATCTTGTTCAACTTGATAAAATTGTTTCCAAGGAGCATGGTCTTGCCATTTTGCTATGTGTGGCTTAGGAATCATAAATCACTTTCCAGTTTAATGTTTATAGCTACTTTCCAAAAATTATCAACAGCTCCTGGCCTTTGTCCCGTTTTTGGGCTGAGCAATACAGGAAAGTATCTTGATTTTTTCAGGTACTTTTTTATTTGATTGCTGAGTTCTTGGTCAGCATTTATTTCTTCGAGCAAAAAGCCAAAACGTTGAAAAGTACTTTTGTTCGGGTACCAAGTCAATAATTCTGCAATGTCTTTTTGGGTTATTTCCTCTGCTAATTCTTCTAAAATGGATAGCATTCTGTTCATTCCTCCTAACTTGGATTGATGATGAATTAAATCTACAGCAGTTAGGGCAGGACTTGAAATTTTAAAAATTCCAGCATCTGATTTTCTATCCAAAATATTTTTATTTGACCATTTTGAAGTTGTAAAAAAACGAATGTCAAATGTGTTTTTCTTTATGTCATTTAACTTTGGCGTTTCAGTCATTAAATAATCTCGCGGAGTCTGTTGGTGACTTGCTCCATGAAATTTAGCAGCCGAGTAAAAACCTAAATAATAGTTGCGCTTGAGGTGTTTAAAAAGTTTTTCGATGTAAAGCTGAATAGGCACTTGTCCTTGTCTACTATATCTTGGTGGAATTATTAAATAAAATCCTTTTCTTAAATTAACAATCACTTTTTTTTCTATTAATCTTGATAACTCACTTTTTATAGAAGCTTCACTTTTATCAATTACAGATTGCAACTCATTCAATGAGAATGAGTACTCTTCAACTGATAGACATTGTTTTATGTAATTTGCGACTGTCAATTTTAGTATATTTTAGAGAAAGGTACTTATTTTAAATACTATTCTCGAATTATTACTAATATTTCTTTATGAGTTGAGAAAAATTTTTACTCTTTTTGTTTTTTCGAGGAGGCTTTGCGTGTCGGCAAAAACCATATGTGCTGTTTGCGCGTTGGCTTTTCAGCTTGTTGCAAAAGGTTTGGCTATGCTTGCCTGTAGCTGTTTTAAATAGCGTTTCTTCCAAGTCAACATACTCATTCCTTTTTGAAATTTATCTTGTTTGATAAGTCATAGTTTTTTAACTCCACAATATTTGCAGGCAAACTATAACCATTCGCAGTTAGGGCATCAATAACATCATTCATCACTTGTGAGCGAATGGTATTGTGCACCGAACGCTTAGTCGATTTGAAAGTATCAATCCAAAACTGAATGTTTATATTAATGGTATTTGTTGACAGTTCATGAATTGTAATTGCCGATTTTTTATCTCCTTTTAAAACTCCCTCTACATTGTTTACCGTTTCTAAAATCAATTTAATAGCATCTGTAGGATTATCTTCATAGGCAATTCCAACAACAAAATCATACCGTAAAAACCCATCTAGGGTATAATTGAATAAGGGGTTTTTAAGAATAATTGCATTGGGCAAAAACACATCTTTACCGTCGAGTGTTTTAATTAAAGTTTCACGAATGCTAATATCTTTTACATGTCCCATAATGCCATTTACTTCAATCAAATCATCTAATCTGAAGGGGCTTTTGAAGGCGAGAATAATTCCTGCAAGAAAATTTTCACCAATATCTTTTAAGGCAAAACCAATAACAAAGGTTAAAAGACCAGCGCCTGCAAGAAGTTTATTGGTAAAGGAACTAAGCCCAAGTAGATAGAACGTTGTCAATATCACGATAGATTTCAAGATAAATCCAACAATTTGTGATGTAAAATTGGCCGTAATGCGATTGGGCGATTTTTTCATCAACCGTAATTTGACTCTTTTTTGTATAAACTTAGATACGATAAAACCTATAATCAAAAAGAGAATAGTTACTCCCAAATTGAGATAATTCAATTGAAAGTATTGAATGGCATCATTGTATAATTGAGTCATTTTTTCCATTTACTTATTCCCTGTATTGTTTTCTAGCATTGGCTGTAATATCCGTATAAACCCTATTTAAACCTTCAGTATAGAGTATATCTTTATTTAGAACCTTTTTTTTATTCTCATCTAAACTAACACTTTCATACATAGTATCCAATGGACTTTTTATGGTTTAATGCAACTTTCTTTAGACTATAAAAGTCAACTCAACCAGAACATAGCTAGACGCACCAACTATTTAAATTTGAATAGAGTTAAGATGGTGATAAGCTTATCAATAAAAAAAGGAGTATTCGTCTTAGCCTGAAAAACTATCCCCAATCATCAACCAATATAAGATCACCGACAAAACATCGGTTCAGTCAACTCCTAAGGATCAGGGCATTCATGTTGGGTTATTTCAAATCTGGTGAAAGCTATACCAACCACATTTCTTAGTTATTATCTACAGTTTTTCCTTTAAACTCAGAACTACATCACCGTTATATACGTTAGTATACAAATCTTGGAATTTTCCATTGGTTAGCCAAATTCTTATTTTTTGTCTATTAAAAATTGAGTATTGCTTTTTAATATTTTTTATTTTACTGAAAGGAATAGTCCTGCGATAAGATTTAAAGAATATCTCTTTAACTAGACCAGTGACTCCTAAAATTAACATAAAACCGCATAGAAAAACTTCAAACTCATTTAATGAAGACCATTTATTTATTAAAAATGCTCCAAAACCGATCCCTATGAGATCAATTGCTAAAAAGGCAGTTCGGCGGTTTAAGTTGAAGTATTTGTCATTAGATATTTCAAAATGTTCATCCTCAAATTTTATAGTCTGATTGTAAAGCATAATTCCATTTTTTAAATTTATGATTTTCTTTATCTTTTTGAAATTCCCACCAAAATCCTTTTAGTCGGAAATAACTTATATTTTTTTAGAAATTCTTTTGCTACTAATTTATCTGAAATTATTAATCCCCTTTTTTCTAATCTTTCAATTTGTTTAACAAATGAGATTATTTCTTTAGGATACTCATATTTGTCAGACATATTACAAATAAAAAAGACCCGCCTGGGTACGCTATTCTTATGGGAATCGTGGCGAGTTCTACTAATACAAACATAAGTAAGATTTGGTTTTCAACAAAGTTAATAACGAAATTCCCTAACATATGGTAGGTAACGGTTCGCAGCTATGTTGGCATCATGCCAACGATACGAGAATCAGGTTGTAGTGCACGAGGCCGACCGAGAAGAAGCAAAGTAGGCAATCAAAAACTTCGTAAATTTATTATTTATCTGCGGTTTTAATGCTTGTAAGCTGTCGGCAGCTACAACAAATCTTACAGAGATCTTTATGAAAGAATAGTTTCCAAAGGAAAGAGTAAAAAACTAGCACTTATTGCGGTGTGTAATACCCTATTAAAACAAGCCTTTACAATCGCTAAATCAGATTTGATTTACGATGCTACCTATCGAAGTACTTTAGTGAGAAATTAATGAATTTTTACTTGTTTTCTACCACAGTACTTTGTTGGCAAATCCTTTTTTTATTTAGAATCTGAATTAGGTATTTTTCCTAATTGCCACATTAAAATTCCTGCAGTAAGAAACATCCATATAGCATAAGCTCCAATTGGAATACCCATTTCTACATTATTTAATATAGACGTTGCAATGACGAGGGCTAAGGTCCCGTTTTGTATGCCGCTCTCGATTGTGATTGAAATGGTGTTTTTAAAATTTAGTTTAAATAACCTAGCGGTGAGATACCCTAATCCCATAGTCGCGATATTAAGGGCTAATGTCACTAATCCAGCTTCTTTCATTCCATCTATTAGTTTATCAGCATTGGCAGCTAATACTGCGATAAAAACTAGTATATAAATTACTGTTGAGGCTGTACGCATTGGTTTTTCCATTCGTTTCGCAAAACTGGTTTTGTGTTTACGAATGAGCATTCCTATCGAAATAGGAATAACAGTTATTCCCATTATTTGTAATATAGTATCAATTATGGGTAATTCAATTGTAACATCTGTGTTACTGCCAAAATACTCTAAAGCATAAGATAGAATAAAGGGTATTGTCAAAATACTTACAAGGCTAGCAACAGCAGTTAAAGTGACCGATAATGCAATATTTCCTTTACAGACTTGAGTTATCAAATTACTAGTTGGACCACCAGGGCAACTAGCTAAAATCATTAATCCAACTGCCATTATTGGATTTAGATTAAAAGCTATAGCTAGTGAAAATCCAATAATAGGCAAAAAGATAAGTTGATTGGTAAGACCAATTAAAATGGCTCTGGGATATTTTATTACTCTAGTAAAATCAGTAATAATTAAAGTCATTCCCATTCCTAGCATAATTATGGCAAGAGCTAATGGCAAGAACACTTTACTTATAAGTTCGACTGCAGTCATAATATAATTGATCATTTAAAGTTCCGTTTTATCCTTTTAAGCCCAAGGGTTTGGCTTTGAAATGTGGCAGAATTTCTGTCTGCTTTTTGTCATCGGATAAAAAAGGTAAAAAAAAAGCCCGCATTTCTAACGAGTACGGACTGCCATATTTAATTCGCCGTTGCCTATTTCCTTTGCACGTAAAATCGATTCTTCTCTTTTAGCGCTGTCTCAGTCCAAGGCTAGACCGACCTCCATTACGACCTGCTCGTCGTTTTCGGACTCGACTTTTTTGGGCTCCGCCAGGAGAACCCGTTTGGGCTCGACTGCGGAGCCTTCATCCTGGTCTTTGGACGCATCTGCGAGCAGGACGTCCCGCACGGCGACGGCCCGTGCCTGTCCCAGTGCCGCGAGATCGGCATCGGTGACGGGTTGCGCTGCGATCACCTCCTCGGCGAGATGGGCTCGATAGGCAACAGCGTCGAACTTTGAGCGACCTTCCGGATCCTCGTCCTGTTCGCTGGTAAAGCGCTCACGGACCTCGCTCAGGCTGGTTTCCGAGTAGGCACTTGAGAAAATTGCCTCCATCGCGTCTTGCGTCGATTCTTCGGTCAGGTCCGGGGTCGAAACCTCTCTACCTTGCTCGCGCAACCATTCGGCGAGCTGCTCGACGGCGCGTTGGCGCTTGAGTGCTGGGCCGTCCACATCCGTATCGAAGGGTCCGGCGAGCTCCAGTACCAGTTCCGGACGCTTCAAAAGAGCCTTGCGCAGCAAGCCTACACGCTGGCGTTGCGGCGGTGTCAGGTCGCTGCTGCCCGCTGGGTAAGCGATCTGTTGCAGGTCCTCTTCGCTAGCCCCAACTAGCCCCGCCAGGAAGCGGAACGGCGCGCTGACGATGCTGCCAATCGCGTCACTGATGGCGCTACGAACCGCGCCGCCCAGGTGGAACTGCGGATCTCCGAGATCTCCCGTGACCGGGATATCCATCTCAATCACCCCCTCGCTGTCCTTGAGTAGAGAGACGGCAAGGCTGAGCGGCAGGTCCATCGCGTCCGGGCTCTCGACCTTTTCGCCTAGTTCCAGATCGTAGAAAACTATCGTATTACTACCCTTGAGCTTGCCGTCCGATAGGTGATAGCCAAGATCGAGGTCCATGCGGCCTTTCGCGATCCTGCGGCCAGCGAAGGCGATCGTGTACGGCGAATAGCCCTTCACCAATAGGTTGCGGAACGTTAGCGTGACGTCCGTGTCTCGCGTCGGTTGCCAGGCGTGGATCGTGCCCTCGATGCGCGCCAGGCCGTCCTCACCCACCTGACCTTCAAGCTCCACCTCAGCTGGAATCTGTGTATCAGAAGCCAGTGTGGAGACCTCGCCGTTCAGCTTGTGGATGTTCGTGGAGAAGGGCAGCGGCAGCGAATAATCCGTGAACTGGAGGCGACTATCGCCTAGGACAATGCCAGCGATGCTGATGCTTAATGGGGCGGCCTCTTCGCCGTCATCCCCTTCGGGAGCGGGGGTTTCCCCCTCAGCCTGCTCCACGAGTAGGCGCTTGAAATTCGTGGTCTGATCCTCGTGGATGATAACCCGGCCGGATCCGCCCTCGATGGACACACTCGAAGTCTCGAGTCTACGCTGTGCTAGGCTCAGGTCGAGCTGTTCGATCTCCATGGCTTGCCAGCCTACCACCGGTTCGGTGTCGCCTGGATCCAAGGGCGCGAGGCTGAGCCCCTCCACGCCGGCACTGCCGTGATAGGCCAGAGGCTCATCGCCGCTGACGGACAGTTGTCCGTCGAGGCTTAGGTTTCCACCCTTAATCGCCAGCCGCGCGAATTGTTGCAGGTAAGGCTCGGCTATGCTAAGGGCTAGCGCCTCCACGCTCAGACCGCCGTTGATCTCGAATGCTGGCGACACCTGTATTTTGCCATCGAACGAGAAGGCCCCGCCCGCCTTGAGCTGCCCGGCGAAATGGATCGGAAACTCGGTGTTCTCATGCAGGGCGGCATCATTCATCGATAGAGAAAATTCTTGCACCTCGATGGTGGAGGTCGTGCTTGAAGGGTCGGAAGCGGTGGTCAGGTGATCCGCAAAGCGGAGCGTTCCCTCCACAACATCTAAATCCCGGATCACCGTTGCCGGCATCCCATCTTCGCCAGTCGCTTTCGGCTCGCCCGAGGCGTCATCCTTTAGCCGGGAGAAGCGCGACTCGCCCGAGGCGAAGCGTTCCTCCTGAATCACCAGACCTTCGAGGCGTACCTGCTGGAAAATCCACGCTTGGTCGATGAGGCTGACTAACGTGAAGTTGACGAACAGCCGGTCGAAGGTGGCGAGCTCGTGACCGTCGGGATCCGAGAGCGTGAAATCGGTTACTTCCAGGGAGAACGTGTAGGGATTGAAATCGATATCGCCGATGAGAAGCTCGCGACCAAGGACCTCTCGGACCTTGTTTTCAGCGATAGAACCGGCGAGCCACGGCACCAAGAAAAAACCCACGAGTGTGTATAACGCGACGGCCACCAGCACCCAGAGGCCAACTCGGCGCACAATGATCCAATGGTGGCGCAGGTAGCCCCGTAGGCTCGATAGGAAGCGACTACTCATGGTGCGGGGTAATATTAGCGGTCACACCAGTGTCAACTTCTGCATACAATCTGATAAAATCACTCCAAACCGGTTTCCTTACAGGTCTTTTGTTTAAAAGGATTTCATTATTCATTTTTTCTGAATTTAATATGTTTTTTCTTTATGTAGCTTTTAGAATTCACGAAATATTAATTTCTTTCATTCTGTCTTGAATCTCCTGTTTTATTTAAATTTGTCATTGTGTTAGTAATATAATAGGGAACATCTACTTCTATTAGGATTTCTACTAAATAATATGTTCCGTTGTTGAACTTGATTTTTTATTGCTTATGAATTAAGGCCGGGCTGATCATCCCACTGCTTCCTGTCACAATTACTACTCCAATTTTACCTTTTATATTCTTTTTCTAAATTTTACAACGTAGAGTCTTATTGCAATGACAAGGAGTGGTATAATCCAAATCCCTCATCCCATTAATTTGTACTTTCTTCGTTGCTTCCTTTATTCGTCTTCAATTCCATTTGTGAGAGTTTTTGCCCGCCTTTAATTCCAAAGTCTAATGTTCGAATTGGAAAAGGAATAGTAATATCTTGTTCATCAAAAGCGCTCTTAATCGCTTTGATGGCTTTGTTTTTCATATTCAAGTAGCCTGGTTCGCCTGGGTATTCTACCCAAAATCGAATATTAAAATTGATGGAACTGGAGTCGAATTCAGAATAGTCAAAACCTATTTGATCTTTATCTATCACCCCTTCCAAATTTTTAATTGTGCTCAGCACAACATCTTCAACTTTCTCAAGATCCTCTGCGTAAGAAACTCCTACGGCTAAATCTATACGCCTTTTTTCTAAAATAGAAAAATTGTAAATCGAACCCTGTAATACATCACTATTTGGAATGTAAACTTGTTGGCCCTGAAAAGTCTCAAGAACCGTAACTCGCAGGTCAGTTTGACTTACTTTACCCATTATATCGTTTACTGCAATTATGTCCCCTAATTTAAAAGGTCTCCTAAAGGCCAGAATAACACCCGAAATAAAATTTGCAGCTATATCCTGAAAAGCAAAGCCCAATGCCAAACCTATCACACCAATTCCTCCGAGTATAGAAGCTAAAGCTGTATCTAGTCCTAGCACTCCAAGCATAATAAAAAACCCAATAATTAGGATTATAGCATAAATTACAGTGGAAAATAAATTACTTAATGCTTCGTTATTTGATGCTTTGGAGAAAAGCTTTTTAAACAGTTTACTTCCAAGTCGGGCAAGCACAAGAAAGACTATTATCAACAACAGGGTTACTGCCATATTAGGAATCAAATCTATGAAGGCATCAAGCCAACTTTCTAACTTTTGGATTACTGTTTGTATTGGTTCCTCTTTCATTGTCTATTATAAATTTAGTTTTATGTATTGGGTAGCTATTTTACAGTCTCCCAAAAGCCTTGGTTTTACTATTGTTCCGCCTATTTTCTATATACATTGTTCAAGATATTCATCCCTGGCCTATCGTCGGGACGAATACTTTGTTATTAGCCACTGGCTTTCTGCGTACTGATTGGTTTTCCGAGGTTTTATGTTAGTCCGGAAGTGAGACGGTGGCTAGACATACCTTTTTGTGAATTTTGAGGAGATGGCTATGCACGACATACGTATGTGTATGGCTTTCAGCGTTGGCATTGTTTAGCTGGATTTTTTACCCCTATTCAAATCTTATTCAGGCAGTTCAATTTTTTTTGATTGTGTTTTAAACAATTCAAAATTCAAATCAATCATTTACTATAAATGCATGTATCACACCAGGTATCCAGCCGATGATAGTCAGAATTAGACTAATTACAAACGTAGAGCCTAAACCGTGTTTCATAAAAACCGCTAACGGGGGCAAAAGTATGTTGAGTATAATAGTGAGTATTGACATATAATTAGAGGTTTTAAGGTTAGTCAAATTTATCTTCTCTTCTTTCTTCAGATACCGTTTGCAAAGGTGAACCAGTAGCCCCACCAAAAAATGCTGCTAAAGCACCCAAAAAGAATATTATGAAGGCAACGATACTTGCGGTTGCTAAAGCATCGGCAGCTATATCGCTATATTTAATAGCTTTTTGCTTTGCTTTTGCATAATACATTTCTGCTTTGTCCACGGCCATTTCAATATTTTTGTCCCACTTCTTGATCATTCCGTTGATTTCGGCTTCACTAAGTCCCGTGTTCTCTGCCAAATAGTTCTTTAAGTCTTCTTTATTCAAAAAATCTACTCCGCCATCAACGGTAATTTTCAAATCACCGTTTTCATCTAAATCAAAAGAGAGATCGTTGAAAAAATTATCAATGTTTTGGTCGAGGTTTAAATCATTAAAGGCCTGCTTCGCCTCTTTTTCAGTTTCATTAACTGTCTGTCGCGTATTTTCCGAGGCATCTTCTGGAAGTATATTGTATCTTTCTGCTTTGTTGATTAATTGAAATGCTTCTTTTTTAATGTTTTCATAAGAAAGTGTAGTATCATCCTCTCCCTTCTGTTGTGCCTCGTCCAATATCACTTTAACCCTATCATTTTGCGAACCACCAAACACGCCAGAAACTGCGCTGGATAGCCCGTTGACCATTGTGCCAACGGCAGATGTTATTAGGAAAAAAGATACCAAGGCAAATAATGCCCACGATAAAAATCCATGTAGGCCTCCGTCCGATTTAGAGGGATAACCAGACATGCGCCCAGCTACCATACCTCCTACAAAAAGGGCGACAAGATTTGAAAGTCCTAACCAAATGAGTGTGCCTGTTCCAAGCCCGTTTAATGGGTCACTTTCAGTCATAGGGTCTATTGTAGAGAAACCAATTCCCAGACCAAGTAAATTGAGCATCGAAACAACTACCAAGGCAGTCAAAGTTCCAGCGAGGATAGCTCCCCAAGAAATTCTTGAAACTTTGGCCGCCATATTATCGAAATTTGTGTCTTGTTTTTTCATATTGTTTGAAGTATTACATAGGAATTTAATTATTATAAACTACATATTTACTTTAATTCAAGTTAGCGGTTTATATTCTTTGCGATTATAAAACTCATTGTCTGAATCCCTTTCTTCATCAAAGTTATCATCAGGGAAATAATGCCTCAAAATCGTTAGCTCATAAGACCTTTCTAAATCAACTCCACTTTTAAATCTTTTTGTTTTTGAAAAAGTTGAATAATCTATTTGTTTAGAATGTACTTTCTTATTCTCCTCATCAAGTGTTACCATGCCAATTGGTACAATAAGATGGTTTTCACCTTCCTCATTCAAAAATTCATGCACACCCTTTTTTGCAGGAACGACATACGTTTCGTGACCGTCTTCAATTAAAGAGGTATCAACTTCCACATCAAGATAAACAACGCGATCTGCTTCTTTGCTAACCAACAGTCCATCCACTTTGCCTATGGTTCTTTTGTCTGCATCTATTACTTCCCAATCTCTTACATCAGCATAATCATCAGCTACTTTATACTCTGATAATTCGTGCAGATAATACAGGTTTTTATTATTATCTTTCATAATTGTAATTTTAAATTCAGTTAACTAATTCATTTTATTAAGCAGGTCTGCAGCCTTTCTGAAAAAAGGTTTCACAGCATCCCGCTGGTTAAGTGTTAATGTTTCAGGGTTAATTGCCGAAGCGGCACTTTTAACATCAGCAGCTTCAGCACTCAAGCCAGAATATTTTGCCTGCTGTATATTCTGTAAGCAAGTGCTTAACACATTAGCACCGCTCCTTATTTTATCAGCATGGGCAGCTGCCATCGGTTCATTTGTTATTTCATCTACAAGCTGTTTTGCCTCAGCTATATCGGCTTTCACATCATAGCCAACTTCCGTAGCCATAGCATCTACAGCATTGGTTAGCTTTGCAAATGCCTCACTGGTAAATACATGGTCGAGGCCCATTGTAGCGTTGTCAGCATTAATGAACGTCACATAGGAGGCAACTATGTTGTTATTTTCATTTATATCTATCAGCGATGTTTCATCTACTATCTCATCTGCTGTTTCATCTGTTGTTTCATTTGATGTTGCAACAGGCTCAGCGTTATCGTTGCGAATAAAGAAGAACCAAGCAGCAAAAGCAGCAATAAGCAAAACAAGTACTAATAAAATCCAGGGCCATACAGGCTTTTTCTTTTCTATTTTAATTTCTGTCATGATGAAAATTTTATTTGTTTGTAAATTATATTTTAATTGGTTTAACCGGATATTGCTTCAAAATACTAACTACCGCAGGATGAATTCTACCTTTTAAACAGGGAGGGTCATAAATATCGTTTTCAGTAGTTCCGGTCTCAACCACCTTCTTTGAAGCCCTGTCAATCACGTTAATAGTGACGGCATTTTTGTAAATTTCCTAGTCTTAATACTATACTTCAGATTATAGGAATAATGCCTGTTGTAATTATAATTGCCATCGTTATAGTACAGATTATTGTAACGCTGGTTGTAAGGATAATTGTGATACGTATAATTAGAATAGTTGTAAGGATTGCTGGTCTGAACTTCTACTTTTTTTTTCAATTTTTAATATGAACCCCAGCAAAATATTAGGATTAAGCGTATCAACTGTATATCCACTATCCTTAAAATGATGATCAACATAACGTTCAGCGTAATTATCAATAACATCATTATAATACGAGGTCGGCTACTGTGAATTTAACCATGCATACATTTTATATTTAGTAAAAATCCACATTATTGTCGTAGCTAAAATATGTGTTATTGAACATAGCGCATCCTGATAATGCGGCGACTGCTTTTTAGACAAAGTTTGTAGAAGATTTAATTTCATTTTTACGTTTTGCGATTAAATCTTATATGTCACACTACTAAGATGAGTGCTTTTGTTGTAAAAAGCGTTACATAATTTTGTAAATAAGTTACACAATTCACATATTGATGTTAACTGGGAGTTGTCCCCGAAGCGGTAAGGTGCGTTTGCAGAAGGAATAGCCAAACGGCTTTGCCGAAGTTTTTGACTGCTGTCAATTAACTGCGAACCTGTCCACGAAGTGCGGAACTTTCTACCTCCTTTTAGTTAGTTTGATCTGTTGCGTTGAATTATTGAATTCAGGGTGTTGTTTTTTTGCTTGCAGGTTACACCCGTATATACCCTATTTAAAACTTCAGTATAGGGGATATCTCTTTTTGGGTCTTTATTCTCAACTAAACTAATACTTTTATGTATTCTTCCCCAAAGCCTTTTTATAGGTTTAAATTGGTAAAATTAACCCTATCAATTACCTTCTCTTTTCCAAGAGATTTGTTAGCCGTTCTATTTGAATCCTATGGGTTCTCTGTAAAATAATGGGATATAAATTACCGATTAAATTTATTATAGTGGTTAGAATAAAAATAGCCAGATGTCCTTTTATTAGTGAAATAAAAGACACAATCAAAACGCTTATTAAAGCTGCTAGGTGACCAAATTCCGATTGTCTAGTCTGAAAGTCAAAATTCTCAATTCCCGTTTTTGCTCCACTAAAATATTTTTTTCTATTTTTCTCTTTCCCCCAAAAAGCTTTGAGAAGTAGGGCTTTAAAAAATTTCACGCCAAATATTCTATAAATAGTTTCCAAACTTTTAGTGTTCTTAATTTGATAATACGAGCTCGGCAATAGTTTGTTAGTTTTATAGACAAAACCTAAAAAAGCGAAAACACCTGTTATAAATAAATTTAGAAGTAGTGACATCCCAATGATAGCTGTCCAAGACAATTCAGCCGGATTTATATGGATTAATAAGTTAATTAACTCCAGCGACTGATAAACTAGAAAAATTGAAAACAAAGAAAATAGCAATTTCTTAATCATTGGAAATCAGTTGTTTTCGGTTTAGTTGATGTAGAAATGGGGTCATTTTTTTATTTATTAGTCTTTTTCTTGTAGTTTGGTCTTTTAAGAATCATTACCCCTCTTTTTTTCGGTTTTTCAAAGGTCTTATAAGTTAATATTACTTTTACAAATAAGAGGTATCGGTCTTAGTTGTGGTTACTGCTGTATTAAAATATAATATTCTTCCGGTTTAACCTTATACGGAGAAGTATTCTCAAAAGTGAGTACCTAAATCCGCATTAAATATAAGCGTTTTTGGCATCAGCACTTTCCCTAATATTGTCTTTTATCACTGTTGTTTTTGATAGGAAATCGTGAATTCCATTTTTCATAAATAGAAACGTAACTCTGTCAAATGGAATAAATCGGCAAAAAGTCCGCATAATTATTTCAGAGTTTTCAGGTGTCGTTCCGTCCATTTTCACAACTTTAGTTTTGGTTAGAAACTTCCCAACTGTCTTTTGGAATTTAATTTCCATAATAGCGTAATAAGCAAAGTATGTTCCCAAAAACAATAACTGTGAAAAAAGAAGTAGAAATAACCCCTCAGAAATATTGATAAAAAAACTGATAATAAAGCCTAAAATTGAGGCTCCAATCATACAGGCGAAAAAGTCTATAATAAAATTTAAAAATCTTTTTCCCGAGCTGACTATTCCTGAGTTAACCTCTTTTTTTGCAACTCTTTCCGTAGTCGCTTTTTCTCTGATTTCCTCAAATTTATTCGTTTCTATATTTCGTTTTGTAATTTCAAATTCAGCCGCATCTATCGCAGTTGGATTATATTTATCTCTTTCGGCTGTTACAATTTTTATTAACTGTTCATCGGTTCGTTCCGACATTGCTTTCATAAATTCGTTTTCCATTCACTCTTTTTTATTAAGACTAACATCCATCCAAACCATAATTTTAGATGTTTGTGAGATATATATTTGTTATAAATCCTGATTTACTTATCAAATATAATCGATTTTTTAAAACACCTGAGCGCGTCTTAAACTGGTGACCTTCTTAAACCATCATTTCCTATCTGTAAACATCAATATATTTTATATTTGTAAAAAAACAGAAGATGGATACGAAAGTTAGAGTGAGATTTGCCCCAAGTCCAACAGGACCACTTCATATTGGCGGTGTGAGAACTGCTTTGTATAATTACTTGTTTGCCAAAAAACACCAAGGCGATTTTTTACTAAGAATTGAAGATACCGACCAAAACCGATTTGTAGAAGGCGCCGAGGGGTATATCAAAGAAACTCTGGAATGGTGTGGTATTCCGTTCGATGAAGGTCCAGGAAAGCCGGGAGATTGCGGTCCTTATAAGCAAAGTGAACGCAAAGATATCTACGGAGAGTATGTAGATAAATTAATCCAAAGCAATAATGCTTACTATGCCTTCGACACTCCAGAAGACTTAGATGCGAAACGGAAAGAAGCAGAGAAACACAACACAAAATTCAGTTACGGACCTAAGAATAGAAATCAACTCAATAATTCTTTAACTCTTTCTGTGGAAGAGCTGCAGACCAAATTAGATAACAAGGAAGACTATGTGATTCGTTTTAAGACGAAATCGGCTATGACACTCTCTATTCACGACGAGATTAGAGGTTTTATAGAAGTAGATTCTGAAGTTCTAGATGATAAGATTTTATTTAAAAGCGACGGCTTACCAACTTATCACTTAGCCAATATTGTGGATGATCATCTTATGAGAATTACACATGTTATTCGTGGTGAAGAATGGTTACCATCGCTACCGCTTCACGTTTCTTTATATGAAGCTTTTGGTTGGGAGACTCCAAAATTTGCTCACTTACCTCTTATTTTGAAACCAAGTGGAAAAGGAAAATTGAGCAAACGAGATGGAGATCAACTTGGGTTTCCTGTATTTCCTATAGAATGGAAAGATCCTAAAACGGGAGCTATTTCTTCGGGATATCGCGAGGAAGGATTTTTCCCAGAAACCTTAGTTAATATGTTAGCCTTACTAGGGTGGAATGATGGAACCGAAAAAGAATTTTTCTCCATCAAAGAGCTTACAGAACATTTTGAACTGGAAAGGGTTCATAAATCTGGAGCTAAGTTTGATCCTGAAAAAACAGAATGGTTTCAACATCACTATATGCAAGAAATGCCTGTTTCCAAATTGGTCCAGGAGTTTTCAACAATTCTGAAGGACAAAGGAGTCGATGCTCAACACGCATACGTGAAGGAAGTCGTTGAAACAATCCGCGAAAGAGCCACGTTTGTGTCAGAATTTTGGGAGCTTTCTTCCTTTTACTTTGAATCGCCTAAAGAATTTGATTCGAAATCGGCTAAAAAAGCGTGGAAAAATGATTCAGAAGAATGGATGCGAGCTTTAATTGGAAAGCTGGAAAGCATTGAAGATTTTTCCCAAAGCACTGTTCAGAGTGAAGTTAAAGAATGGATTAACACCCAAGGTTTAGGCTTTGGCAAAATTATGCAACCCTTAAGACTAGCTTTAGTAGGGGCTATGAGAGGACCTGATGCTTTTCATATTGCCTCTTGTATTGGTAAAGAAGAGACTATTTCTAGATTGAACTTCGCTATTGAGAAATTGGCTTAATCTTTTTGTTATTCGGTGCAATACAGTCGAAAAAGGTCTATTTTTAAATTAAATTTTATAACTAATTATTATGGGAACATTTGCAGGTATTTTTATAGTGGTAATTGCCTTTTTTATCATTTTAAGTGGAATTTTCACAGTGAAGCAACAAACAGCAGCTTTGGTAGAACGCTTCGGGAAATTCTTGAGTATAAGGAATTCGGGATTGCATTTTAAAATTCCAATAGTAGATCGTATCGCTGGGAAAATCAATCTCAAAATTCAGCAATTGGATGTCAATGTAGAGACTAAAACAAAAGATGATGTGTTTGTTCATCTTAAAGTGTCGGTTCAGTACCAAGTGACTCGAGCCAAAATCTACGATGCCTTTTATAAGCTAGAGAGCCCAAGTGCTCAAATTACATCTTATGTTTTTGATGTGGTTCGAGCAGAAGTGCCAAAAATGAAGTTGGATGATGTTTTTGAGCGTAAAGACGATGTTGCGAATGCTGTAAAGTCTGAGCTTAATGATGCCATGCTAGATTATGGTTACGACATCATAAGAACACTTGTCACAGACATTGATCCCGATAATAAGGTGAAGGACTCCATGAACCGAATTAATGCCTCAGAACGCGAAAAAGTAGCAGCTGAGTTTGAAGGTGAAGCAGAACGAATTAAAATTGTTGCTGTGGCCAGAGCTGAAGCAGAAAGCAAACGGCTCCAAGGACAGGGGATTGCAGATCAACGTAGAGAAATAGCTAGAGGTCTCGAGGAAAGTGTTGAGGTGCTTAATAAAGTAGGAATTAACTCTCAAGAAGCTTCAGCATTAATTGTGGTGACTCAACATTACGACACCCTTCAATCTATAGGAAGCCAAACCAACTCCAACCTAATCCTTATGCCAAATTCTCCTGAAGCGGGTAGCAATATGCTCAACGACATGATAGCATCTTTTACTGCCGCTAGCCAGATTGGTGAAGAGATGAAAAAGCAAAACGATCGTAAAGCGATTCAACAAAAACCGGATTAAATATAAAAGTTAGGAAGACCTAAATTAAAAAAGGCTTGTGAAATTTTCACAAGCCTTTTTTAATATTTGAAACTCTTTAAACTTATAATCCAAACTTTCTCAATATCTGAGTTCCTATTTTAGCATAAATAGCTTTTTGGCCAAAATAAGAGATAAGCTCAGCTACAATATTTGTAAATGAAAAAGCACGCTTGATATACACTAGATCAATATTAGCTTTTTGTTTACTAATTTGAGTTTCTAACTTAAGAATTTTTAAGTCTTTATCAATTTCCTTAAATGAGTTATATTTCTTCATGTATCTGAAGTTTCAGTCTCTTCAAGTTCTTTTTTCAATTCCTCGTCCAAATCATTATCTGAACCTAAAATACTATTCAAGAAAGAAAACACTGGTTTTTCCAATAATTTTTTTCCAAAAATACTTACTATAATCAGTACCAAAATATAGAAACCTCCAATTATAAAAAACCCATAAGACACCGAGCCTAACTTATTGCCTATCAAAAAAGCAAAACCCAAAGACACAAAAAAGAGTACTAAAACTAGAATTCCTATTTTTAGTACAAATCTTCCTCCAGTGACTAAGCTTAAGGCCGTTTTCTTGAGGAGATCGAGCCTGTAAAATTCTATGGAATTTTTTATGACATCTTTGGTATCTTGAGATAAGTTATCAAAGTGATCACCTAATTGATTCTTCATGAAGAAATTTTAAGGATTATTTATTCTTCAATTCTTTTTGAAGATTAGAATTTTTCTTTTTTAACTGCTCCAATTCACTTTCAAGTTTACTTAGCATTACATCGGCTTTAGTATTAGCATTAGAAAAAGTCTTTTCTAACTTTTCCTCGATGTTTTTTTTAGCTTCTGTAGTAAAATCAGATAAATGAGAAGACGTTTCTTTATACTTTTTATTCAGATTATCTTGTAGATGATCTGCTTCATCTCTCAACTGCTTTCTAGTTTTTTCTCCACTTTGTGGTGCATACAATAAGCCTAAACCTACTCCAAGAGCTGTACCAGTTAATAATGCTAAAATTGTATTTCCTGTGTTATTCGCCATTTTATTAATATTTATTTAAGATTAGATTCAAATTTAAGGATAATCTAGAGTTTTAGCTGTTAAAGACCGGTTAATATATAATTAAAATCAAAAATTTAATTAAAAAGCAGGCATTAAATTCAAACTTTTAAGACTCTAGCCACGTTTTAAAATCTATTTCTTTTTGTATGATGGCTTTTACTTCAGAAATAGAAACACGCTGTTGCTCCATGGTATCTCGATGGCGAATAGTCACACAATGATCTTCTTTGGTCTCATGGTCAACGGTGATACAAAATGGAGTTCCTGCTGCATCTTGTCTTCTGTAACGTCTCCCTACAGCATCCTTTTCATCATAAACAACATTGAAATCCCATTGCAACTCCTTGAGAAGTTCTTTAGCAATTTCCGGTAATCCATCTTTCTTCAAAAGTGGAAATACAGCCGCTTTTACGGGGGCAAGTATAGAAGGAAGCTTTAATACGGTTCTTGAACTACCGTCCTCAAGAGTTTCCTCTTGCAAAGCGCTGGAAAATACTGCCAAAAACATTCTATCTAGACCAATTGAGGTTTCAATCACATAAGGCACATAATTTTCACCAAGCTCTGGATCGTAAAATTGTAGTTTTTTTCCAGAAAGATTTTCATGCGCTTTAAGGTCAAAATCTGTTCTGGAGTGAATTCCTTCCAATTCTTTAAAACCAAATGGGAAATTGAATTCTATATCGGTAGCTGCATTGGCATAATGCGCCATCTTTTCGTGATCATGAAATCGGTAGTTTTCTTCACCTAGATTTAAAGATTGATGCCATTTTGTTCTTAGCTCTTTCCAGTGTTCAAACCATTTGAGTTCTTCTCCAGGGCGAACAAAATATTGCATTTCCATTTGTTCAAATTCCCGTTGGCGAAATATAAACTGTCTAGCGACTATTTCATTTCTAAAGGCTTTTCCGATTTGAGCAATCCCAAAAGGGATTTTTAGTCTCCCCGATTTTTGGACATTCGCAAAATTCACAAAAATCCCTTGAGCGGTCTCTGGCCGTAAATAGAGATCGGATGCCGATTCTGCAGATGCGCCCAACTTGGTGCCAAACATCAAGTTGAATTGCCTCACTTTGGTCCAGTCTATTGAGCCGCTCACCGGGCAGGCTATTTCCAGCTCTTCGATAAGGGCTTTGACATCCTCTAAATCTTCATTGGTTAATGACGTCGCTAATCGTGTTAAAATTTCTTTGGATTGGGATCTGTATTTTACAACTCTAGGATGAGTGCTTACAAATTCAGCTTCATCGAAATCATCTCCAAAACGCTTTTTGGCTTTTGCGATTTCCTTTTGTGCCTTTTGTTCTATCTTTTCGACATAGTCTTCGATCAAAACATCTGCCCTGTATCTTTTTTTAGAATCCTTATTGTCGATCATAGGATCATTAAAAGCGTTTACGTGACCAGAAGCTTCCCATGTGTTGGGATGCATGAGGATTGCAGCATCTAAGCCCACGATCTCTTCATGAAGGTGGACCATACTTTTCCACCAATAGGCTTTAATGTTGTTTTTGAGTTCAACTCCATTTTGCCCATAATCATAAACAGCACTTAAGCCATCATAGATTTCACTGGAGGAAAATATATATCCATACTCCTTAGCATGGGATATTACGTGTTTGAATTTATCTTGCTCTTTTGCCATATCGCAAAAGTAAAAAAACGCTTCTTGATAATGCGTTTTCGACTGTAAATTATTGACACTTTATATGTTGAGGTTCTACCTTCTTCTTTTTTTATTCTGAAACGATTTTTTCCCTAACTTCAATCAATCAATTTATCTTCAGATGTTTAAGGACTTTAAAAACTTATTGTTTCCCAAACTCTGTGCTTGTTGTGACCAAGTTCTACTGAAAGAAGAAGCGTTTATATGTACATTTTGTAGGCATGAATTACCGCTTTACTCCAACTTTTTTGATGGCCATCACGATTTGCATAAGATTCTTTACGGCAGGGTTCAACTCGAACAAGCTGCAAGTTTGTTCTATTTTGAAAAAAAGGGACCTATCCAAGCTTTAATCCACGATTTAAAATACAGGGGCAATAAAGAACTGAGTTTTTACTTAGGGAGTTGGTTAGGAGAAATTTTGTTTGAAGCCGGTTGGCAAACGAGTATCGATGTAGTTATTCCTGTTCCTCTGCACAGACAGCGGATGAGAGAAAGGGGCTATAACCAAGTAGAAGGTTTTGGGAAAGCTATTGCTGAAAAGCTTTCGGCAACGTATACCGATACCCTCTTAAAAAGGAGTTCCAATTCAAAAACTCAGGTATTCAAAAGCCGGCTTGCAAGAACAGAAGTTATTGGAAATAATTTTTACGCAGAACATCTCGAAGAGGTATCCGGTCAACATATACTACTTGTGGATGATTTGGTAACTACTGGCGCTACTCTAGAAGCCTGTTATTTGGCTTTGAATGAGGCTGAGGGTATAAAACTAAACATTGCAACAATGGCCATTACCAAATAATAAAATCTATATTTTATTGTTTCTTTGTATAAAATAATTCCCGAAAATGAGAGTTCACTTTTCACGACTGTCAGTGTGTATTGTATTAGTTTCTATTCTTTCCTCTTGTGCCCAAAGAGGACGACCAGATGGTGGACCTAGAGATCTAGATCCCCCAAAATTTGTGAATTCGACCCCAGAAAATTATACGACCAATTATAACAAAAATCAGGTGACTATCAATTTCAATGAATTTGTAAAATTGGAAGATGCTCGTCAGCAAATTTTCTTTTCACCACCAATAGAACCGCGTCCTACCATCTTTCCTATGGGACAGGCCAGTAGAAATGTGAGGTTGGATATTCCCCGGGATTCGCTAGAAGATAACACGACCTACACTGTCAATTTTGGAAAAAGCATAGAAGATAATAACGAAGGCAATAAACTCCCTTATTTTAAATACGTGTTTTCTACGGGCAGCTATGTGGACTCGCTTCAAGTAGAGGGCAATGTGTTTGATGCTTTTAGTAGAGTATCTGATGAAAATATTTCTGTAATGCTTTATGCTTTAGATTCCAACTATACGGACTCTTTAGTCTTCGATAGCCTTCCGAGGTATATTTCTTTTGTAAGAGATTCGACCTCCTTGTTTAGTGTGGATAATATAAAGCCGGGGAATTATAAAATGGTGGCGATCTCCGATAAAAATAACAACTATAAATTTGATCCCGCCCAAGATAAAATAGGCTTTGTGAGTGATACCGTTAAAATTCCTTCAGATCAACTCTACGATATTCTTGTCTTTAAAGAAGAACTAGAGTTTGAAGCGGTAAGACCTAAACAGGTCTCCAAGCAACAGTTTGAATTTGGTTTTAAGGGAACTCTTGAAGACTATAAAATCGATTTGATTTCTGAGGCGCCTGAAGATTTTAAGGCTAAGTATTTTAGGGATCAAGACACCGACACCCTACATTATTGGTATAAACCCTACCTGGAAAAGGACAGCTTGTTGTTTACCTTTAGCAATCTAGGTCGAATAGATACGTTGGAAATCAGGCCAAAGCAAATTGAAGAAGACTCTTTAAAAATTTCAGAAGTAAAGATTCAAAAGAACAAATTGCTAGCCGATTTTAAACTTAAAGCCAACACTCCAATAATCGGCTTTGAAAAAGATTCCATCAGCCTCATTAACAAAGACTCATTGGCTATCGATTTCGAATTAGCCCTAGATACGTTGTATAACCAACTGACATTCAAATTTGAAAAAGAAGAGCAGCAATCTTATAAAATAGACCTATTACCAGGCGCTATTACCGATTTTTTTGAGATACAAAATGATAGCTTGAGTTATAGATACAACACAAAATCATTGGCAGACTTTGGGAATCTCAATCTCACCATCACCAATGTTGAAGAATTTCCTATTATTGTTGAATTGGTGAATGAGAAAGGTGAAGTTGAATCTACAGTATACGAAACCGAAAAATCCACGGTTAATTTCAAATTGATTACGCCGGGGTCTTACTTTATAAGATTGGTCTATGATAAAAACGCCAATGGGAAATGGGATACAGGAAACTTTCTGAAGCGGTTAAAACCCGAACCTGTCCTCTACGAAGCACAGCCTGTTGAAATTCGTGCCAATTGGGATGTGCAGTTAAGTATTACACTGTTTTAGGATAGTTGTGTACAATTAGACTATAAGACCGCTGTATTACAATGCATAAGATTTGATCTATAATTTATACATTATAAGCGCCAATTGGATTATAGGGGATAGTAGAAGGACAAATTGGTATTACTTACGAGTTCAAGTAGTATGGTATAATTCCCTTTTAAAAACCCCATTGATTTCTACTGTTTCTTGTTTGTTGCCTATCGCAGATGCTTATGATAGTGGTTTTTACAATAGGCAGGACAGAAGACCTTATCCGATCTGCAAGGATTGTTTTCTCACATATGTTGCATTTATTTTTCACAACATCTCGACTAAGGCTTAACTTTAGGCTATCCGTTCTTAACGGTTAAGAACCTTTAAATAATTAAAAAAGTAGATTTTTAGTTCTGTTTTAACTAATTTAGGTAATCAAGGCACGTTTTATAGATGACTAGAAATAATGAAAGCAACTAAAGATCAAAGTATGTATCGCAAAGCTGTAAAAACACCAACGGAAACCCTTGGAGCACCCCACACACTTTACGTCGTAGTTTTGCCACACCTATTATGGAACGGGGGACAAGTTTGAGACATATCTAGGCCGCTTTAGGTCTTAATAGCTCAAAAGCGGCGGAAATTTACACTCGAGTTTTAACGATGAATAACAATACAATAAAAAGTCCATTGGATACTATGTATGAAAGTGTTAGTTTAGATGAAAATAAAACAACGTCCTAAATAGATATATACCCTATAATAAAGATTTGAATAGGGTTTATACGGATGTTAGCGGCAATGCAAAAAAAACCGCCTGACCAAAATAATACCCGACAAATATTAAAATAATCGGTAGCTTTCAACATTTCATACCTCACTCATACCTTTTTCCTACCCCTTTTATACCTGAATTATTGAAAGTCTAAATTAGACTTGCTCTGAACGAAATTATTAACATTAAATTTAGAGTTATGAAAACGAACACAATTTTATTATTTATTTTCCTTGCAAGTGGCAATTTTATGTTCAGTCAAGTTGCAAATGATACTTTGAGTGTAAATTACATTTATGCCCCAAATATTTTTAATGATAATTTATCACCAAAAGATAGTTGGGAAATTCATAAAGCAGCTTATATAAAACAATTGAAGTCAAAAGGATTAACCGATGATGAAATTAAAAGAAGTATGCTTACTTATGAAAAAGACAAAGAAGAATTTATTTCGCAAGTAAAAGAACAACAAAGATTAGCAGCAATTCAGAGAAAGAAAGCGGCTGAACAAAGAGCATTGGCAGAAATTGTAAGAAAGGAGGCAGATAAAATAAGAAAGCAAGCTGATATTTTGAGAAGGGATGCAGATGAATTAAGAAAACAAGCTGATATTGTGAGAAACAATGCTGAAAAACAAAGGGGAAAAAGTGCAATTCAAAGGGAAAAAGCTGATGAATTAAGAAAACAGGCTGAAATTCAAAGAGCAAAGGCTGAAGAGCAACGAAAATTAGCCGATATTCAAAGAGCAAAAGCGGACAAACAAAGAGAGAAAGCAGATGAATGGAGAAATAGTTTTGAAAATATTTTATTAAAAAACATATCGCTCTCAAATCAACAGAATAATAGTAAACCAATAATTTTTAAAGTCACTTCTAAAACTACTTTACGTTTTGGCATTAGAGCAAACATAAGTTCAGGAAATACTTTGATTGAAATCTATAATCCTAAAGGAGTAAAAGAGGGAGAGCTTTCATTGGAGCATAAATCAAATTCCGCTTCTATGGGCAATGACTATTTAAAATATACTTCAGGTGCTCTTGATAAAACAATTTCAGGTGCTGAAGTTGGGGAATGGCAAATAAAAATTACATCTCAAAAATCTGAAGGTACTGTTGCTATGTCAGTTGCTCAATATATAAAACCAACTGTGGATGAATAAAGCATTAAAAAACTCAATAGTCATTCTCTTTCTAATAGTTTGTGGTCAAACTAAAGCATTTTCTGAAAATGCTGGTCAAATAATCGGCAAATTAATATTAGATGATTCTTGGGAAAGAAAAATATATGTGTCATATATTAAAACCTTCGAGAAAGAATACGCTGTTTCCAATGATTTAATAATTACGAGCGCGGTTATTGATAGTCTTGGTAAATTCAAAATTGATTTAGACAACGTCCCAAAGGAATGGTCTTTATTACGTTTACACGTCGTTAAAAAAGGTGTTTCGCCAAACTCTTTGGTCATTGGTAGCGGAGACGAAAACTTTATATTCTTAATCGCAAAGCGAGATTCTGAAATAGAACTATTTAACACCGAATACATACCAATATTTTTGAATACAAGAGTGGAAGGAGCCGACTATATGAATACGTTTGACCAAATTCAAAGATTATCAAATTATCCAAATTATATAGACTATGAAAATTCAATAATTGAAAAGGAATTTATAAAAGAGGTGGTTTCAGAAAAACTGAAAGTAGTGGCAGATACTTGTACGAACCCTTTGGTTTCACTCTATGCTATTTATCAAATAGATTTTCAAACAGATAATTTAAAAAACCCAACATATTATGTAAAGTACTTATCAAAGTGGAAAAACGAAAACAATACATATTTCAATTCTTTTCGACAAAAGTTTCCAATTGTTAAGAATAATTACTTTAATAACAATAACACGAAATACATCATTCTACTAATTAGTTTAATAGGTATTATTTTGACTGCTGTTTTAGTTTACCATAAAAAGAGAAACCAAAAGATTAAAAATTTAAGTGTACAAGAACGCAAAATTTTTGATTTATTACGCACGGGTTTGAGCAATAAAGAAATATCGGCAGAATGCAATATAGAATTGACCACAGTAAAATCACACGTTGGAAGTATCTATTCTAAACTAAAAATCAAATCTCGAAAAGAGGCAATTAACTTTAAAGTCAAAACATTATGAAAACCATAAAAATAATAGCAATAGTATTAATAGTATTTGGTTGTAAAAACGATAAAAAAACATCCATAACTAAAGATAACATACCGGCGAATGCGAAGGAACTAATTATTATTGAACAAGATTATAAACAAGCCATAGAATTAGCTGCTAAAGAAGACAAAATGCTTTTTATCGATTTCTATACAACTTGGTGCGCACCTTGTAAAAAATTAGATAAGTTGGTTTTTCAAAACGATTCTATCAAAAAAATTCTGAAAAATGACGTAATTCTTTTGAGATATGATGCCGAAAACGACTCTGTTTTTCATTTATCCAAAAAACACCACATAAGTAGCTATCCTACAGGACTTCTCTTGACTAAAGAAGGTTATGTTTTAAATAGAAAGTATGGTTTTCCTGGAGCAGATTTTAAATCATTAAGCAATAACGTTTTAGAATTTGTAAATGAAAGTGTGAAGTTCAATAAAGAGAATAAAATATTAAAAGGATATTCCAATAAAATTGATGCTTCAAAATATCCCAAATTTTATGTAGACTATGTCAATAGAAGCAATACCAAAATTAATAATTCTGAATTAAGTGATTATTTAATCAGCACGCAAGATAAATTTTCGGAAGAGTATTTTTCAACTTTAATATATTTAGGAAGTGATGCACCAGAAAATATTGCGAATATGGTATTAAATAACAAACAAAAGTATATTAATCTTTATGGTAAAAAAGATGTCGAAACTTTGTTATATTTTCTAACTTATGCAAAATTTAAAGTTGCCATTTCAGAAATTAATCAAGAAAAATATGATGAAGCTGTTGCATTCACCAAAAATGCCTTGAGTCAAGAATGGGTTAATGATATTCTTCCTAATTATGAAAAAGATTATTTGAAAGCCCAAAACAAATGGAATGAAGTGTTTGAAATTAATAAAAAACTAAAAGATAATGGGAAGCTTGATAATGGCTATATCAACCATTTTAGTTGGCAGGTTTATGAAGATTGTAATGACCAGCAAGTCGTAAAAAAATGTCTTGAATGGATGAAAGTAGTAACAAATGAAGAGCCTATTTATGCCTATTTAGACACGTATGCTCATCTTATGTACAAATCTGGAAACAAACAGGAAACAAAGAGAATCGCCAAATTAGCAATAGAAGCTGCTAAAAAAGAAAATGAGAAAACAACAAGTATTGAAAAACTGGTTAATAAAATATAAATCTTTATTAGTAAAAAATTTGAAAGATTATATCAAATACTCGTTTATCAAGATAGTAGAGAAAGCACAGCCGCTAACACCGTATATAAGCTATGGCTGGGTCTGTGTCCATTTGCAAAATTATTGGATTCCCCAAAGTTAGTTTATATTTGGAGAGGTTCGTGCTAAAACACGCCACAGCTCATATACATAAACGTTGTGTGCCATACTGAAAAAAATCCGTGACAAATTAAAAACAGAAGATGAAAAATAAAACAGGAATGATAATCCTCTTGCTATTTATCGCAGGAAACGTATTTGGTCAAACCAAACTTTCGGAAAACCAACTCAAGAAACTCGATAGCATTGCAACGCAGGACGTGCCTAAAAATGCACCTGGAATTGCAACTGCCATAATTAAAAAAGGGAACTTAATATTTGAAAAATACGTAGGTATTGCGGATTTTAAAGACAGTCTAAAAATCGATAAAAACACTCGATTTAACATTGCATCAAATGGAAAACAATTTACTGCTTTAGCTATTCTAACTTTAGAAGATGAAAACAAAATAAAATTATCAGATGATATTCGCCAATATCTTCCTGAACTCTATCCAGAAATTAAATCAAAAATTACAATTGGTAATCTGCTAAATCATACAAGTGGAATAAGAGACGTATATGACTTATGGTCTTTAAAAGGAATAACTTGGTGGGAACAGTCTTTTAACAATAATGACGTTTTAGAAATTGTTACAAAGCAAAAAGACTTAAATTTTGAACCAACAACAAAATACCTTTACAGCAACACAAATTATATTTTGCTTGCAATAATTGTAGATAAAATATCTGGAAAGACTTTTAAAGAATATACAGATGATATTTTCCACAAATTAAATATGACAAATACTTCTTTCGAGACAGATTATTCAAAAATAGATGGAAAAATAGCAAGAGCCTACTTCAACTTTGACACTTGGACAACATACGATTGGATTTGGAATGTTGTCGGAGATGGAAATATATTCTCAACCTTAACTGACCAAATTCAATGGGAAAAGACTATTCAAGGCTATGGGAACAGCAAAATTAAACATAGTATTATCCAAAAAAGCCAAGAATTGGTTAATCAAGATATTAATAAAAACTACGGTTTTGGATTGGAATTTGGAGAATATAAAAGCCTATCATATAAATTTCACGAGGGTGCGACAGGTGCTTGGAAAGCTACCGTAATAAGATTTCCAAAAGACAGCATTTCAATGCTCACCTTAACGAATACGGGAAAGTCTATTCCTTCGATGCAAACAAGACAGATGGCAGATGTAGTTTTCGACTTAAAAAATAACAAAGAATACCTTGTTATAAAACCTGCGAAGATTGGAAGTTATGTAAGTGAAGATGAAATAATAGGAACTTACATAACACCAAACAACTTCACATTTGAATTTTTGAAAAAAGATGATGGCAAGCTTTATCTCAAACGTATTGGAAGGAATGACGTTGAGTTAGTAAGAGAGGCTGACAATGTATTTAATCAAAAATTCGATAAAGATTTTAAACAAGAATTTATTAAAAATGAAAGTGGCGAAATGGAAGTTACAGCCTATTATGTTAGCCATTCACCATACACGCTGACAAGGAAAAAAAGTGATTGGGAAAATTATGATTATCAAGCTCTAAATGGAAAATACAACAATTTAGAAACCGACGTTAATATCGAAATTAGTCATCTAACTAACAAAGACTATAAAGTTTTGATTGGAGAGCAAGAAAATTCTGGATTGCTTATTTCGCCTACAAAATTAATGGTAAACAATTACAAGACCGTTGCAAAATTCAATAATTTACATACATCCATTATTTAGATGGATTTTTATTTAGTTTTTATCGAAATATGTAGTTTTTTACTCTTTTTATTGTCTTTGTTGGTCATTTTATTGATGTTT
>Ga0306909_100099_pt1 | contig 29902 bp, 22 predicted proteins | sample AntRauMFilla2697_FD_190439 | JGI IMG/M metagenome (GOLD analysis project Ga0306909, IMG submission 190439) | Saline lake microbial communities from Rauer Islands, Antarctica - Metagenome Filla 2 #697 (v2) (version 2) | ecosystem: Environmental > Aquatic > Non-marine Saline and Alkaline > Saline ... | reverse complement strand
GGTCTTATCACGGGCAGATAGTCGCAAACAGTAGCACTGCTCCGCATAGCGGACCTTGGTTGAACCCGCCGCTTTCCACCCAACTTGCCCGTGTAGCTTTGATTGGAAGGTCGTCCAAGTTAAGTCCGCTTTGGGCTGACAGCGGTCATCGGAGCAACTCAAAAGGGGCGCCGAAAATTTCGAAGTGAGTGCTGCACCGGCGCAAGTTGGCCAGGAGCGTTCTTGCCCCTCTGCAGAGCCCTCTTTCAGAGTTTAGTGTCAATTCGTACGACTATTTAATCCAAAGGGCCGCCTCGTGGTCGCGCGAAAGAGTTCTGGAGAGATCGTTTGATGCGATATGTTGAAACGCCTTGACCATGTTACGGGTGGATTAAAAAGGGTCTTTGTCACCCAAAATGCACGGGGCAGGGGCAGCGGCAGAGCATTGATCGAGGCACGAGAAAGCGCGGCGCGCAGCATGGGGTTGAAGCGTCTGATAGCCGATACGCTAACGCCTAACATTGAGCTGCGAACCCTTTATCCGAAGCTTGGATTTGTGGAACTGGATGAACCCATTCCAACGACTATATACAATGATCAACCGATGCAGTGGCGGTACTTGCACTGTTTCTCGAAAGCCTATAACACGCTATCGCGCTAAAATTTTCGCATTGGGAAGATTATTTTAGAACACACGCCAGCGACCGCTTCGTCCCGCACTGCTGACCTTGCACCAATGGCCCATCACGCACTCACTTTCAAATCGGACCACTCAGGTGGGGCTGCTGAACGCTTCAGACAATTTATCCTGAGGCCTGCGAAGCAAAGCGCAATATATCGGTCTATGAGAGTCGAATGGCAGCCGTTACAAGTACATTTGCCCTCAAAGGACTTGTCCTTGTTAGAAAAGAATAATGTGCCGCTTGCTTCGAGATCAGACTTAATTTTTTAAGTATCATTCTCTTGTTACCCTTAAGGTTAGGCTCACAAGAATTTCGAAACCTATAAAAACAAAAAAACCACCAAGCAATTGAGCTTAGTGGCTTTTTATGGCTCCGACGGTAGGGATCGGAGACTAGGCAATATAATCGTTCAATATCAACGGTGCAGCCTCTGCTTACTCACCGACTGTTTAAGATTGTGCACAATCGCAGACTACACGCAAGTGCCATCAACCATGCGGCATGGAGAAACTGTACAACCAGCGCGTTGGGAAGCGGCGTCAGAACCACTTACACGGGGGGCCGCATCCCAGTGAGTTCGGTAATTAACACCATTCCGTCAGCAACACGCCAAGGAGCTTTGATCGTTGGGACGTTGAACCGTGGTTGCAGAACCCTACATGACTTGCGCAAGCTAAGAGTACTCCAAGCACAGACTCAAATTGTGACGGACCTATCGGGACAACCAGATATTGACCATTCCACAGCTTAAGGTTGCCATTTTACAAGCAAATGGCGGCCAGCGGCTCTGAAACAGGCAATATTGATGTTTCAATTTTTCTGTTCGGACGGTTTTTGGAAACGTGCCGTCTTTTGAGCTAATGTCCGCCAATCACATTGAAGTGGCTGAGCATGTGGATGCTAAGCAACTCGGCTTTTCCGCCAAAGCTCCGTAACCGGATTAGTTCGAGATCAATGAATAGCCGTCTAATTAACCCAGATGGTGCAATAAATTAACCACGAAGGTTGACAGGCAGGGACGTACATACAATAACGGGTGTTGAACCACCAGGAGACTAACCATGACCACAGAAATCGGGAAGGAGCTGCGGAAACTGCGAATTGATGAGGATGAACGACTGCTGGATATGGCCGCAAGGCTTGAAAAATCCTCCGCGTTCATCTCAGCCGTAGAGCGGGGGACCAAGACCCCGCCCGAAGGCTTTGTTGAACTTGTGATCCGGGCTTATAAATTAGCCGAGGATGCCGCAGCATCCCTTCGTCAAGCTGCCGACAGATCACGCAAAAACTTCACTCTTGAGGCCGACAGCCTCCTTGCGAGGGACACCGCCGGGCTTATGGCACGTCGGATGAAATCGCTTTCTGAGGATGAGCTCAACAACATCTACCAGATCCTCAGCAAGAAGGACGCGAAATGACTAACGGAAATGACTTCATCGTACCGCCGCGCCGCTGGGCCGAGATCGGCGGCATTGCGGACAATCTCCGCCACCAACTCGGGCAGGTGGAACAGCCTCGAATGCCTGTGATCGAAATCATCGAGCGGGTCTTGGACCAACGTCTTGGGCTTCTCAACTTCGAGGTTGGAAGCCATGAGGAGATGGCGCGCGCCGAGGGCCTCACCTGCCCAAAGGGCGAGTTCATCATGCTCCGCGAGGATGTTTATGAAGGTGTCTGGGCTGGGGAGGGCCGTGCGAGATTCACCACCGCCCACGAACTCGGGCACTGGGCCATGCACACCAACATTCCGCTTGCCCGGGCACGGAAGGGGGATGGCACCCCGTTCTTCCGGTTAGCCGAGCCGCAGGCGAACCAGTTCGCAGCTGAGTTTCTGATGCCAGAGTGCTTCATTGATGCTCTGGACGATGAGGATGACCTAATAAAGCGCTTCGGCGTCTCGTGGGAGGCGGCTCGCCACAGGCTGCGCTACCTCCACAAAAACGGGAGGCTGTAACGAAAGAAGGCTCAGGTTGGTGCCCGAGCCTCCTCACAGATTTCTTCATCGTGCATCAGGGGCTTGACGATGCAGAGCCGCCCAAAGCGCAAATCAGTCTCCTAAGCAAGACTGCACATAGCGCATTTTGGGTTCAATGGCAAGATACGCCCCGAAGTGGAGAGTGCAATGACCAAGCGTCACACACCCCCACCGCCGGGATACCGGTACGTTTTCCGCCCTTGGCGGACGTGCCCTAAAACCGGCACCCGTCTCTACGCGAAAGCGTTTGGGATTCGGGCGTGGCCTATTCTGGTTCCAGAGTAGTCACGCCGCAAAATGACAATTGGAGGTGCGGCTGATCGCACCTCCTACCTCAATGCACAAATGAAAGCAGAAAAGATGAAATCTAAAACATTCAAAGTTGGTCGCAGTGCGAAGTCTGGCCGTTTCACCACGGTTAAGAAGGCGACGCAGCAAAAATCTACTCATGTGGTCGAAACGATCAAGAAGAAGTAAGGCCTTCCTTTTAGGAAGATCGTGTCCCGCGACGATGTTCGCGGGGCATGATACCTTGCAACATTTTACAGGCACAGGAATCCAGCATGCATCTAAGTGGTAAAATACTTACGTATAGGCAACCTCGGCTTCATAGCTTGAGCAGTCGGTAAAAAATTTTGCTATATCAATATAATATGTGGCGAACCCCGGAACCTTACATTTCAACGCGAAGCAATTAGCAAAGGGTCATTACCTCAGAACCGCGACATGCCGGGTAATGACCAGCACAGCATTTCCGCCTCATCGCGGGAGCCCCAGAAGAACTCGCCGCCAAGGCTTTCGAGCTTGCCTTTGTAGCGTGTTGTAAACAGCGCTTCCACATCTTCAGCGGCTTTTTTGTCCGGGAAAGCCTGAGAGGTTAGACGGATGTCCCATTTCCCTAAAGCTGCTGGCGGGAAGCCTTGATTCAGTTCTTCTCGCCGCCGTACCGGATCATTTGATACACCGACTTTTAACAGAGTCGACTTGTCGCCGAAGGCCTTTTTACGACCCAACAGGGTATGGCCGTCGCCTGTATATTCCGCGAGATAAAGATAAGTATCGCCGTCCTCGTAAAGTGAGGTGCGTTCGCCTGCACTACCTGGGAAGGCGCGGGATGGTTTGAAATTCTCGGCAAACGTTTGAACCTTAGTCTCAGCCTCAGCGATGGGTGGCTCCCCGAAGACGCTAACCTCGCGCACCTTGATTTTAAGGGCTTGTAAGATTTCGTCCACGTCAAGGTCGGTGCCATGGGTGGCGAGCGATTGACCTGCCTCGGGGCGATAGGAGTTGAAGGCGATACGCCTGATCATCACCTTTTCTTCTGCACGCCATGCGCGCCGTATAGGAATAGCCTCTGACCATTTCCGCGTGTGTCCGGCATCGCGTTTGCGGGTCATCCCCACTTCGGATGATTTCTCATGGTCGCGGATCGGGTTTGTATCGACCTGCACGAACCCCAGAACATAAGAGCGTTCGGCCTTGGCTGTTTCCGCGCTGATGGCTCCGTAGATCAGTATCAGATCACCGTCGTTTAACCGCGCGGCATAGCGGTCGCGGGCGGAGGCTTCTGTCCATCCGACATAGCCGTCTTCTTCGGGGCTGAATCCATAAAAGGACCGTGTCCAGATCTGCGTTCCTTCCGGTAGGACGCTCATATTGCGTCCTCCTGTAGCATGACAGGCTCCGGCGCAAAGTAGTGGTAGTCCTGCCGGTGATCACTAAATGATTTCCAGTTCATCAACGTCGATATCCTCGCCTGACTTCATAATATCGTAGATCAAATTTGTAAGTATCTGAAGGCCTTGCTTGTCTTGCTTCAGTAGCAACGACGCCAGTGCGTTGTTTGACGTCATGGCACGAACGACAGCGCTCTGAACAGCCCCGGGTAGGTTACCTTTCAGAGCTTGGTCCTTGGAGTTTTCTTCGACCTGCGCTCTTACCGTGCCGTTTTCACGTGCAATGGCCGCAATTTGATTGACGAACGAGGCCTGGTCTTTAATTGGCGCAGCCTCGCCAAAGATACCGTTAAGCCGTTCGATGAGCTCAAGTAGATAAATCGGGGTTGCGCCCGGCATAGGAGATCCGCCCGGGCCGAGAGGCTTGAGGGGCAGATCGCCCGGGACATCATCCCCACTGCTCGTGCCCTGATCATCATTCACCCTGATGTCATACCCGGTCAGCGCTATGCCTTTGAGATCCACCTGTTCTGCGGGAACGCCGTCCAACCTGTTGGCCAGAAGCTTTGTAAACGCGCAGAAGTTTTCAAGCTCCGGATCACCAAGATCCACAAGTTGGGCAATGTAGGTGTATGTCCGTGAGAACCGTGCAAGGCCCGATTTGAAATCGGTCAACTGCCCTATCGCGTCTTCGACTTGCTCTCGCTCATGATCAGCTTTCTTCATGGCGTCATCGTTCTTGAGCGTGGCGGCCTGCTGATAGCTTTCTTCCGCGTGTTGCGCGGCTTCGCGCAACGTCTTCAGGCGCGTGTTGAACATGTCAGTCGGCGCCTGCGTGGCCGCGAACATCGCTTTGTGTTCAGTGTCTTCGTCCTTTCCGAATTTTCGTATTGTTTCAAAGCGGGCACCCTTGAACGCATCAATATCGTTGGAGCCATAGATGCCCTGTGCATCAAGATTATCCTTCATATCGTAGACGATATTCAGATCTTGAATATCCTCGATTTGCGCTCCGGAATCGTATTTGGCAAAGGCGCTACGGATAGCCTCTGGATCGTTCACAAAATCGATGACAAAGGTTGCTTTGCTGTGTCCGAATTTTCTATTTAGCCGCGACAACGTCTGGACGATTTCAACTTCGTTCCCGATTTTTTTGTCCAGATACATCGCAACCAGTTTGGGTTGGTCGAACCCGGTCTGAAACTTGTTCGCCACAAGCATGACGCGGTATTCAGGCCGGTCAAATGCGATCCGCAGGTCTTTGCTGGGAACATCCGGGTTCATGTTGGATTCTGTAAACTCAGCGTCGTCTTCACAAACAAACGCCTCGCCAGCGATCCGGTCGTCATCCGCGTGCATGACGTCCTTGCCGCTCAGCTTGCCGGAGAACGCCACCAGCGTGTGCACTTCTTTGTATTCGGGGTTCTTCTCAATAAAGACGTCGAACGCCTTTTTATAACGCACAGCCGCCGCGCGAGAGGAGGTCACGACCATCGCCTTTGCCTTGCCATCCAGCAAATGCGCTACGTTCTTCGTGAAATGCTCCATGATGAACTGAACCTTCTGGGTCACGTTCGTCGGGTGCAGGCTCATCCATTTGGCCAATGCGCGCTTGGCCTCTTTGCCGCCAACGCGCTTTTCATCTTCCAGCTCTTTGCCAAGGTTGAAGGCGGTCTTGTAGGACACATAGCCTTTCAGCACGTCGAGGATGAAACCTTCATCTATGGCCTGCCGCATCTCGTATTTATGAAACGATTGGGGCAGGTTGTCGGCAGCGGCCGGTCGCGTCGGGTCTTCGGGTCGTCCGAACAGCATCATGGTCGAGTGCTTGGGCGTTGCGGTGAAAGCAAAGTGGGACAAGTTTTGTGGGCGCGCACGGCTTTTTTGGATCTCCGACAGCAGCTCTTCCACAGTCAACCCAGCAGTATCCTTTGCGGAGGAAAGCGCCAGCGTCGCCTGAAGCTTGGACGCGGTGCTGCCGGTTTGTGAGGTATGCGCCTCGTCGATGATCACGGCAAAGGACCGGTCTTTTAGGGACGTCTCAGTCAGGATCGCTTCCATTGCGTGGGGGAAGGTCTGGATGGTCACCACGATGATGGGCGCGCCTTTTAGCATCGCTTCGGTCAACTGTTGGGTCTTCGTTTTCGACGAGGTTTCGCGATCAATCGCGGCGATCATGCCTTTTTGGTGGTCGATCTGCTGCACGGCGTCTTGCAGCTGGCTGTCCAGCACGTTGCGATCCGTGACGATGATGACCGTATCGAAGATGGATTTGCCGTCGTCGGTGCGCAGCTTGGTCAGGTCGTGGGCGGTCCATGCGATGGTAGATGTCTTGCCAGAGCCTGCACTGTGTTCGCACAGGTAGGCTTGACCGGGGCCGTTGGCGCGGGCGTCTGCGATCATTTTGTTGACCGCATCCAGCTGGTGAAAGCGCGGGAAGATCAGGGTTTCCTTGGTGGACCATTTGCCTTTCAAATCTACCTCGTCCTTTTTCTCGACGTAGACGAAACTGTGGAAAATGCGCAGGAACGCGTCGGGCTGGCAGATGTCCTCCCAGAAATAGGCGACGGGGTATTCGCCGTCATCGCGGGGCGCGTTGCCGCCTTTGCCGTTATGGCCGCGATTGAAAGGCAGGAAGAATGTGTTCTCGCCCGCCAGCTTGGTCGCCATCCAGATTTCACTGTCGGACATGGCGAAATGCACCACCGCGCCGCGTTTGAACGTCAGCAGCGGGTGTTTGCGTTTGCTGATCGGGTCCACGGGCAGGCGGTCGGTTTTATATTGTGCGCGGGCGTGTTCGATGGATTGGGTGAAATCGGTTTTCAACTCGACCGTGGCGACAGGCAGACCGTTGATAAACAGGCCCAGATCAATCGCCAATTCGCGGCCAGGATGGTATTTCAGTTGTGGCACCACGCGCAGGCGATTGGCGGCGTAGCGGTGCAGCACGTCGGCGTTGCGCTGGTCCTCGGGGGCGGCTTCGGACATGTCGATCTGGCCACAGCCAGCGATGGAAAAGCCACGCCGCAGCACTTGAATGGTGCCATGTTTGTCCAGCGCAGACTCCAACCGCGCCATCAAAACCGCGCCCGCCTTGTCGCCGTTCAGCGCGACCAGCTTGTCCCACTTGGGCGCTTGCGTGGTTTGGACCCAATCCAGCAAATCGGCGGGATACATCGCGTGGTCCTGGTCGTAATCGTCAGTTTTGCCGAGCAACCAGCCCTGCGCGACCAGCTTGGCCACGACATAGGCCTCGAAATGTTTTTCGTGATGCAGATCGCTCATGCCATACCCCTTACGTCGATTTTACCCGTAACAGCCGCGGTGATGAGTGCCGCACGTTTTTCCTTGAGCAAAGCAATGCTGTGCGTGGTTTTGGTGGTCAGGTATGCGAACCTATCATTCTGCTTTTCAAGAAATTCCGCAATCTCAGCCTGTTCTTGCAATGGAGGCAGAGGGAGCGGCATACTTTGCAAAAGGCCTTGGCTCAACGATGCACGCGTCACCAATTTCATTTCCTTTGCGAAGAAATCGCGCAGCCCACCGCTTTGAAAGGCGTATTTCGAAAACAGCGTGACGAGGCGATCTGGGAAAGGACGAAAGCGGATTAAAAACCCTGCAAAGACAGCATCCTTGACGGTTTCCATACAAACGCTCGGGAACGCGACCTCGTCAACAGTTTCTGACGTGCGGGTGAATAGGATATCGCCTTGCTTTAAGGAGTAACTTAATCGGTCTGATTTGGTTGATTGAACGAGACCCTTGATGACTTTTGGCAGCTGTCGGTTTTTGTAAACGTCACCATAACTGATAAACGGATACCCGCTACCGAAGGCGTCACCGCCAACGTTAATGCCGTTTGCAGAACGGCCAAGATAGCCAAGTTTGGTCATTTCCCAAGTGGCGGGAATATCACCAATCCATTCAATTCCAGACGGCTTCATCGGCGCATCTGCATCAATCCCCTTGGTCACGGCATGGGTGATCACGGCGGCGCGCTTTTCTTTCAAAAGCGCGATGAAGCGGGTTTTTGTCTCGATCAACCCATCAATCCGCGCCGTCTCGCGGTCGAGGAACTTTGCGATGGCTGTTTGTTCATTGAGGGGTGGGATTGGTAAGGTAATCCCTTTCATTTTGTTGAAATTCGTAGACCATAGATCCGCAACCAAACCACTACCCATCCGGTAGAACTCTTCTTGAAAAGCCACACTTTTCAAAAGGTGGTGGCAGAATTTCGCATCAATTTCTGTGGATGGTACAATCACAGTGTTGATTAAGGACACGGAGCCATCCAACTCGGATAGACCCGATGAACCTTTTCTATCTGAGCGACTGTTGATGACAAAATCACCTGCACAAACGAGTTTTCGATTATCATTGTCATCTGTTTTGGCCACGTTGGCCATCTGAGGCAGAATTCCGTATTTCGTGACGGAAAGTGGTGGGTAGTCTTTGTCCGACACTTTTTGACTTCTTTGGCGAAATAGTCTCCCCAAAGGTTGCAAAGACCATTCGCCAGCGACCGCACCTATCCAATTATGTCCTGACGGTTCTAAATCTCCGACGTCGCGCACCCTCATCCCGCGACCTCCGCCAGCACGGCGGCAATCTGTGCCTCGACCGCTTTCAGCTCTGCATCGATCTCTCCCAGATCTCGCGGGGGGACGTATTCGTAAAAATAGCGGTTGAAGTTGATCTCGTAGCCCACGATGCCGATGGCCCCGTCTGTGTCATCCACGAAACTCTCGTCGATATAGGCGTCATGGGCGTGGGGCTTGACCTCTGCCGCCAGATAATCGAACACGTCGGTGACCATCGGCATGTTTTCAAAATCGGTTAGATCATCGTCGGGGATGACGTTACCTTTTTTATCGACCACCGGATCAAGGGTTTCATCGCGCACGCCAAACGCCTTTTGTAACGCTTTGATCAGCCCTGCATCGGCCTTTCCCAGTTTCGCATCCGCCTTAACCGCCGCCTTGGCAAAGCTGTCAGCCCAGTGCCAGTCATGATCCGCGCCTGCGTGCTGTGTCAGTGCCGCGCGCCATAGGGTTTGCTGCGCCACGCTGCGTTTGGCCCAAGCCGCTTCCTCGGCCAGTGCGGCAAAGCCAGCGTCCGACACCACGATCTTTTTGCGCAGGGGGCGCAGGACCTTGATGCGGCGATAGCCAAAGTCGTCGGCGTCCAAGATCAGGCTTTGCTTGCTGGGCGCGAAGTCTGCATACATCTGCACGATATCGCGGATCTGGTCGTCGCTGATGCGGCGGCGCTTGTTCCCCTCGCTTTTGCGCATGGCGGTGAACATGTCGGTGGCGTTGACCAATTGGACCTTGCCCTTGCGGTGGTCGGGTTTCTTGTTGGACAAGATCCAGATGTAGGTGCCGATGCCGGTGCGGAAAAAGATTTCGTTTGGCAGGGCGATGATGGCCTCGACCACGTCTTGTTCCAGCAGGTGACGGCGGATTTCGGATTCGCCTTGGCCAGCGTTACCATTGAATAGGGGCGAGCCTGACAGCACAATCGCCGCGCGCCCGCCGCCCTTGTCAGGGTCTTCCATTTTGCTCAGCAGGTGCAGCAGGAACAGCATGGAGCCATCACTGACGCGCGGCAGTTTTGGGCCAAAGCGCCCCTCAAACCCTTGGTCTTTGTGTTCGCGCACGACATCCACCTGATCCATCTCCCATTTCTTGCCGAAGGGGGGATTGGAGACGCAGTAGTTGAATTTGGCATTCTGGTGCTTGTCGTCAGACAGCGTGCTGCCCAATGCGATGTTCTTGGACAGGTCGCGCCCGGGATCGGATTCCAGCGTTTTGAGCAGCATACCCGCAAGGCAAACCGCGTGCGTCTCGGATTCCAGCTCCTGACCGTAGGGGACGATGACGGGGGCGATTGAATAGCGGTCTTGCAGGTTGCGCACGTGTTCCATGCCGTCCGACAGAAAGCCGCCGGTGCCGCATGTTGGATCATAGAGCGTGCGGATCATTCCGGGGGTGTCGATGAAGATCTGGTCGTCTGGGTCCAGCAGCAGCTCAATGGCGAGGTGCACCACGTCGCGTGGCGTCATGAAGTCCTCGGCGGCTTCGTTCACTTCTGAGCCGAAGCGGCGGATCAGGTGTTCGTAGACGTTGGACATGGTGCGTTCGGGGACCGCGTCGGGATGCAGGTCAATCGCCGCGAAGTTGCGGCAGATTTTGAAAAGCACGTTCTTTTTGTCCATCTGGGCGATGGTGTTGGCGAAATCGAACTGTTCGAAAATCACGCGAGCATTGCCTGAAAACTTGGCGATATAGTCTTCGAGGTTCTGACGGGTCCGCGTCGCCCCAAGGCTTTCGAGGCTGTAGGTGGATGTGTTGTAGAACGGATACCCTGTGATCTGGCGCAGGATGACATCGACGTCAAGGCCCTGGTCGGATGCTGTCTTGAACATCTCGTTGGCCTGATCGCGGGTGGGTTCCAGCACGCATTCGAGGCGGCGCAATAGCGTGAAGGGCAGGATGATCTTGCCAAAATCGACGTGCTTGAAGTTGCCCCAAAGGTCATCAGCGTTTTTCCAGATAAAATCGGCGAGCGAGGTGTTTTGATTGCTATTTGTCATAATTTTCTTTGCGGCTGAAGTGTCTGGATTGTCGTGTTTAGGATATCGGTCTTTTGAGTAGAAACGAAAACAGTCATCGCCAATTTCTCGGTTTTGAGCCGTTTGCGCTAAAATTCGCATGAGTACGTCTTAATTATCCGTCCCTAATATTTTTGGCTGTATCCGCTCCCGAAATCCAGTATGCGAAGATTTCTTAGATGCAGTTTTTCCAAGCCAAAGCGAGGGCTTGGCGCTCAATATCGCTCATGTCCCTCCCTTCGCGGAATCCTCCCATAACCCGAGCGGCATCGAGTCTGAAGTCTATGACCCGACTGTTGAGGATCTGGTCTTTGATGGCATCAACTGGTACCGTTATGAAGATACTTTCATTCTCATAGCGAACAGCAAGGCTCTGTCGGTCGATAGAATATTTGTGTCCGTCCAGTGTCAGGTCAACAGCTTCGAGGGGCAGGTCGTCAGAATTTGGGTAGGAAGGCGTTTCGAGATCCATCTTGACCAGAAAATATGAAGTCCCTGATCTAAGACTGCAAAACGCAGTAATCTGCTCAACCATTGAGTCAGATCGGTGTGGCCTGGCAGCAGTGACCATGCCATCGGCGTATGGTTCCATAAACCACGGCCGCAACCCGCTCCCAGACGCTATTGAGAGATCATCAAGTTCTTCAGGCGTTGGGAAATATAGATCATCGCTGGGTGTAGCCGAGGCGAAGGCGACTATGCTGGCATCTATGCCCATTTCAATTGCGTAGAGCACGATCTGCCCAGTGATAGCTTGTGCGACCGAAAGGGACGTGGCTTCAATGTCAGAAACTTGGTGCGAGGTCAGAAGATCGCTGCCGCGGTCAGGATTACCATAAAACTGGTGGAAGCCGAGAAGGTTTGGCTCAGTAGGGTAGTATGGCGAGTCGACAAATCGCTCCAGGCCACCCAAAAAAGCGTAAGCGCATGAACTGGCACAAATGCCTGCCGTCACTTCGTCAAACCAAGTATCACAGGGAGCATTGTAGCTCTCGAAGGTCCGCTGTGTTGTTCCGATATGTGCGGTCAAGCCAGTCTCACGGATTAGCCGACCAAGCTCCATACCTGCCACAAGATTTCCGCCCGGCGAATTAAGGATGATCTGACCGCCAGATCCATATTCGAGCCCAGCCAAAAATGCGCTAAACTGTGTTGGTGTTTCGGGTCCAATCACCCCAACGGCGACAATCCATCCTGACGTTGACATGTTGCCCTTGTTGGTGGCCATAGAAAATTGCATTGGCCTATCGAAGGCAGCCACAGACAGAGCTGAGGGCCTATTACAGCTTTCAGCACTGCTCTGGGCCACAGCACCTGTGGCCGCAAGGCAAAAAAGGCAGGCGAAAATCACCGCATTCAGACGGGTAAATATACTGCTAAGTGCTTTTTTGAACATTCCTGCCCCTCTTTTGTTTTGAGAGTAGTCGGATGGGGGAGGGGCAGCAATCGCTTCTAATCCGTCAATTAGGTTGTTTTGCTTGATTGAGTGCGCTTTGCACTCGCGCTATTGAGCGCAAGCGTTGGTGTGAGGAAAAATCGTCTGTCGGATCTGGCTGTGCATCGATGACATCACCGCCACCTTCCGGCATAACCCTCCAGCCGAATGCTTCGAGGGCCTGAGTGGCAGCAGGCCGTATCGAGCGCCTATTTTCCTGTGCAGGACCAAGGATTACGACATACGCTATCTCTTTGGTAAATTTTTGATGGTGATAATAGTCGACCATCAGCGCAAAGCGATCTGACGGATATCTGTCTTCGAGCCAGACGCTGATGTCGGTTAAGTGGTCGCGCAACAGATCAATGCGCTCTCCCGGTTTGAGTTTTTGTTCATTCATGATCGCGGGTCTCCCTTGGTTGTGAGAAGAACCTTGGCCAAAGTGCACCAAAGCAAAATAATAGCGCACAGTTTATTCGGTTTTGGCGTTTCATGATCCAGAACAGCTCCAGTGGCAGTGATTTTTCCTTCGTCCTTTTCAGATATGGCCAATGTTCATTGTAGAAATACGATTTTGTTGAGCTCAGTGCTTCAGGGCAAGGAGCATTGGTATGGGAGGCAAAGATGAGTAAGAAGCCGATTTCATTTCGAGAACGGATGGCCATTGCACGTCCTGACGTCGAAGAGCGTCGAAAACAGAACCGGCTCAAAAGTGACATTGCGATGAAATTGCGCGTGTTGCGGGATGCGAAAGGGATGAACCAGGCTGACGTCGCTCAGGTAATGGGTATGACGACAGTGAAAATTGCGCAGATGGAGTCACTGGCTGGCGCACTTCCAAGGATTGAAGATCTCGAGCGCTTCGCCGTTGTCTGCGGCGGTCACATTGAAGTGGTGATCTCGCCTGACAAGTCCGATCGGTTAACCGATAAACCCGAAAGCTCTCCGTCGAAGTAGCCTATTCAAGCCATTCTGTGGTCCGCCGACATACTGTCTCGCTGGATTTATCCGTTGGCTGGAGGTGCGGCTTACTGGGCTTTGGCCGACGAACCTCATACGGAATTTGCAGCACCGGCCTAAAGCATTCTGCACGAGACCAAGTTGTAGCGGCCCCGTGAAGGTTACTGGGCCGCTGTTGCCTATCATTCGTAGGCACCGGCGGAGTAGGTAAGCTCGTAGCTGTGGCTGTAGAGCTCGAAGACGATACCGAATGGGTCTTCAACATACACCATGCGGTAGGGCTTCTTGCCTGGATAGTATTCGCGGACCGGCATGCGCTGCCGGCCACCGGCCTCGACGATGCGTTGCGCCAAGCCCTCTACGTCCGGGTCCTGTACTGCGAAATGAAAAGTGCCGTGCCGCTTGTGTTCCAACTTTTCTTCGGGTGGGTAGTTGCCGGGAAACTCGAAGATCTCGATGCCGATGCCGTCGGCTGTCGCGAGGTGCGCGATCCTGAGTGAGCCCCATCCAGGGCCAAACACGTCGGTGCACATGACGCCGATGGCGCTGTCATCTTCGATGGCTTCGGACGGCTGCATCACAACGTAGAAGCCAAGGACTTCGGAGTAGAATTTCACTGCGGCATCAAGGTCCGGTACGGACAGGCCGATATGGGAAAACGTACGGGGGGTCGGGTTCATCTGTATTCTCCAATCGAGTTGCGTTGATGCCAAGGTAGACAATCGCCCTTTCATTGTGAAATTATCAAACTGAATGATAATCATAATAAAAAGATCGTGAATCCATGCTGAATGCAACTTGGCTCAACACATTTACTACGCTGTATGAAACCGGGCACTTCACCCGCGCGGCCGAGCGTTTGAACATGACGCAGCCGGGTGTCTCCCAGCATCTGAGAAAGCTCGAGGAGCAGGTGGGTCAAGACTTGATCAGCCAGCAAGGCAAGAGCTTCACCCTCACGGCAGCCGGTGAGGCCGTGTTCGAACTTGGCCTCTCGCGCCGTGGCGAGGAAAAGAGGCTGCGGGAAGCAATCGAAACAGATGATCCCGATGTTGGTGAGGTCTGCATCGCCTGTTCGGGCAGCTTTGCTATGCTGCTCTACCCGAACCTGCTGCCCTGGATGACAGCCGCGCCCGATCTGTCGATCCACCTGGAGGCAGCGCCGCAAGCTGATATCCTTTCGGGTCTGCTTGACGGGCGTTTCGATCTGGGCGTGCTTGGGTCCGACCCCGATCATGCGCGGCTGGATGCGCGACATCTGGGACGTGAAGAGCTGTGCCTTGTCCTTCCCGCTGACGCGCCCGAAGCAGCGACGACATTTGCCGACCTGGAGGAGCGCGGCTTCATCGCGCACCCCGACGGCTACGCCTATGCCGACGATCTGCTGAAGCTAAACTTCTCCGGTGCGTATGCCGGCGCCGACAAGATGCACGTTCGCGGCTACGTGAACCAGATCGGACAGATACCCGCGCCCGTCGCTCAGGGTGTTGGCTATACCCTGCTGCCCCGAAGCGGCGTGGAGGCGTTTGCACAGAAAGATCTTCTCAAGATCATGCAGCTTCCGGAACGCCGTTGGCACGAACTGTGGCTCGGCACTCGGCGTGGCCGCTCTTTGTCGGCCCGGCTGACATATGCAAGCGATCTGATTATGAGGACCGCTGGGTTGCTCAAGTGAGCATTTCGCTTTCGGACCAATAGGCGATCGGACACGATAGACGGACACCCCCTCCAAATCAAAAAGCGAAATTAAAACTGAATTTCAAACTTTCTTCTTCGCCTATTGTGACTTCGGCCAACATTAAGTTCGACAGAAGCGAAAGAGCAAAGGAAACCCAGAAAGTCTGCGAAAACCGTCGATGTACGGCACGACCCTCCAGTCCAAAAATCTTGACGACAACAATAACCATGGAGGTTTCTAATGAACGCACTTTCCACATTTCATCTGCACGAGGCGACGCGGGTCCATCACACGCCTATTCACGCATTTGTCGAGCAGAATTGGCCCGCGTTACGTAACGCCGCCGAGCTTCTTGGCGGCAGGGTGGCAATACAGGAGGTTGAACGGTTGTTCGATGATCTGTCCAGCAGCCTAAAAATCGGCATTCACACACAGCGGCGCCTTGATCGCTTGGTCCGCCTGTTCGAACTCGACGACGAGGTCGTGAGTGACGACCATTGGGTCCACCGCATAAACCCGTGCGATCCGATCGTCGCAGAGCTGTGCCTGCTGTTGGATGGCCTCAAACATGCGCAAGCTGCGGTCCTTGACGATCGCTCGGCGGCCTAAGCCTCCCATCCTCAACTTCCCCCACCAACTTTGAAAAGGAGTGTCAGAAATGACCCTTACCCCAAAACATGAGCAATTTGTCGTGGATACAGGTCTGGACGATCACCTGGCAGACAACAGCGAGACATTGATTGAGATCCTTACGGCGATCGGTGACCAGAAAGCGATGACTGCATTGTCAAACCTTTTGAGCGGCACGGTGTGCTGTGCTCGTTGTCATGCACGAGATGTCAGGCTCGTTATCGAGTGCCTTTGCGCAGCCCATGATGTGCCGACTGCAAGCTTGCTCCAAAAACGCCGGTTTTTGACGCCTCGGCAAAACATCTCATTGGACGCTGCCAAAAACTCCATTCAAGATTCAAGTAATTGTTGAATGTTTTTGAATCTGCTGGATAAGAGATCACTCGAACGCAACGCAACAACATCCGGCTCTTTGCGGATTTCGGCTGTGACCTATCCGAGCGGCAACTCCACAACTTTTCTCAACCTTTGGATCAAGTACTTAAGGCCGCATCTCGAGATCATGACACACAGATCAAAATGCGTGGGCTAAAGGCGTCGGTTCGGGCATCGATACCAGTTTCGATGGGCGTAGTGATGGAGTTGCAATCTCCTTAACGTATTACTCACGTCTGCGGTCCATTTTACTGTCAAATTCAGTTGTTTGGCTCTTGAAAGGCATCGAGATAAGTGGGAGCGTAATCACCAATTTAGTTGAATATCATTCATAACTTTGACGCGCTCGGGTGCGGAAACTTCTGCTGTTAAACCAGAGATAAGGCGCGGTTAGGATGTCCCTAATTCTTAAGACGATTGAGGCTTTGCCTCGCGGCCGTACCACAGAGGAATTGCTGGTGTTGGTCGGTGCTGGCTTTTCCCATGATAAACGAGTGGCGGCTATCGCAGAATTAAGCGAACTTATGCGAAACAAGCTTATTTCTAAAGGGTCGGACGGGCGTTGGCGCCCCGAGCGTCTGAAACAGCCATATTCCTTTGAAGGTGCAATTGTCGGCAAAATTTCTGATGCTGAGGTTGCACAGGATACATTATTTTGCGCAGCTGCATTGTTCTCGCAAGAACCTGTTGAATCGGTACTTTTGAATACCGATAACGAAACTGCCGACGCCATCGATCCTCAGTCTTTGCTTCGATATTGGCGCTCAGCTTTACGCGCAGATCCTCGCGGGGCGACGACGCAAGTAGCTGACAAACATGGCATCGAATGGGCGCTCATTTCTGGCCGTGGTCCTATCGTTCCGCTCGAAGGAGAGAGCTTGCGGGTGACCGTCGCTCTCGATGCTCTCGACCCAAAATTTACTGAAGCGGTCGTGCGACGAGAGGGAAATGAAAACGCGTTGGCGTTGGGGTGGCCTATGTGTGTAGGCCGTCGAGGGGGTGTCCCGACCCTCCAACCCGTTGGATTACTCGCGGCGTCGTGGGTGCGCGATGGCGGTAATCTTGTCATGTCGGTTAATGCTGATGATGTGCTGATAAATCCAGATTGGCTTCGCAGCGCGGCCCGGTTGAGCGGCTGGCAACATGATAGTTTGAGCGACTTATTTGATGTTGAGAATGGTTTGGGCCTTCGTGCATCAGATTTTGTCGCAAAGCTCAAAGATGCGGTCGCAAGCCAAATCAAAGGACGCATTGTCGGGCAAGACCTTGTTTCGCAGCTCGATATGAACAGCCAAGGAATTTTTGATAGCGCAGCTGTTTTTCTTCCGACTGACTCTTCGTTTACGTCGGGTGCGGCAGGTGATCTTGACGCCATCGCGGCTTGGCCGGTTGAGCGGTTTGCGCGCACCGCGCTTGCTCCTATTTTTGGTCTTGAACACAAACTTCCATCGTCTGTCATTCAGCCCATCAACGTTGGTGAGTTAAATGGTGAACAAAGTCAGGCTGTTGCTCATGCCTGCGAAGCGCCGTTAACAGTCGTGACTGGGCCTCCAGGTACGGGCAAAAGCCAAGCTATCGTTTCAATGGCAGCTTCGGTGTTGCTTTCAGGCGGTAGCGTGATCGTTGCATCCAAAAATCACCAAGCATTGGATGCTGTCGAAGATCGGATTGGTAAACTTGCACCAAACACTCCCTTTGTGACGCGGACCCTGAAGCCGGAAGAGGACGTGGACGTTGGGTTCTTGGATGCGTTGAAAACGCTTGTGAACAGAGAAAATGCGACACGAAACGCTGACGTAGACAATACTATGATATCTCATCTGATTAAGGTGGCAAGTTCGCGTACGGAAGTTATCAGCGGATTGCGTAAAAAGGCCGACTTGGAATGCGAGATCGGGGACCTTATTGAAAGTGTCGAGTTTCGAGAGCGGCATGAGCGAGAAAGTGAACTGCCGATTGTAAGCGAAGCCACGGAAGGTTTGTGGCTGAAGCGGGCTTTAGCTATTCTGGTTGGTCTGTTTTCGCGTGGCGCTGCAAAGGTAAGCGCCGGGCGTCCAGATCAAGGTGCTGCGCTTATCGATCTCAAATCGCGATTGAAGAAATTACGGTCCGAGCGCGACTCCATTTCAACTGACGGCGACCCAATCTTGCTTGGAGAAACCGTGCAGGAACTCGCTAAAAAATTATTACCACTTTTGATGGCGCAACGAACGTATTTGACAGAAATCCGACGGCAGACGATTGCGGAAGACTTTGATGATTGGACCTTTGCTGGTGGCAAAAGGCAATTGCCGACTGATTTGGCTCAAGCTGTGATCGAACATCGACCGTTGTGGCTCGCATCGATATTGGGCGCGCCCCGTCGTATTCCGTTAGATGATGGATTGTTCGATCTCGTTATCTTTGATGAAGCGAGCCAGTGCGATATTGCGACGGCAATCCCTCTTTTCGCGCGTTCACAGCGGGCTGTCGTGGTCGGCGACGATCAGCAACTGTCTTTCATTCCGCAACTGGGCCAAACGCAAGATCGTAATCTTATGCAAGCGCAAGGGCTGCCTGTCGCGCGGATGGGTAGGTTTGCTCAAAGCCGCCGATCGCTGTTTGATTTCGCATCACGTGTGCCGGGGGTCGCGCGAGTTACATTGCGCAACCAATACCGTTCCGCTGGTCCGATTGTTGATTACATTAGCGAAAATTTTTACGGCGGACAGCTGGAAACGTCTTATGATCCAGCAGAATTAGTTGTTCCAGTGGGCGCAAAGCCTGGAATCGCCTGGGAAGATGTACCTGCTCCGGCGGTTCCGCAGAACGGTAACGTGAATTCAGCGGAAGTGGCAGCGATCGTACGCCATCTGCGACGAGTGCTTTTGGAGCAAGACTATCAGGGAAGCATTGGCATTATATCGCCTTTCCGTGCGCAAGTTCTGACTCTGGATGAGGCGGTGCGCGCAGCAATTCCTGAAACCATGAGGAATGCTGCGGATCTAAAGGTTGGTACGGTCGATGGATTTCAGGGGCAGGAGCGCGATCTAATCTTGTTTTCGCCATGTGTTGGTCCGCGTAGCCCACAATCTGGATTATCCTTTTTTCAGCGCGACAGCAGACGTTTGAACGTGGCGATTTCACGTGCTCGCGCCGTTGCCATGATTTTCGGTGATCTTAGTTTTGCCCGATCTGGATCGTCAAAAGCGCTTCAAAGGCTTGCCGTAAAGGCGACAGAACCGAAGGCGCGTGTAGGTGAGGGTATTTTTGATAGCGCCTGGGAACGGCGCGTTTTTCATGCGCTTCGTCAGCGCGGCCTCAAACCGTTTCCGCAGCATGAGATTGCGGGTAGGCGTTTGGATTTTGCCCTTTTCGGTGAGAATGGCGTGAAGCTGGATCTTGAAGTTGACGGACGGCGATGGCACCAGACAGCAGACGGTCGGCGGAAGACATCGGATTTGTGGCGCGATCAACAGTTGAAATCCATGGGTTGGCGCGTGCGTCGTTTCTGGGTCGACGAACTTTCAAATGACTTGGAGGGATGCCTTGACATCATCGAACGTGAACTTTCGTAGATCAAGCCTAAGTACAACTATTGCCCTTGCTTTGGGGGCGGTGGCCATCGTCGTGTCGGGCTATCTAATCTTTGCAGTGAATACGCTGGATCAGAAGTATGGGCGGATAGTTGAGGATTTTGATTTCTACACGGAGCAACTCGCGACTACGCGAGAGCGGGTTGAGATGGCGCGTGCCGATCTTGCTACGCTTTCCGATCAGAGGACCGATTTGTCGGAACAGGTGGCCGAAGCCGAGAGCAGTCAACGGAGCGCTACACAACAGGCGGCCGATGCTCTGTCACGTCGAGACGGTGCACAAAACGAACTTGCGCAGCTTCAAGAACGTTTGAGTGATGCGCAGGCGGAAATTGAAAACGCCGCGCGTCTCAGGGCTGCTGTCACTCAGGCCGACGGAACAAAAAATAGATTGGAAAGTCAGATCATAGAACTTCGTGCGGATATTGTAGACCTTGAAGCTGAACAGCGTGACAGCGCCGCACAGCGGGATCGGATCGTTGCAGAAATTGACCGACTTGGGCCGCAACGAGAGATGCTTCAACGTGAAGTAAACACCTTGTCTCAAGCCAATGCCGATCTGTCAGCGACTCATGCACGCGTTGACGCTCTGGTGCGCGACGAGGCTCGGATAACTTCGTCAATCGCGGACCTTTCAGAGAGTGAAGAGGCGGCACGCACATCTCTTTCTCGTACAAGGGAAGAGCTGGCTGGCGTGGAAACGAGCATTTCTGCGAGGCGCGAAGAATCTGGCGCACTTGCGGCAAGGCTTGAAAATTTGCGCGATGCCGTTGCTGAATTAGAAACCGAACAGCAAGCTATCCGGGCCGATGTCGCCGGTAAGCGTGTTCAAGCTACAGAATTTGAGAGCCGGGCAGATTTATCTCAGGCGCGTCTGGCGGATATTTCTGGACAATTGATTGCTACGACCACTGCGTTGGAAACTGCGCAAACAGAATTCTCAACCTTAGGAGAACAAATTGCCGCTGTTACAGCTCAGCTTGAGAGTAAGGAAGCAGAAGTTGCACGTCTTTCCGCGGTTCAAACGGAAACGGCACGTCTTGTAATAGAGTTGGAGGCTCTTGACGTAAGAAAGACCGCGCTTGAAGAGCAAGTACCTGTTCTCACTTCTGCGGCCCAAGAAACGCGGGTTAGGGCTGCCGCAGCGCGAGCAGATCTTGAAGGTATCGAACAGCGGCGCACAGAAATATCTGCGCTCGTATCGACGTTGGAGGCAGAGTCGGAGCGGCTCACAGTGCGCCGCGACTCCCTTGATCTGACAGTTGAAGAAGCGCAGTCCAATGCAACGGAAGCGCAAGACATCAATCAGAACTTGCAAGCTGAGGAGGCAAGTTTGCGCGCTCAGATAGAAGCACTTGTCACACTACAGGCCGATCTTGAGGCGCAGGTGGCGCGGCGGACGGACAGTCTTCTTCAGATTGAAACCGCAGTTGTTTCAGAACTCGACAGATTGACCGAGCTTTCGACCACACCAACGCCAGCAGCCACTCCGGAGATCGAACCCATTGAAGAGCAGGAATAAGGAAATTACGGCATGCTGACCACCAACACATTTCTGGCGTTCATCGCAGCAGGCGTTTTGATCCTGCTTGCGCTTATTCAGCTTTTCTTGGCGAACCGTCATGACCGTGCAGTTTCTGCTGCTGGGCCCATTGAGGCACTCGCGGTCTATGAGGAACGTTTGGAACAAAAGCGCCTTCTCATGCAGGACCTCGAACTCGAGATTGAGAAGCGACGCGAAGCGATGGCAGTTGTTGCCGACCTTGGAGCAGAAGTTGACGGATTGCGAAGGCAGAAAGAAGATCTGCTAACCGAGTGGGAGAGCCTTCGCGAAAAGCGGAATGAGGTCCAGGAAGTCCGTTGCGAGATTGAGGACGCAATTATTGAGCGTCAGTCTTTGGAAGCTGAAATTGCGCCTTTAAGGGCTGAATTTAACACGATCAAAGAAAGGCTCGAGAAGGCCGAAAATCTGGTCAATAAAATTAATGTGTTGAGCCACGAGCACGAAAGTATGTCGGTTAAGATTGCGGAGATGCGGGAAGAAGTACAGAGACTTGAGGACGCCGAAAAACGGGTAGAAAGCCTCGTGGCGAAAGAAGTTGCCTTGGAGGCCGCATGCGCGCGCCTCGACGGCAGGGTTGCTGCTCAAGAAGATTCTCTGGCCGAAGTGCAGGCCCGTATGATGCACGAGCGCGATGCGTTGACGCTGGCACAGACTGAGCAGGGTAAACTTGCGGCGCAAACCGCTGCTGAAGCAATTGAATTGCGCAAGCTTCAGGGTGAAATAGAGGCCGCAGCTGAGACACGCGGAACGTTAGCGGCGCGGCTTGCTTATCTGGAAGGGCAAATCGCGAAAGCGGAGGTTCGCCCAGTGGATGGTGATGATCCGATGGCAGATCCCCTTCGTGAACTTAAGGAAAAGCCACCCGTCATTGCTGCGATGTTGGAATGGGGGCAACCTATTCTCGAGAACGAGGATGATGCGATCAAGCGCGTGGAGCGTCGGCTTCGAGCTAAAGGACTTGATTATCCTGCACGTACTTTGCGCGCATTCCACACTGCAATGAAAGTAAACGAGACAACGCAAATGGCGGTTCTATCCGGAATATCTGGAACAGGAAAAAGCCAGTTACCCAGGCAATACGCGGCCGGCATGGGGATTGGCTTCTTGCAAGTTCCTGTCCAGCCCCGATGGGACAGTCCCCAAGATCTGATGGGGTTCTTTAACTATATCGAAGGTAAGTTTCGCCCGACAGATATGGCAAGGGCTCTTTGGGCTCTTGATGTGGTCAACAACAAGGATGACGCTCTTGGCGATAGAATGATGATGATCCTGCTTGACGAGATGAATCTCGCGCGGGTCGAATATTATTTTTCAGACTTTTTGAGCCGATTGGAGAGCAGACCGACAGCAGGAGCAATCGAGGATAAGAACGAACGCAAAGACGCCGAAATCGAACTTGAAATACCAAAAATGAAAAACCCACCTCGAATTTTCCCCGGCTATAATTTGTTGTTTGCCGGAACGATGAATGAAGATGAAAGCACGCAGTCCCTTTCAGACAAAGTTGTTGACCGGGCCAACATTCTTCGGTTTGCCGCCCCAAAACAGATCAAAGATGGCCGTACGACAGGTGAAGTAGAAGCGCCAATTTCGCTATCTCGTGCGAGTTGGGAAGGTTGGGTGCGTCCTATCTCGAGCGTGGATGATGAAAGCCGGGTCGGTCAGGGTGTCGAGACAATGGTTGAGCTAATGCGAGATTTCAAAAGACCTTTTGGCCATCGACTGGGACGTTCGATCATGGCTTACGTAGCAAACTATCCCGACATCGAAGGTGCCCGCCCTATCGAGGATGCACTGGCCGACCAAATTGAGATGCGGTTGCTTCCAAAATTGCGCGGCATTGAAGTTGATTTGGCAGCACCTCAGTTCTCCAAATTACAGTCATTTGTCGAGCGTGAATTGGGAGATTCGGCTTTGGCAGATGCAATCGGAGACTCCGTTCAGGTTGCGTCTGATTCTTCTGGTCAATTCGTATGGAGCGGGGTTACCCGCTAATGCGTATGCGATCGCGTCCGTGGTCGGCACGATACCTACCCGAAGATGCTGCATTTGGGCCGTCGGATTGCCTTTTGAGTGATTTTGAAGTGCCGTCACGTGACGGAAATCAGCATGTTGTGCTTCTAAGAGGAACGGTTCGTGGGCGCGAGACAACATTGGCTCTGCATCCCTATCCTAAACGGGATCACGGTGAAAACCCCCGACGCCTCGGGTTCCCGGTAAGGCCTCGGCCTGGACATGAACCCTCCAATGATGCTGAGGAATTTGCAGCGCACGCCCTGAAACGAATGAATGAGGTCCTGGCGCGCATTCAAGAGCTTGAAGAGGCACTGGATGACCCGGAAAAGACGTGGATAAGACTACGTCAAGCTTGGAAGCGTGCTGAAAACGAAGCAGATCCGCGTATGGCAGAAATTGTCCGTCAGGCCCGTAACCTTAAGCCGGTTCTGAGTGATCTAACGACCCGAATTCGTCGTGTTCTTCGCCGTGATCGTGAACTGACCCCACTCGCAAGGGTGCAAGAGATGGACCGCGCCTCTATGGTGTGGCTCAGCCGTCAAGCTGGCCGCAATGTGCCCGAGCGTGCCGGATCGTCTCAACGTATCCTTGCGACCGTACGCAAAGAGAACTTTGACACCTTAGAGAACCGTGTGCTTCATGCCCATGTGCGCCTTGCCGCTGATGCCGCGCGGGAATGGATACGCGAACATCCCCGTGCCAGTACGAGCGGTCGCTACATCCAAGTGGCCGCGCTCGCAAAACAATGCAGGTCTTTGGCAGCCACTCTCAGCGATCTTGGTGTGATGGTAGCGTCGTCAGATGTGACGCCGAATTATGTGCTCATGCAGGATCGCGGCTATAAAAGCGTTTATGATGCATGGCAGAGACTGTTGCAGAGGCGCAAAACCGAAGATGATCTTTGGGCTTGGCAGGCCGAAACTTGGACGGACTTTGCAGTTCTCGCCATAACGTTGGCGATTGATGAACTTGACGAGTCTCATTTGGTCGCACAGTCGCCGATATCCTGGCGTGCCGAAGCTGTGGGTGGGCGTTGGTTTGAACAGGACCGACCAATTGCCGTTTTCTGGCTCCGCGAAACAGGCCGTATTGTCGAAATTCAGGCACGACCTGAAATACCGGGTGCGCTACTCACGGCGGCCCGTGCGCATGTTGCCCTTAGGATCACAGACCCTCAACGCTCCGATATACCAAGGCGTGTGGCAGTCTGGACCCCCCATGCAATTGATCGCATTGACCTGCAAGAAAGTGTGGAAAACGCCGCAACACTTGTTGAGCAGATCCAGCAACTCACCAGCAACGAAATCCTACACCATGGTTTGATTCTTACGCCCGCCCACGGTCGGGCGGAAACGGTGACGCAGGTGCAGGGACGCATTCAAGTGCATGGCATTGCGCTTGGTGCATCAGGTGAACCGCTTGCCGAAGGTCTGGATGCAGTGCGGAGCTTTGTGCGTAGTGAAATCTACCGAGATATAGAATGAGCACGAGAAAGATCTGTGGGTTTGACGTTAACGGTTGGCGTGACTTCGTCGCACGGAACTGGACGATACTTCCAGGCGACGAAGAGGTCATCGGCAGTCTTTTTGTTTCAAACAGCGGTCCCCTGACACATGTTGTTCAGGTCGGACAAAACAAAGCTGTACGCTGGATTGGCGGCCAGCAGGCAGATTTGGCACCACATGGCTTAGGCGGCGGTTGGGGTGAGGTCGGTCGTGAAGCCCGACGTATCTCAGTGCGAACGCTTTTGGAAAACCCTAAGTCAAGAGAGAAACAGCTGGCCTCTGCCTTCCAAGGCTTGGCTATGAGTGCCGCATACAACGTCATTGCAATCGACGATGCACAGGAGACGACAGAGGTCCTACAAGAAAGCATCTTATCAAGCCTGTCTGCTGGAAAATTCCGAAACCCGACGCTGGTGTGGCGTTCTGTTCTTGCTGTTCTTTCTTCGATTGAAACGGGGCTTCTGAGAACAGAACAGATGGTTGGCATAATCTCTCACGCGCCTGATGGGGTTACGGTGCAAAAGTTGAGGTTGCGCAAAGCTCGCGGGCGCTCAGAAGAATTGTTGACGCCGGAGCGAAGACAGATAGCAACTTTGGTTCCTGGTGATATCGGGTATCGAAGCCTCGTAGAACGCTCACGGATTGCAGTCATTGGCCCAACAGGATTTTCCGCCCAAACAGCCCACCTTGCGCTTTCCAGATCCGTGGGACGGATCGCGCTGGGATTACCGCGGCAGTCTGAAATGATGCGTCGGCACAATGGTGACTGGGATAAAGTGAGCCCAATCGAAGGTAACTTCATACCAGAGCGGTTCTTCACCCAAGCCTTTCCCTCGCTAAGCGATTGTTCTGTAGTATTGCTTGAAACCTTGGTCGAGGGTCATGTCAGGCAAGCTCTAAAAGAACAAATCAATGGGCTAATCTCAGGAGAGGTTGTGCTTTTACCATCTGATGTAGTGGCGCGCGGCGCCTTGGTGGCTGCGCAGCGGTTCAGTGAAGGAGATCCCGCGTATTTTGACTTTCTCCCCAGACTTTCCACCATTGTCTTCGGAAAGGAGGGTGCTGAAAATTTTGATCTGGTAGATGAAAACGAGACACTGGAAGCCGGCCGAGTGTATCGCAGCCCAAAACCTGCGGAGTTCGCTATTCCGGAAGGGCATTCAAGTGTATCAGTTTATCTGGACAAAGAAGCGGAAACTCATCCGCGAAAAGCGACCGTAAAACTGGATGCGCGCCTAAGAACCCCAGTCCCCGTTTCCCTTTGGGTCGAACAAAAACCTGCCGCGGGGCGCGCACGGATCATGCTTGATGCACCAAGTTTGGGGCGACAATTCACAGTCGATTGGGAAAAAGCCGAAGAAGATGCCCGCTCTTGGGAAGAAATAATTGCTTCGTTGGAGACTCAACCACCATCGGTACCAGCGCGTCTGATCTTGAAATGCGGTATTATTGCTTGGAAGGACGGTTCCAGGGGGCCTGGTTTATTAACTCTGCTTGAGACTGAAGGTGGCAGAACTGATACCGACTGGGATAGCTATGCTGAAAGGTTATCTGCTCGTCCTTTTGGTGAATACTGTATCTCCAGTGATGGCGCCCTTCCTCAAGAGATTAGTGAGCATGATACTGACAGGCTAAAAACTCTAACAAATGCGGCGCTTGACCTGACAAAAAAAAGGTTGCTCGACCAACACCGAGAGCCAAACGACAGCAATGCGGCGCTGAAATTCCTGACGTGGCAATTTCGCCGTTGCCCTGAGGAGGTTGGGGAGTGGCTAATGGATTGCATCGAGAGCCGTGGACTGGCGATGTTCGCGCATCCTTTTGTGAGACGTGGGCAGAGCTGGCCCTTGATATTTCAGGGCCTCGCACGCATTGCAAAAGATAAAAAAACTGAAAGACGCACAATAAAAATGTTGCTTTCGACACCGGTCAGTAGTTGGAATTGGCGTGTCGAAAGCGCCTGTATGGCGATTTTATTGTCGCGATCTGATACTGCGCCCCAATTCTTAGAGCGTGACGACGTCGAAAAGCTCGCTCGTCGTGTCATAATAGATTTCCGCGCAAACTTGGGGCAAGAATATACGAAATTCTACTACGCACCTTTCCTTTTGGCAGGGCTATTACGGTGGCGCTTGAAAGAGCCGCGCGGTATATTGTTGGGAAAAGATCCAATTGCTAATTCTCTTGCTGGCGTGATAAAAGAGGTCCAACAAGATCTGATGAATCGCCAACAGTTAACGACTGCTTTCGAGAGGAGACGGGATAAATACCTACCCATACTCGCCGATTTAGCGTCCGAACTTGAGGGAGTTGGCACGAACCCTGATTTGCTTCTCAATATTTATGGAGATGGCGTCTAAAGTTGATCCCGGCAAATATCTTTTTCAGAATGCGAAATGAACAACCAATTTTCATCTGGGACCTGAGAAAAGTTAATGCTGATGATTAAGTATCGATGACAACGACTGCGCTATCTTTTTTGGAAAGTACGAAATACATTTCGCTTAATATGAAATTCCGTTCGACTTCGAATAGTGCAATTAGGGCGAGGTTTAGATCTAACAGGCTGCTGAAAAAGGATTTTGCAGTGCGCTTCTTGTCAACTTCGTCGATGCAAGACCAGAACTCTTTTCCTCAGCTCGACGAGAGCGCTCGAAAAACCAACCCACTTTGGCACAAACGTGACGACGGCGGACTTTTTCAGCAGCCTGCTAAGCGGAGCCTCGGGACCCCCTCTGTAAGCCGACAAACTTGCGGCAGTTATAACCGAGCAGAGACAATCTGGTATCGACGACTTGATGCTATGGAACTATGCTCACATTACTGAAAACTTTTGCAGCAGCGCGGACAAGACAGGCAAAATTAAAGCCAACAGGTGACCGCCGACGGCTACCCATTCTCAATCGAAATCGACTCTGGAAGTGGTCGATTTTGAAAGCACCAGCCACGTCTGGGATGATCTGTTCAAATCTGACAAGGACGCACGAAACGCTGCTATCAGAGAACTCGAAAGCGAAGGTGCAATGTCGTTCATGCGGGGCGACAACATTATTCCCTTCAAAAACTAAACCAGTGTTCGGGACTGCTTCCAGAATCACAGCCTCAACGATTCAACACTGAAAATATCGAAACACCACCGCTAAAAATACTGACGGATCTTATCACCGTGAAGAATGTCGTTATCCAATTTCTCGTCTATGCGCTAATTTACATCTTAGTTGGCACCGTCTTCTCACTTCGGTTTTACGCGATAAGCTGACCAGAAGGATATTTTTCTCTGAACAAAAGGAATATCAATGATCGAAAGATCAGCCGCACACCCAATATTTCCAGATTGGCTCTTGGCACCTTAGGCTTTGCTGCATCTTCAGTTTTCGCGGCAGAGGTTGAAACAAGTACCGGTCCAGCTTTGTTGATTTTTTTCCAAAAGGTGAGGTGCTCCCCATCATTTGGACAGGAACTTCGCAGCGTCCGATTACCTCTCAAGCACATTGCGGGCGAAACGCTCGCATCTTTCAGCCAGTCAGTGGGAACAGCAAGGTGTCAAGTACGGCGGCGGTCGTAACACCGATCCCGGCATCGATCAGAAATGATCGCATTTGTGTGCCCGAAAGGTTTTTTCCATTAATTGTTTTGCCCACAATGATCGCAGAGCTGACGAGTGCTGACGTCGCCAGCCCTTCGTTAATTTCGTCAAGAAATCCGTCCCCCTCAAGTTCCGCGAGTCTTTCGTAAACATCGCGGGCCATCTCTTCGTTTGAGAAACCAGAACTTTCGATTGCAGGCATCATGGTGGCCACTTCCTCGGTTACCCTGATCTCTATTTCAGGATAGCGCATCAAATGCTCAAGGACTTGAGATTCTGACGCTACGGCCTTGAGTTGAACCTCGCCAATCGAGTCTCCATTCACGAAGAACTCGACATCACCTCCAGGATGATTCGTAAATTCTTTCACCTCAGCAGCGACCGCATCCCAATCCTCATTCTCGGCCTTTACGAAGAGGAGCTCGTGGTAAATGCCCTTTACATTTGACGCGACGCCGCGGAGTTGATCTTGAGACATTGAGCTCAGGTAATCGGATAATTCTTGAGCGCTGGCGGTCTCCAGCTCGCGTGTTGAACGTCGCAGAGCTTGCAAAACCAACTCCTCTTCCAATCCCCACTCGCGATATGCGTTCTCGATCAATTGTTGGAACGTGACCGCCATAACGACCGAAGCAAGCCGCGAATGCTCGTATCCTGTTTCGGCCGAGCGAGCTTGGCAGCGCGTAGGGAGAGTCTCCGGTGATGACGCCTTAGTTTCTTGTGAGGCAACAGGGCGAGCGAACCATCGAAATACTGACATCGTTTATCCGATTTATTTGTGTGGGCGGGGGCAACAAGATATTCATTGATATGCGCGCATAGTGGTCGTAGCCCTTCGTGGGCGTATACACGCAGTTCATCCATGGATGTAGGTGGATTACCGCATGTCATGCGAGAAATGATTGGTTCGGCAAGCCGCGCGCTGGCGTATAGAGCACGAACTTCGAATTCATGCATATTTTCCGGCTTGCGTGGCCGACCGAACACCGCGCGCGATAGAAAGAAAGCTGCTATAAGTCCCAGAACTGCACCAAATACTGGAAGTATGATACCACCGGCGACGGCGCCCATACCAAAGATCGAGCCTATCCAGTACATTTGGGCAGACGTGGCGGCAGCGCCACTGAGAACGCCAATAGCGGTTCCCGTAGATGCTGACCCAAAGGCTGAGATAAACATCAGCATGCCACCAATCGATGCAATTCCTGTGATCTTGCCGGCAGCGATCTGCGCTACGCGACGAGCACGGCGGGCCCGCCTCCCTGATACCTGTGTGATCGCAGCAATTATGCCGTTCAAGTCCCGCTCGATGTAAGACAACTGCTTCGTCGTATTCATGAAAATCGCATTCAATGACCCGGCAATACATTTGACGTGTAGAGATAATGCGATTTGGTTAACACTGCATCAACTGTATGTCGCATTGCCATATGACTGTGTCCCTCCCGGTCGGGCACACATCGGCGTCGGGAAACGAAACCTAAGCTGTGGGCCGGACTGCCCAATCACTCCAACACATTGCGCCAGGCGGTGTCAGCAAATCGTGTTGGCGCGAGGGCCTGAAGCGAGTAGCAGCCTGAGCGCTTCGAGGTAGGAGCGGTCCGCGTTATTTCGGGCGGCGTGCCAGCGGCCATATGCGGCAAGGTTCTTCG
>Ga0306909_100094_pt1 | contig 30893 bp, 28 predicted proteins | sample AntRauMFilla2697_FD_190439 | JGI IMG/M metagenome (GOLD analysis project Ga0306909, IMG submission 190439) | Saline lake microbial communities from Rauer Islands, Antarctica - Metagenome Filla 2 #697 (v2) (version 2) | ecosystem: Environmental > Aquatic > Non-marine Saline and Alkaline > Saline ... | reverse complement strand
GCATGCGGCCGAATTCGGTCGGATCAAAACGGGGCATGGTGGATCTCCTTGGGTCTTGAAAGCTTCACCATACCCCACTGACGCATCAGAACAAAGTAAGAACCAACACGCTTTGCTGACATCACCGGTTCTCAAGTTTAAGAAATCCATATTTGGAGGCGGTAGCATTAACTTGGCTGGTTTATCTTTTGCGACTCCTTGAACGTTTGCATTCTGACCGAATTTCTTCCAATCCTGGGGGGCGGCCAAAACTAAGTCTGCCAGATTAAAATAGTCGGTTATCCGAAAATCCGCAAAACCAGCCCCACGCCCGTTTTCTGGCAGAAGGCTTTCGATCGGGACCCCTTTTCCAGGATGTTCAAATTTTATGAAAATCGTTCCATTGTCGTCTTTATATAAAAACCGACCGCGCTCTTTCATGAAAAAAAATTACTGTACAACTACCATTATGCCACGCTTCAGTAAGACCTCCAAAGAAGTCTCTACACGGCTTCTACAGCATTAAGGTCTAACATCGCCATACCATCATCACCAATGATCCCCCGTAAGCGCGCATAGCCATTCGCCGCATCATCCGGATACATTTGGGCATAAAGGTTCTGGTAGCTTGGGGTTTCGGCACCACCCGTATTGATAAAGTCACGAGCGCGAGCCATGTTTCTTACAATTTCATTGTCTCCTTCTCCAAACATGGCCTGCATTACTTGGGCCGAAGCCGCTGCATCCATGCGGTTAAAGGCCCCAAAGTCACCATCTGGGGCTAGGTGTCGCATCTCACGCCCGATCGCTGACATTTCTTCACCACTCAGAAAGCGATTTCCGAGGGTAGTGTTTTCACCCAAACACATACCGATAAATCCTTGCGTTAAATCACTGCGCCCGAGCGCATTAGAATCTATATCCGTTGCCACGCCTAACGTTCCATCACTCAGCCCCATTAAACCTTGCACCCCACCGGCTAAGCCGTGGTTTCGGCAGACCGCGTCTACCAGCATCTCGTTCATGTCATTGTTGATATCTTCCGCCGGGAAAGCACCATCGGCCGGGACCATCCGACGCATCGCCACTGGGTGTGCTCCGTCCACTTCACCGACAAATCGATAGTTTTCACTGCCTGGCGGGTCAGCGTAAGCCACCACTCGCGGGTTTCCAGCCGACAACACCAACGGATCCCCTTCATCAAATGGGATCGGTTCTTCGCCTACCACCACTTCTTTTTCGACAAAAATACCAGAGCCAGGGGGTTCTTCCACCTCTTGAATTTCAGTTACCTCCCGCGTGCCACGACCTTCGCGCAGCGAAGTCTGCATTTCTGTGGCGTTACGCGGCTGGGCTGGCCGGGTGGGGGTGATGCCAAACTCAGCGGCAATCGCGTCTTGTGTGGCTTGACTCACACCACTGTTGTAATCCGGCGAACTAAAAATAGCGCTTTGGATAAACTGAACTGGGTCAGGCACCCCTTGGCTCATGTCGAGCTGGTTCAAACGTTGCCGAATGAGCGGTGCGTCTTCAGGTACGCGGTCAGCAATCGCAATAATACGTACAAAAGATTCCAAACGTTGAACCTCACTACTTGGCACAACATCCTTGTATTTATCATCGGTTAGTAACCGATTGATGATTTCCGTGTTCGGTAACCCTGCAAGTTCAGCAACCGCTTCACGATAACCAGCAGTAGCTACCTCTTCTTTTAGGGTTGTTTCAGCTTCCTCCTCCGTTTCGGCGGCTTCAGCTTGTGCCTCTTCAGCAAGGACAGCTGTTTCGGTTGTTTCGACTTCAGCTTGTTCAGTCAAAATGGCGGTTTCATCATCCTCAGCAAGAGTTTGGTAGCCTCTCTCTACGACTCGATCCAATCGACGACGATCTTCGTCGGTGACATCATAATCAGCGCGGCCACGTTCGAATTGGGTTTGCTCATGAGCAAATAGAATTTCAGTCAGCTGGTCAGCCACTGGATCGTTTTTTGGTTCAATACCAAAATAATCACACTCTGCTTCCACCCAAATTTTAATATCGGCACAGCGTCGTTCAGGATTCTCTGCAACGGCATGCTCGGCTTCAAGACTCTGCACGGCAGCCGCCTGAGCCTCACCTTCGGCCATCACATCAGCATCAGGCCTGTTTTCGGTTAGTACACTTGGCAAAGATTCGCCAATATCAGTGTTAATTTCGGGCATTAAAAATAAGGTTATCTTGATATTATACCACAAAAGCCCTCAAAGCCAAAACACCCTTTTCTAGCCCTCGTTTTGCGCACCAGAAATTAGTCGATCGGTAATATCTTGCATTTCTTGGCGAGCAGCTTCTGCGCGCGCTCTCAAAGCCGCTTGATCTGCATTAGCCAAACGTATTTCTTCTGTCAGTTCGGATTGCTCTGCATTAGCTACGTCAATCTCAGACTGTAATGAAGCTTGCTCAATATTACTGACAGCAGTGTCAGCGCAGAAACCACGTTCGTCATTCCAATCCCATTGTTCATCACCTTCAATTAGTGCATTGCCATCCGCATCGGCAAAAGTGAAACCCTCTTGTAAGCACCCTTGCAGTTGTTCAAATATTTGCACTTGGGTTTCATAAGCTACCCGGGACACATCAATGGAAATTTCTCCGTCTGGATGGGGTATCATCAAATTTGTGGCTTGTGCATCTGCTTGCTCTGCTGCACCGAGTGCAGTCGATAAAACAAATGCTCCGGCAGCCAATAAACCAAATTTAGCCATTTTTAAAATGTTATTTGTAACTCTATTTTCTAACGAAAACGCAATTAAAGTCAAACTTTCTTGACAAAAAAAGTATTGACACCGATCGATTTTGACCACTGAGATTACTCCGCACTTATTCGAGTTTATACCGTATGACGGCAATAACCGTTAAAACTATGGGTTGCAGCACTGACATTTTTCAGCAACCGCTAGTGGTGCGGCACACTCCAACATCCACAGCCGAGATTGACTTGGTCAAACCTAAAAATCAACACCTGTGGAAGCCCTCACGATAAATCAACCTCTAGCCCAGTGATGAACTGGGTCTCGAAGGTGTTCCATCCGTTGGACAGGTGCCCAGCCAACAGGTTTTCGTTCGATCCAATATCGCGGTTAAGCCTGTATATGAGCGTCAAATCAGGTGTTCCATCGACCAGATCTTGATAGGTCGGGCGCTTTTGGAAGACAAAGGACCACAGTTTCTCGGTTTTCTCTTTGGTGGGCGCGTTCATGATGTGTTTGGTGGGGTGTTCCATCAACTTTTTCGCGATGTCGAAATAGGCATCAATTTCATCCTCGCGAACGCCAGTAGACTGTAGCTGCCGCCGCGCGACTTTGATGGTATCCTCCAGCTCCTCGATCTGTGCTTCCAGCTTTTCCTGAACGATCGCTGACTTGCTGCTGGCGATTTTGTCCACCAGCGAAGCCTGTCGTTGTTCCAAGGCGGAGATGTGCTGACGAATTTGATCCCCGTCCTGCTTACGGGAGCGGTTTTTCTGGATCCAGACATCCCTCACCACCTCACGAAATAAGGGCAGGAAGCCTGGCTTGGCCTGCAAGCTGTCCAAGTAATTGCCTACTGTCTTTTCGAACTCTTTCTGGCTGACCCCAAAGTACTTGTGTCCACGGTTGCAGTGAAAATATCCAAAGTATTTACCGGATTTGCCCTTAGACCGCGATGCGACCAAGGGTTTTTCGCACTGCGGGCAAGCTACGACATGGCGTAACAGGAACTCTGGATTGTGACGATGTTTCCCCTGCTCTGCGCGCGCTTCTTTGATCTCGAGGCCGCCGTCCCTCAGCTGATTTACCTTCAACGTGCCTCGGTTGGCACGGTTGAACAAATCAATCGACACCAAAGGTTCAATCGGGGCCAGGACTGGCTGGTTTTGGTTCCACTGTTCGCAGCGAACGCCGCAGTAGATCGTCTTTTCGATGTAACGGTTGAGCTGTTTGACATCTAGTGGTTTGCCACCGGTTTGCCCAACTACGCGGCGGGTATCCGGATCGAAGAGGTTCATCGACCGTGATTGATACCCCATCGCGTTGATGGCTTCGCAAATCGCGTCGTCGCGCCAGCTGCCATCAGCTTTCAGCTCGAACATTCGAACGATCCACGGCGCTTCGATGTCGTGCGGAACCATGATCGTTTTCTTCTTACCGTCTTCGGTGACGATTTTTTCATTTTGGTATCCAAAGTTTGGTGCTCGGCACTGATATCCGTCCCGCGTCAACTGAATTTGCTGCCCTATCGTACGGGTCAGAATATCTGACGCTTCTGCCCGGGCCTTCTCGGCCATAAATATCTCGGCATAGTGGCTGGGAGACTCCATCGACCATTGATACTCAACGCCCAGGTGTTCCAAGCGATTGCGTTCCGGCTGAATGATACCGGTGGTATCAACGAGGTTGACGTTAAGCTCACGAAGTTGGCGTTTCAGCTGCAGGTAGACTTCGGTGCCGCCGCGTGTGAAGCGGTCGATGTCACCAACGATGACGGCATCAATATCACGGTTTTCGTCCAAAAAGGCGAACAGCTCGTCCAAGATGCGCCGGTCAGATTTTCGGCCGGAGTAATGCTCGATGAAAAAGCGGACCACATCAATCCGCTCTCGTCTTGCCACAAATTCAACCTTACGCCGTTGCGTTTCAATGCTTTCGCCTTCTTGAAACTGCTTGTCCGTCGACACCCGCAACAAAGCCACCCCAAACCGTGGTGACGTTGCCGGATTTGGGTGCTCCATAGATCGTTTGGTTAATTGATTGATGTCAGGCCACTTCTAGCGCGGCAGAGATTGTTCCACAGCAGCAGGCTGTCGCCGCACAGAACGGTCGCCGGTGACTGAGCAATCGTTCGCAGTCTGTCCAAAGCTTCGTCCGGCAAGGCTTCCATCTGCAAACCCATTGGTAAGGCGTTCAAAATATTCTGCATTTCGGCCAACTCATTGCCTTCCGCCTGCAGATGAACCATCTCCTCTGTCGTCACTTCCGTCCGCCGGTTCGATTGGTTTGCCATGTTTGATCATTGTACTTGAACTTGACGTTCCAGCCAGCGCCATCGTGACGAATGACTTGCACGTCACCGCAAATTCTGGTGTCGATTCCTATTTTGAAGCTGATGGGCCAATTCCGCTTCACGGTGTTGTTTTCCAATGCGATGACCGCGCTCGTAGGCTTCGACCTCCGTGTGCTCGTAGCCTTCTGGCAACGTGTCTCTGTCGTCGAAGCCATCCCGCCAGCCCCGTTCAAAAACCCGATCTCGGGGCACCTGGTCGCCGGAAATCAACTTGGAGCGAGCCGCCAGTTCACTGGCAATCTCTTGTTCAAAACGCCGCAAGGCACTTTCATAGGCTCGCCGATACGCGGACATATAGGCAACCCTGTATTGTTTGGAAAGCATGGACGGAAAAAACCGGGGCCGGGGCCGCCTTGGAAGCTCATGGGAGACGTCGAATTCGGCGTCCTCTCGCGCGTCATGATGCCCCTCCCAACTAGCGTTCATGGGATTGTTCCTGTCTCGCGTCGGCGCGTTCGGCGGCTTCGACCTTCTCGCGCCAGGCTTGCAGCGCCCGCCGATCAGCCTTGCCCTTGGCAAAACCTTCTTCGTAACCGTTGCGCCAAAAGACAATACGGTCAGGCACGAGCAAGATCATCTCCATCGGCGCACCAAGGCGGCGCGGTTTGGCGTCAATCGCGTGGCGATAGCCCTCGGTAAAACCGGCATCATTCAGTTCGTGAGGTTCCATGACGTTGCCTTTCAAAGTTGGATGATGTGTGGACTGCGCCCGCCAGACTGCGGAAACGGGGCCGGTATGAGGCGCGCCCGACGCCGAAAGTCGGATCTCTGATAGTATCGCTTGGTCTTGAGCAGCACCGGCAAGCGGTTTGAGTAAAGCATCAACGCTTCGTTCTCATCCATCCGGATGATGTCGTTAGCCGCCATCAATGGCGCGTTGGGGGTGCGCCCTAGCCGTGCTTCGAGGTTGCGGGCGGTGTCGAGGGAGGTGCCTGGCAAATAGATTTCCGTGCCCAGGCCTTCGATGATCGTGCGCGCGTTTTGTAGGCCGTACCGGCCTTCCAACTGCGCTAAGGACTGAAGAAAAAGGGCGTAGCTGACTTTGTATTTGCGCGATGTGGTCGCGAAGACCTCAAACCCAGGGATTTGTAGGTGACCAAACTCATCGAGGAATAGCCAAACCGGTCGTCCCGGATTGCTTGGATCCTTCAACAGCGATTTGAACAGATCCGAATAAAACAGAGACAAGATGAACGAGTACATCTCCATTTGCGTCTGGTTGACGATGACAAACATGGCAGTGGGGCGCTGTCGCAACTCGGAAAAATCCAGCGTGTTGGTGCCAGTCAGCGCGGCCATTTCTGGTGTGGCCACGGCATCAAGCGCCACGTCAGCCGTCATCAACACCGACTGGATGGTTTTCAAGTTGCCCTGAACAAAAGCCCGATAGGCGGCAAAAGTGCTTTGATCGTTTTGGGTCGCGGACATCACAAAGCGGTCGATCGCCCCTAACTGTCCCTGCGGCGCAACGTGCGCATCGAAACCAAGCACCAGATGGCGCAAATTGGCGAGATTTCGAAAACTCGGATCCGGTTGGTTCAGCAGACACTGCGCCAATATTCGGATCAGCTTTTCGGCAGATTGATCCCAAAATGGATCGCTAGCGGATTGTCCGGCGCTCCGACCACTGGCGGATCGGACCAATGTCTTCGCCAGATCGGCCAAGTCCTGAGATGCCTTGGCATTCGCCAGCGGATTATAAGTTTCTGAATGCACCGGATCCATCAGATTCAGGACGCGAACTACATACCCTTGGCTCGCCAAATAGCCAGAGCTGGCCTGGTACAATTCCCCCGACGTGTCAGACACCACAAAGCTGGGCTGATTGCTGGGCGGAGAAAGCAAGTTTGGCAGGACAAACGTTGAACTCTTTCCGCGCCCCATGCCACCTTGAACCAGAATGCTTTCATAGCCAGCGCTCTCGGACAGACGTGAGGACCGCCCATCGACCAAAAGCCCCTGATTGGCCGAACGCAACAACCTCCAACGTTCAAACCATCCCATAAATTGAGACTTGGGAGCCGATGCGCCCCACAGCCAGCTGAAGGACAGTCCAAAGCCGCGAAATATCAGGCCGATGGCCTTGAAGAACCCAGTAAACAGCCAACCGATGGCTTTTACGATACCTCTAATAACACCGGAGATCATTCTTCCGATACTGCCAAACAGACTGTTCACCCCACGGCGAAATGGGGTCCAGGCAAGGTACGCCACCACGACCACCAATAGCAGGCCTGCGGGGGCCAGCGACAATAGAAACACCAGAAGTAGTGGCAGCAGCGAAATGATGATGATGGTTTTGAAAAAGCCTTGGTTTAATGCACTCATTGTGGTCCCTCCTGCGAGCTCGTCCAGCTCTGCACCAGCTTGTGCAAGGCGAGATCGGTTTAGCAGGCGGGAGCTCGGCTGAAGCGGGACGGGTTTCCGTTGTTCTTGCTCCATAGGCTCAAATGGCAAAAGGATGATTGCCCTATTTTAGTGGTCAAAATTGATCAACAATAAATGAACTTTGGGCCAGATGACCGGCACTCATTCTATGAGTCAGCTCAGGAAGGTAAATTGGGTCATTCAGCGTCTGATGCGCTTAACTGACGGTCCAACGCCTGCCTGACGAGTCCGACGACGTATGCTAAATCGGCAGGGTCGCTCAACTTAACTTCTGTATTCCCGTTACCCCAGCGCCCAACGCCGGTCACATCTACCGCTAACTTTCGAGGATCCGTGAGTTCGTAAGGCTCGATGTTGATCGAAATTCTCAACGCCTTTGCTTGGGGAACCACATCGGCAAAGTTTGTTTCAGCCTTGTACGCCACGTAAAGCTTTAAGAATTGCTCAGACACGCAGGGATCAAGCGCCTGCACCTCTCTTCTGAACTGATCAAACAACTCCCTTATCTTTCCTCCACGCAAATGCGGATGATCATCGATGTCATATTCGTTATCCGCAGATGCGGGTACTTGATATGTTTCTAATATATCTGCCGTTAGATTGGGAGCTGCCCAGACAGTGGCGGCTTGTTCGGCCATACGTTCTGCGCGCTTCTTGATCGTTGTCTCGTTCCAATCAGTCAGTTGCCCAAGTCCTTGATTGACTCGGAGCGGGCTGTCACTGAAGCCTCCTTTCATGTCGCGCTTATCGAGAAAGCTTTTGTCACTGTATTCTGAATTATAGCCCGTAAGTGTCAGGTTCCCGAGGGTATGCAGCCATCTTTCTTGAACTGCTGCCCAATCAGGTCCAAGGGCTGACTGCCAACTGATTGGCAGTTTTTCGTTCTGTGGCATTATGTGCTCAATGGTGTAATCATCCACTTGCACCCGTTCCTTCCGTCCAAAATTTTCAAATTTTCGTAGCCAATAGGTACGACTCCGGAAGTTGTAGAGATCGCGGTCCTGCATTCGAGCAATAAACTCTTCGTCGCGGGGAAACCGACGGTATGACTTCATATTAAGAAAATGTGCCTGAACACTCTCGAGGTAGCGGTCCTTCTTCAGTTCTTTGGTGAAGGTCGCAAAAGTTTTATTGAGTGAATTCGTCGGTACAGCACAGATAGCGCGCCGAAAGACATAGGCCTCGACTAGCCGGACAATATCCAATACCTCATTCAAAGTTAGAACTTCCTTTGTGTAGTCACGATAGACTTCAAGCAAGAACGGATAGGCCACATCGACTTTTAGTTCGCGCAAGTCCTTGAACCCAATTGCAAGTTGTGGTTCTTTTTCTTGACCAAGCACCAAAGCGCTGTAGTAGCGGGAAAACTCCCAGACCTCGCAAACCAAATCTTCAATCTCGCGACCAAGGGTAATTTGTACGTGTGAATAGGACTTATAAGCATCATAAACATCATCAAGACGGGGAATCGCGCCAGTTACGACCGTAAGGTAATGTCGCATGAACCCATCGAAATGTGATGCATAGGCTGCTTGGCCAAAACCCTCCTCCATCCGCCGCCAGTAATTTTCATAAAGCCGTGTCTGCAGCTTCGGCTCAAGACCCATAAGCACGAAATTTCTGATCAGGTCGGCCTGTGAGAGCTCCTTTCCCGTCGAATTCATACTCTCAAAAATCAGCTGTGGATTGTCGTATTCTCGGCTCAGCGCGACATCCACAATCATCAGCTTTGCCAGTCCCTGGCAAATCTCGGTAACCGCCGCTTCATCTTGCCCGAGCCAAAGTTCGAACATTGAAAAATTATCACTCACGCGCCTTGAAAAGGCATTGGGCAGCTCATCCTGCGACACCAAAGCGTTCAGTGTCGTGCGGTCGGTCTTCGACAAAAGCAGTTTATAGGCTCTTTCGCCGCTTTCATCTGGATCCAATAGATAGCGGTTTCTAATTTTCTTGAAGGAAAAACCGTCGACGGGCTCTTTGTCACCCAACTTACGAGATAACGCGGCGAGTAAAAGTGTCACCGAGGTCAGCCGTTGCTGTCCGTCGATGACCAATAATGGCGCGCGGCTTGAGGTGTTCGACAAGCTTTCCTCTATATAAACCACGGACCCTAAAAAATGGACCGGTATATGATCATTGCGACCCGCTCGGCGAATGTCATCCCAGAGCTGTCGACACTCCCGTTCCGTCCACGAATAAGTTCTCTGATAAATCGGAATCACGAACTGCCGGGCAGATTCGAGGAAGCCGAGAAGTTTGGCGTCAGTAGCTTTCATGGAGACTCTTAGTGGTTAGTTTTAAAAGATGTGGTCGGTGGGCGAGAAAGGCAAAATGATCGTAACAGAACCCGTATCGCGCATCTCATTTTAGTGGAAAAACCTGCCTAAGCATACCTTAACCTACAGTGTTTGGTGGGGCTGTTGAGATTTGAGCAACATATCCTGCCTCGACCCGCTTCGGGGCGGTTAGGTACATAAGCATTTGGCAATAATGATAATGTATTGATCCAGAGCCGCAAACGATTTTCAAACATTTCTGCTACTGTCTTGAAGTTGCCCAACAGGCCAAACTCATTCACGCTCACGATCATCGCGGTCAAATTCGTCGATCTGATGGCGGGCTGTCGCCTCCATTCGCTGGCGCAATAGCGTTTCGGCCCGGTCATCGAAGGCCTGCTTGGGTTCCAGGCGTACAGTTTCACGACCGGCTGTTTCCAGCGACCGAAAGGCTGCATCTAAGCCTAGGGTTTTCAGCCGATACCGTTTGCCCGTCGCTTGATCGACCACCCCAACCGTTTGCCCCCTCTGGTATAGCCCGAGACCAGTTTGACCCAGACGTCGCTCAAAATCGGTGCGATCCGTCGCCGCGAAGATCGTCACTTTAACGTGGTCATGCACCTGCTGCTTGCGCGAAGGCGTGTTGGTCCGGCGCACCATTTCCCCTTCCTGCATCCGCTGTCGTGGGGTCTGCTTCTCGTGCTCCTTGCCGTACACCACACGCGCCCGCAGTTCGGGCAAGTGCTCTGCTCGCCAGCGTTCCAGATCACGCTGCACACCCGCGAAATAGGTACGGTCCATACGAACGCGGCGGTCTGAGCGCACGGCGTTGGCCGAGATCATCAGATGGATGTGCGGAAATTCGGTGTCGTGATGGACCTGGCCCCAGGCCAATTGGTGGGGCGCTCGTTTGGAGCAATACTCTTCTGCCAGCTGGTGCAGGGCTGCCTCCACTTCCCAACCCGGCAAATGCTGCTGCGGTTCGAGGACTATCACTTCATGATAAAGGGCGTTTCCGCCCTTCCGGGCTGGCAAATAACGATAGTTTTCTGAAAACTGATCCACCACCGCTGACCTGTCCGCGCCGTCGGAATAAAGGTTTCGCACGAATGCAGTTCCAGCATCACGTTCCGCACTTCGACCGATATAAGCTGCAAGTTGCCCAAAAGTCGGTGCCTTGCGAGACATAGATTTGATAATCATTTCAGCCTTGGCGATGCACGCGAATAGTCACGCCATCATCAAACTTGGTCACCACCTCTTCGAGGCGTGCCAGCTGTTGCATAGCCTCAGCCTCTAGAGATCCCTCGTTGGTCTTCACGGCTCCCTGCTTCCGGTTCTGAATATGACCCAGACGGGCAAGCTGGTTCAAGTTGTTGCCGATCCGCCGAAGTTCCGTCACAAGTTCGCGTTGTTGATCGGCAATTTCGCCCGTGGCCAGTGGCTGAGCTCGAAAGTAAGCTTGCGATTCAGCCCAAACTTGACGCCAAACAGAGCGACCCGCTTCATCAGCACGCTGTCTAACCGCCTCGTAGTCTTCCGGCGTCACGGTGCCGAAGATCCGTTTGACCTTCTTGGCATACCCCTGCCAATACGTGCGTCGGTACGATACACGCTCTGCCTCCTCCGCTTTTTCGCGCTCGAAGGTTGCGTCTGACGTCAAGCGTAAGCCGTTGCTCAGTGCTTGGCCGATCCCGTCTTGTTTCGATGTCATAGAATACCAAAAGTTTACCGCTGCTTTTTCATTGCGACAAACTTTGTGCAGACAATTGGGGAACGGCAGGGACGGGCTCCCGTCAGAAACACCTTCTATACTAGATACAGCGCTTTCGCTGGACGCAGCTCCAGCATAGGGTAGCATTTAAGCAAACAGTTTTAGCCCGGACACCATGACAGAAGAACAAAAAAAACGACTTGAAACCCAGCTCTGGAATATTGCCAACGAGCTGCGCGGCAAGATGGATGCGGATGAATTCCGCGACTACATCCTTGGCTTCATTTTTTATAAGTATCTGTCCGAAAAGCAAAATCTCTTCGCAAACAGGCTTCTCGAGACCGAGGATGTGAAGTCTTACGCCGATGTGACTGATGAGGACGACCTCGAGGCCATACGTGAAGAGAGCTTAGAAAAATTAGGGTACTTCCTGAAGCCCGCAGAAATGTTCAGCACCGTAGCTGCGCGTGGAAACGTGAAGATCGACGAGGACGACGAGGAAACCGCTGGCAACTTCATCCTTGAGGATCTGCAAGGTATCCTGAACGCCATCGAGCAATCCACGATGGGCAACGATAGCGAAGATGACTTCAACAAACTTTTCGAAGACATCGACCTGGCCAGCACCAAGCTGGGCCGCTCCCCGGCTGCACGCAACACGCTGATCGCCAAGGTGCTGGCCCATCTCGACAAGATCGATTTCCGTCTCGAAGAAATCGACGCTGATGTCCTGGGGGATGCTTATGAATATCTGATCGCTCAGTTTGCCTCCGGGGCCGGAAAGAAGGCTGGAGAATTTTACACCCCGCAACAGGTCAGCCGCATCCTCGCTAAAGTGGTGACCCTCGGCAAATCCAAGATAAAATCGGCCTATGACCCCGCTTGCGGGTCAGGTTCGCTGCTGCTGCGCATCGCCAAAGAAGCTGAGGTTGGTGAGTTTTTTGGTCAAGAGCTAAATCGTACAACTTACAACCTCGCACGGATGAACATGATCCTGCACGACGTGCATTTCAGCCGTTTCGATATTCAGCAGGAAGATACCCTCGAAGCGCCCCAGCATATCCTGGAGCGGTTCGAGGCCGTGGTTGCCAATCCCCCTTTCTCAGCGAAGTGGAAGAGTGGAGATAATCCTCTCAACGAGACCGATGACCGGTTCAGCATCTACGGACGTCTGGCACCGGGGTCCAAGGCTGACTTTGCCTTCGTGCAGCACATGATTCACCAGCTGGCGGACAACGGCACAGCGGCCATTGTGTTGCCGCATGGGGTGTTGTTCCGGAGCGGGGCCGAGGGTGCGATCCGGGAATACATCATCAAGGAACAGAACTACCTCGATGCGGTGATTGGGCTACCGCAGAACCTATTTTACGGAACATCCATTCCCGCATGTATTCTGGTGCTCAAGAAATGCCGCGTGGATGATCAGGACATCCTGTTCATCGACGCCAGCCGCGATTTTGAGAAGCTGGGTAATCAAAACCACCTGAGCGACGAACACGTCGAGAAGATTGTCGAGACCTATGCCAAGCGTAAACCGATTGAGCGTTATTCGTATGTCGCGCCTATCACCGAGGTGGCAGAGAACGACTACAACCTCAATATCCCCCGCTACGTGGATACCTTTGAAGAGGAAGAGCCCATCGACTTGAACGCCGTGACCGTAGAGCTGCAAAGCCTTGAGGCCGAAATGGCCACGACTGACGCCAGCATCGCGGGGTACGCCCGCGAGCTTGGCATCCCTTCGCCGTTTAATTCCTAAGCTACGCCCATGACACAGACAGATCAACAGAACGTGCCAAAGCTTCGGTTTCCGGAGTTTGAGGGTGCTTGGAAGCAAGACCCACTTTCCCAGTACATTGGATCATTAGACGCTGGGGTGAGCGTGAACTCCGGAGACAGGCCCGCAACTGGCTCAGAGCTAGGTATATTGAAAACTAGCGCTGTCTCTGGCGGCATATTCAACCGAGAAGAAAACAAGATTGTAGAGCAAATAGAAGAAGTTGCTCGTCTTAAAACGCCAGTCCAGGGCGACACAATTATCATTAGCCGAATGAATACCCCAAAACTTGTCGGAGAAAACGCATATGTCAAAACGAGTAATCCAAGTTTGTTTCTGCCTGACCGCTTGTGGGCTGCCAAGGGTAAGGCTCAGAGCTCTATGCGGTTTCTTTCCTACATCCTTGGAGGCGGACGAACGAGACGGCGCATTTCAGACCTAGGAACCGGTACAAGTGGCTCAATGAAAAATATTGCTAAGAAAGACGTCTTAGCCTTGGAAGTCATTGTTCCCACCCTCTCCGAGCAAAACAAGATCGCGGGGTTTCTTGGGGCGGTGGATACGAATATCACGCAGCTAGCTAAGAAAAAGCGCCTTCTGGAGGACTACAAAAATGGCTGCATGCAGCAGCTGTTTTCCCAGAAAATCAGGTTCAAGGATACCGACGGGAACGACTTCCCGGACTGGGAGATGAAGCAGTTGGGAGAGGTTGCTACCATAGTTGGAGGAGGAACTCCCGACAGTGGGGAAGATGAGTATTGGGGTGGTGAAATAGCCTGGTTCACACCAACGGAAATGAAATCAAAATATGTGACTGATAGTGTCCGTAGGATTAGCATATCGGGGCTAAAAAAATCCTCTGCAAAGCTATTACCTATCGGTACTATTCTCGTTTCCACTCGGGCAACAATTGGCGACCTAAGTATTTCCAAGAAGGAGTGTTGTACAAATCAAGGCTTTCAATCCCTAATTATGAAGGATCAAAACTACAACGAATTCTGGTATTATTGGATTGTTTTTAACAAAAAAGAACTCTTGCGGCGAGCATCTGGCTCGACATTCCTTGAGATCAATAAATCCGAGATTTCTAAAATCCCCGTAAGGCGTCCCCATCCTGCCGAGCAACGCAAGATCGCCGATTTCCTCGCCGCGCTGGACACCAAGATCGACCTTGTGGCGCAAGAGTTGACCCACGCGCGCAGCTTCAAGGCAGGCCTGCTCCAGCAGATGTTCGTCTAGTTTTTTCACGTTCACAAGTCCATGGAACCAATGACCACGCAAACCGAACAACAGCTTGAAAATGCTCTTATCGCCCAGCTTGAAACCCTGGGCTGGGATCGCGTAACCATCAAGGACGAGGCTGATCTGGTCAGCAATCTCAAGCGCCAGCTGGAGATTCACAACAAGACCAGCCTTTCTGATTCTGAATTCAAGCAGGTGCTGAACAAGCTCGCGCGGGGCAATATCTTCGAGAAAGCCAAAACCTTGCGCGACAAGGTGGATTTCACCCGCGACGATGGCACGACTGGATACCTCGAGCTGATCAATCAGGCACAATGGTGCAAGAACCAGTACCAGGTGACCAACCAGATCACTATGGAGGGCAGCTACAAGAACCGCTACGACGTGACCTTGCTCGTGAACGGCCTCCCTATGGTGCAGATTGAGCTGAAACGGCGAGGCCTCGAGATGAAGGAGGCATTCAACCAAACCAACCGTTACCACCGGCACAGTTTTTCAGCCGGGTACGGGCTGTTTGGATATCTGCAGCTTTTTGTGATCAGCAACGGCGTGAACACCAAGTATTACGCCAACAATCCAGTGAACCGCCGGGACTTCAAGCAGACCTTTTTCTGGGCCGATGAGGACAACAAAACCATCCGCCAGCTGAGTGCTTTCGCCGAGGATTTCCTCGAGAAATGCACCCTCAGCAAGATGATCACCAAATACATCGTGCTGCATGAGAGCGATCAGCTGCTGATGGCCCTGAGGCCTTACCAGTTTTATGCGGTCGAGCGCATCGTGGAGCGCGTTCAGACCACCACCAAGAACGGCTATATCTGGCACACCACCGGTTCGGGGAAAACGCTGACCAGCTTCAAGGCGGCACAGATCCTGACCCAAAGCCCCCATGTTCACAAGGTCGTCTTTGTAGTGGATCGCAAGGATTTGGATTTTCAGACGATCAAGGAATTCAACAGCTTCTCTGAGGGCAGCGTGGACGCCACCACCAACACCAGCAACCTGGTGAAGCAGTTTGCGAATGACACACCCCTGATTGTAACCACGCTGCAGAAGCTCAACACCGCAATCAGTCGCGACCGGCACCTCAAGACTATGGACGAGCTCAAGGACAAGCGCATGGTCTTCATCTTCGATGAATGCCACCGCAGTCAATTCGGCGAGACCCACAAGCGGATCACAGACTTTTTTGGCAACGTGCAGATGTTCGGCTTTACCGGCACGCCCATCTTTGCCGAGAACGCGGCCAAGAACGCCATGGGTAAGCGAACGACTAAAGACCTATTTGGCGAGTGCCTGCATAAATACGTCATCACGGACGCAATCCGGGACGAGAATGTGCTGAAATTCTCGGTCGAGTACATCCGCACCTTCAAGGGCAAGGATGGGGTGCAGGACATCGAAGTAGAGGCGATTGACACTGCCGAGGTGATGGAAGCCCCTGAGCGTCTCGAAAAGATCGCCGACTACATCCTCACCCACCACGGCAACAAGACGCACCAGGGCCAGTTCACGGCCATTATGTGCGTGAGCAACGTTAAGACGCTCATTACCTATTACGACTTGTTCAAGGCCAAGAAAGCGGCCGGTGAGCACAACCTGAAGATCGCGACCATATTTTCCTATCAGGCCAACGAAGAAGACGCTGAGGCCGACGGTATGGGTACCGGCGATGATCTGCCCGACGACAGCAGCCCGGTGAACACCCACAGCCGGGATGCGCTGGAGCGCTACATCGGCGATTACAACGCGATGTTTGGCACCAACTACTCGACGAAGGACAGCAAACTTTTCTACGCCTATTACAAGGATATTGGGAAGCGTGTGAAAAACCGTGAGGTCGATATCTTGCTGGTGGTGAACATGTTCCTCACCGGCTTTGACAGCAAGGCGCTGAACACCATCTACGTGGATAAGAACCTCAAACACCACGGGTTGGTGCAGGCGTTTTCACGCACGAACCGCACCATGGGGGCAAAGAAGTCTCAGGGAAACGTCGTGGCATTCCGCAATCTCAAGCCCGCCACCGACAAAGCTATCGAGCTCTTTGCCAATAAGGACGCCCAGGAAGATATTATCCTCGCGCCCTATGAGGATTACGTAAAAAAGTTCGAAGAAGCCGCAGCCGCGCTACTGACGATCACACCCACCGTGGACAGCGTGGATAACCTGCTGACCGAAGAGGATGAAGCAGCCTTCATCAAGGCCTTCCGAGAAGTCATACGGGTCAAGAATGTGCTGGAATGTTTTTCTCAGTTCGACGCCAGTACGCTGCCTCTTGATGAACAGACCTTCGCCGACTATCGCAGCAAGTACCTAGATCTCTACGACAAGGTGCGCAGCGAAACGGCCAAGGAGAAAGTTTCCATTCTCGATGACCTCGATTTCGAGATCGAGCTCATTAGCCGTGACAAGATCAATGTCAGCTACATCATCACCCTGCTGCGCAACATGCACAGCAAAACGCCTGAAGAGAAGGCCAAGACACACAAGACCATCATGGATGTACTCGACACCGAGGCGCAACTGCGCAGCAAAAAAGAGCTGATCGAACGCTTTATTGCTGAGCATTTCGCGAACCTTTCCGCTAGCGCGGATGTGGGGACTGAATTTGATAGCTACTGGGAGGCGCAAAAGCAAAATGCTCTTGTCACTCTGAGCGAGGATGAAGGCCTGAAGCGCGAAGCACTAGACAAGGTCCTGGCCCACTATCTGTTCACCGAAAAGACCCCGATGCGCGACGACGTCATTGGAATAATGGAGAAGCGTCCTCCTTTACGTCAGCGACGCAGCGTCGCCGACCGCGTCATCGCGAAGATCCGAGAATTTGTGGAAACCTTTATCGATGGGGTTGATTAAGGTCATAAGGCTGAATGATATTTTTTATTTAGCTCGCAACTCTTAAACCAAAGGCACATCATGACAAATTCATTCAAAAACAACATTGCCGCTCAAGTTGTAAACAACTTCTTGTTGAAACTCACAAACACTGACATCGACCCAGAAGTTAGAGCTAGACTTGAGCAGGCGATACTTGAGGAAGAAAAAGTCTCTGAAGTAGCGCTACGGGTTGCAATATTTGATGGTTCCAAAGATGATTAAGATTGAAAAAATACACATTCAAAAATTTCGTGGGATCATTGATCTTGAAGTGACCTTCCAAGGTCAAAATTTCACAATATGTGGACCAAACGGAACTGGAAAAAGCGGAATAGTAGACGCCATCGAGTTCGTTCTTTCTGGCGACATTTCAAGACTGTCTGGTGCGGGCCGTGGCGGCGTCTCAGTCAAGACCCACGCCCCGCATGTGGATTACAGGGATAATCCCGAAGTGGCTATAGTGTCGCTTCAGGGGACGATTGTGAGCACCAGCGAGGCTTTTGAGATTACGCGGAACGTTGCGAACATCAACGCACCTAATATTACCCCTGCCTCAGCTACAATCATTCAAACCATCGAACAGCTCTCTGTGAGGAAGAACATCTCCCTTTCTCGAAGAGAGCTTATCCAGTACGTCATTTCCACCCCAACCAGCCGCGCAGCTCAGGTAAACGCACTGCTCCAACTGGAACAGCTCAGCAACTTGCGAAAGACGTTCCAGAAGATAGCAAATGCTGAAGAAAGCCTGCGAACAACGCTCGTTGGGCAACGGAAGACGGCAGCAGATAACCTCATCAATGCGCTCAACATACCAAACTTCTCAGCGGACTCGGTTCTGAAAGCTGTAAATGGAAGACGGAAGATTCTTGGACTTCCTGAGATCGAAAAGCTCGACGCCAATACCTCTCTTATTGACGGGCTTGCTACTGTCTCTCCGAAGGAAGCTCAAAAATCTTTCAACAAAAAAGCAGTAGAGAACGACGCACAAGCACTTCGACAGTGGATCGAAAAGGTGGGTTCGAAGGAGACTCAAGAGCTCCTAGAAAGCTCGAGTGGAGCCGTTTCAAAACTGTCGAAGAACAAGATGGCTTGGAAAGGAATTTCAAGACAATCCCTACTCAACGAAGCGCTTAAACACCTTGATGAAACCGAATGCCCAGTATGCGAGACGACCTGGGACTTGGCCGACCTCATCGCATTGATACAAAGGAACCTGAAGGCTCTCGATGTGGTGGTTTCTGAAAAGACTGACATTCTTGGTAATCTCGCGCCTGTTCTCTCTGGCTTAAAAAGCACAATCGGCGCGTTGCGAACCATAGCTCCCTACGGAGAAAAGGCAGAACCCAAGCATGACACTGAAACACTCAAGAAGGCGGCCGATACGCTTGAAGGCTACATCAAAATAATTGAGGAATTTAAGTCTGAAGAATCCGTTGTGTCCGCCCTTGGCGGACTCACAATATGCCTTACTGCGCTCGAGAACCCCACCATGGAGTTCCAAGCGTGGGTAAAAGGAGTCGAGGAGGTTCCTGACCCTCTGCAAGCTCGGGATTTTCTGACTTTGGCAAACGAGCGGCTTGAAGCATGGCGGACCAAGTCCAGAGAACTGATAAAGTGCGCTGCGAGAGCGGCAACCTCAAAAACGGTGTTCGACACGTACAGCCAGACCTATGAGGATGGACTCAACAAGATTTACCTCGACGTCCAAGATGAGTTTGCGGCCTTCTACAAGTCGGTGAATGCTGAAGATGAGAGCGGGTTCACCGCAATTCTTGAGGCAAGCAAATCCGGACTTGATCTGAATGTGGATTTCTACGGGAAGGGTAAGTTTCCACCGAGCGCCTACCACAGCGAAGGTCATCAAGATGGTATGGGACTTTGCCTATATCTAGCGCTTATGAGGCACCTCTATGCGGATGAGTTCCAGATTTGCGTGCTCGACGATGTGCTTATGTCGGTTGACAGTTCACACCGTCGCGACGTGTGCGAACTCATCAAGGCTGAGTTTCCCAATACGCAATTCATTTTTACGACGCATGACGAGGTTTGGCTCAAGAACATGCAGTCTACAGGGATTATTGCCCCCAAGAACTTCATCCGATTCCGAAGATGGGATGTAAATACCGGGCCGCAAGAATGGGAAGGACGAGATATTTGGACGGAAATTGATGAAAAACTCTCCAACAATGAAATCAGTCCATCGGCTCACTTGCTTCGGCGCTATCTTGAATACCTATTTGGCGAGATTTGCGGAAACCTCGAAGCTTCCGTGATCTATAGAGGAGATAATCAGCACACGCTTGGTGAGCTACTTCCTCAAGGGTGTAGCCGATTCAAGAAGACACTCAAAGAGGCCAAGGGCGCTTCCACTCACTGGAAGGACGCGGAGCGGACAAGCGAGATAACCGCTCAAGAGCAGAAATTCTCAGATGTGTTGGCCACCGCAAATGTCGAACAATGGGCTATCAATCCAGCAGTGCATTACAACGCGTGGGAAAACATGCAGAAAGCAGACTTTGAGCCTGTCGTTGCGGCTCTCAGGGCCCTCTGTGAGTTTTTTTCGTGTCCAAAGTGTTCGTCCCATCTGGTGTTAAGTAAGATAGGGCACAAGAAAGACGCCTTGAAATGCCCCTGCGGCACAATCAGCTTTAATCTGAACAAGGGCTAACTCAGACACAATTGTCTTCGTAGTGGCCTCATTCTTATATCCTCGTTTTTTTCACTGCTCCATTTCGGGGTTCCAAGGGCACTCCCTTGGCAAGGTGTATGTCACATCAAATCGGCCTCGGTTCGCACTGCGACCGGGCTGTTTGTGCAGACATGCAAACTTGCGCGGTGCCAAAGCACCGCCGCTGTGGCTCTGCCAAATAAGCATCGCGTTCCGCTGTGAGGAAACAATCGGCTCTGCCGGTACACCGCGAACTTCGGGCTGTGCCCGGTCGACAAAACATCACCAAACCATCGCAAAGCCAGTTTGCACAAAGCGGCAATAGAGTTGGCAGGCTGTGCCGCCCAGGTACGCTTGAGGATGACTTCGGCGGAAACCCGTCCCTGACCCACGGTCATGCTCCCATGCCAAGCCTTCCCCATGAACAAACGCACATCTGACACCGTACGACTGAACGCCGAAAACCTCGATGAAATCCGGGCTTCGATCGATTGGCAAGCTCTGTTTGCCGGTCTGGGGCTGCGTAAGGCCGAACAGAAGAGCAAACAGAACGACTGGTGGGCGTTTTCGCCGTTCCATGACGAGAAAACGCCCAGCTTCCATATGGCGGCGGGCGGGGTCTGGTACGACTTTTCCATAGGGGAAGGTGGCGGACCGATCGAACTGGTACAGCGGCTGGAGGGCGGCAATTGCTATGAGGCCGGTCGACTGATCCTCGAACGGGGTTGGGCACATGCCTCGGTTGATCTTTCAGAACCTGTCACGGCGCACCGTGACACTGTCAGACAGGGTGTCACCAAGACGGTTTCCGCTGCAACCGATAGCGAACTGCCTGCCAATGAGGTCATCCGGCAAAACCTCCTGACCATGTGCGAATATCATCCGTGGCTGGCGGAACGCGGCATCTCGGAAGAAACCTGCGAACTGCTCGGGATCGGCTATCTGCCGCAAGGACGCTCCCCTCTTAAAGGGCGGGTGGTGTTCCAGGTGGCAGACGCGCGTTCGACCAGCAAGAACCCCAATACACCAAACCGCGTAATCCTCAGCCATCTAGGGCGAGCACCGACCGACGATATCGACCCCAAGTATCTGTTTTACCCAGGCTTCCGCAAAACAGATGAGCTGTACGCTCAAGAGATTATTTCACTGCACGAAGACGCTGCGAAACAGATCAAAGAGACCGGGGCGATCGTCCTCACCGAAGGGCCTTTCGATGTCGCCAAAGCCGTCGAGGCGGGCCTGCGCAATGTTGTCGCCAGCTTTGGGGCGTCGCTATCGAAGCAGCAGGCGAAGAAGCTCAAACTGATGGCAGACACTTTCGGGGCCAAACAAATCCGAGTGGTCTTCGATCGCGATGACGCGGGCCGACAAGGTGCAGTCAAAGCGGCTGACGCTCTGCGTCAAGTCGGCTTGGAGCCGGTGATTTTTGATTGGGACTCCCCGATCGCCAGGTCTTCGCGCGGTGCCGTACATATCCCGGCTGGAACCGACGATCTGGCTGATTTTTCCACCGAACAACTGATCTGGCTGCGCGCCAAAAACCTGATTTAGGAAGGAGAATTCTTATGTCTGCCAGCAAGATGGCTCAAATAAAGGGTATCACGTTATCGGAAACGATGATGATCCAAGCGTTGGAAACCGTACCAGCCACCAGTTTCACCAAGACCGATTTCGCTGACGCGCTGGTCGATCAAGGGGTGGCCGCTGGCCAGGACGGTGACTTTGTGCGTCGGGTGATGCAGCATCTCAAGCAAGCGGGCTGGATCGATTTTGACGGCACCGCGCAAAGCTGGCATCTGACCTCGTTTGGTCAGCTGCGCTTGCCCCAGAAGACCATTCCGCTCATTCCAGCACCGCCAAGCACATTCGTAACCATTCAGCCTGCGAACCGATTGGATCGGTGGGCCGAGCATGGCCGTCTGTCCCTGAGCGCGGTGGCGTGTTTGACGCTGTTGATCGCACTGGTCGGGTTAAACGCCAGCTTCGCGTGGGAACTCGGGCGCGAAGCCGCACAATTTCAGATCTTGTTTACTATGGGCGTCATGGCACTCGACATGATGCGGCCCGGATTTGTGATGATTGGGTTTTATTTGAACGGGCGTGGCCGGTTCGCATTAGGCAGCATTGCGTTGAGCATGGCCCTTTTCTTGTCCCCGGTTTCCGTGCTGTCGACCACCTCGATTCTGTCGGCTTCCTTTCTGCTTGGGGCCGAAATCAACACTGACGCGGATACGCGAACCGAGACACTCGAAGCGCTCCGCGTTCAACACCAAAGTTTGCTTCAACGTGCCGCTCAAGACGAGGCGGCGTGGCGGCAAGAATGCGCGCGCGGTGGTTGCGGTCGGATTGCAGAGGAACTGGAAGCAGCTTTCCAGAACACCGTCGCGGAAGCCCAAGGGGTGCTTGATCGGATTGTATCCATGACTGAGGCTGTGCAGGGCAATTCGGAACTGCTCGCCCGGATGATAACCACCTTCGAAAGCCTCGGGTTATTCGGGGCAGAACGGCAGATTATCCTGCCGCTGTTTCTGGCGATTAGCCTGGAACTGGGAGCGTTGTTCGGTCCGGCGCTGCTGTTGCGACGCCGGACGCAAGAGCTGAGACGGCCTTAGGCCGTCTCAGCCATTGAGGCAGATTTTCCAGCCTCAAACGCGCACATCAAGGCGTCTTTTAAGGACCAGACTGACACCTCGTGGAAATCCAGAGCGTCGCGTCCACGCTGTTCCAGCGTCGCTATATCCAAGTGTTCCTGAACGATTTGGGTGAGCTTGTCATGAAGGGCTACGGGGCACTTGCCGGAAGCGATTGAGTTGAATTTTGTCATGATAGTAGGAAGATAAGAAATTTGCGCGGGCGGGACCGAGGATTAAACCTCGATCCGACCCAAGATGGCGGCGCGGTCTGCGTATGCGCCCAGTTTTTCCTTCAAACTGCAGTGATGGTCTCGTTCGACGGGCAAGCCCAAGGCCCCGCGCAGCTGGGCCAGCTCTTGCAGGGACACATACCCAAGTTCTGGAAAGCCCATGCCCAGGTCGCAGAGTCCGAAGGCCAAATCGGGTTCAGCGGGTGAAACTGAGAATAGCAGCCACGTAGCTTGGGCGTCGGGCGTGAAGAGTTTCACCACCGGACGAAGATTGGTCGAGTCGCGGTCATGGTTGCGGAGCAGTTGACGCCAATGGCTGGCGGTGAACAGTTTTGGATACGGGTTGGTCACGGCATCGCTGGAATTGGTCATGTCTGTTTGGGTTAAGAGATAAGACACCGACCACGAGCTACGCCCCCAAAGGACACTGTCAAAACGGGCAAACGCGAAGCGGCAAACCGTTGACTGGGGCCAGGGCGTGGCAATCTTGGGCGGTTCTAATCGCACCCAAACAGCTCAGACCAAACCGGCGCGGTGAGCACCGGTTGTGCAAATCTGGACGACATTTGCGGCTTTGGGTAATCTGCCGGTGTTCCTAACCCATATTCTGATGTCAGAAACACCAGACCAACTCCCGGCAGAACGGGAAGACGTGGACGCCCAGACAGTGGCGATCCGCACGCTGAATGATCAACTGCGGACCACCTTAACCGGCGGACGTGTCGTGATGACCCAGGGCGTCAATGCGCTCGCCGACGACACCCTCTCCAAAGTGCTCCGGACGGTGAACACGTTCGACGAATTTACGCCTGACAACGATCCCTATGGAACCCATGAATTCGGCATGTTCGAGGTCGACGATGAACACGTGATGTTCAAAATCGACGCCTATGACGAAAACCTCGAATACGGCTCACCTGATCCAGCCGATCCGGAAGTGACCCGCCGTGTCATGACCATTCTGCTGGCTTCAGAATACTGAACCGGATTTCTTACCCACTCAATTCATGGGCCTCGACCAATACGCCTTCACGGCTGACCGCAACCAGAATCCAGAATTCTACTGGCGCAAACACGCCAAGCTGCAGGAGTTCATGGAACAGCTCTGGATCAACCGTACGGGCCAAGGGGCTGACGCGCTCAACTGCAACAAGCTGGAGCTACAGGCAGAAGACATCGCGACTTTGCAGGCGATGATTGAACGCAACGAACTACCAGACAGTCCGGGGGGCTTCTTCTACGGTCATCAATTCCAGGAAGAATCCGCGTCGGAATACCGCGACCGGGATCTGGAGTTCTGCCAATGGGCACGGGCCATCCTTCGCACCCGCCAAAAGGTCTTCTATTCCTGCTGGTGGTAGCGCGTTCTTCTCTTTTCACCGCTTAAAAATGTCTACTCGCGCCACGATTACAGTTGCTGACGATCGCGAAAGTTTCGATCTGTATCAGCATCATGACGGCTACCCGGAAGGTCCACATGGTCTGGTTCGACACATTGCCATGGCGCGTCGCCTCGCTTGGGATTTACCACGTTTTGAAGCGGCGGATTTTTCAGCAGCGGTGATCGCGGTCCTCAAAGACCGTGGAGGCTCCACCTATCTGACAAAAGACGCGGAAGCTCATACTGATCGATCGTATCATTACCGCATCGAAGCCATCCGCGAAAACTACGTGACCCGCGTGATGCTTACGATCAGTCGCCCAGCCTGTGATCGCACCCAAAGCGACATTGAAATCTACCACGGCGAGATCCCAGAAGCGGTCACCAAGTTCCAGGCCACAGGCGAGACCGCCAAACAGCCGCGTGAATACCAGATACTCATGACGGCAGAAGGTTCTCTATGGCGCGCACATGAAGAAATCAGCGCCCTATGCGGGGAACGGCCGGACCCAGACACACAGCAAGTGTACGGCGATATCGAAGACGCGAGCCGCGACTTGGCCGCACTGCGTTATCATCTGGAGCACAACAATCCATGGCGCACGCTTGCACATTCGGAACTGGCTTTGGCGCGTCTTCGCACAACAAGCGAAACCCCGATTGCCGGGTTGCCAACCGTTGAAGTCAATTTGGCCATGGATGCGCACCGGCGGTTCCAGCGTGACCTCTCAACAGATTTGGAGATTTCAGAAAAGTGACCCTTGCCGATCGTCCTCTGCCTTGCGTTTCCACAAAGGGTCTTTGGCGGCTTCATCCAACCACCACAGCACGAATGCTACCGGATCGTTGTCGAACTCAGCCAACGCCTCATCCCCGTTCATGAAATGGGACCGGTAGCCCGTTTCAGTGATTGGCAACAGGCGCTTGTCTTGACTGCGGATTTCAATGTGCTGGGTGATCAAGTCATCCTCAGGCATCGAAAACCAACAGGGGCAATGGCGTATTTCCAGCAGAATTCCTTCCCAGGTTGGCGCATAGACAAAATATTCAGCGCGCTCTGGGGTCTCGTTTTCTTGAGGTTTTTCCATCAGCTCAAGATTAACAGGCATGGTCTGCTGGGCGAGGTTTGCACAGAACGGGATCCCGTCTCTCAGATGCATGCCGGATTTGGCCAATTATCTGGCAATGGACCTCATGACGCTCGAAGAATTCGCCCGCATGGAACGGCTGCTAGCCGAGCTGCTGCCAGGCTCGACTTCCAAGGAAGAGTCCTCTCTCTTGCAGATGCACGCTCGCCTGCAGGCAATCTATGGCGCGCAATCGGGACTCCAGGCATCACGCGACCGTCTTATGGCGCTGCGATCGCAAACGGGGCAATGATGTCACGTAATTCGGCCAGATCCTTGCCATAGCCGTACTTGGGCCGTTGAAACTTGTGCCCCATCAGCTGCGCCTGCGCTCGATCGACCACGTCGCGCTTGGTCAACTGATCCTGAAACCAGTGCCGCAGACTATACAGACTCTGACGTTTGTCAGTGACGATGCCGCTATCGCGCAGGTTACGATTGATGATACTGGTGGCGTACATGTTTTTGCCAAGCCGTTTCCCCCAGCCTCCGGCTAACACCAGTTCTTCAGCCGCCTGAAACGACACCCCAAGCAAAGGCAACAGGCGCTCGGAGTGATCGGTCTTTAGTCCGCGCACGGCGTTCTTTCGAACATACACATGTGGCACCTCGTGTTCTAGGATGACGTCATCCAGTTCCAACCCGATCGCCTCCACCGGGCGCATGCCCGTATTGACGAGCAATCGCAATAAACGCTGGAATTCTGGGGCCAGTTTTTTCATCGCATTCGGCTTTATAAACATCGTGATTTGCTCTGCCGAGAACGGAGTCCTCGGAACTTGAGCTTCGTCTTTCAGCTTGATACGGGCAAACGGGTTTGGCGTTTCAATCCCATCAATATCAAAATTTGTGGAGATCAACCTTCGTAAAGCATTGATATCCTTGTTGCCAGTATGGGGCTTGAGGTTCTTTTCTTTCAATCGGGTGAGCCACCATGTGCGGAACGCCATCGCGTGCTGTCTTTCCACGGCATACATGGGCACGTCTCCAACAGCCGCATTGAAGTTGGATAGGGCCTTCAAGTAACCGTTTCGCTTTACGCGGGCTTGGTCGTGGCTCAGTCCGTTTCGCTCGTCTTCGATGTGCATCCAGAAGCGTTCAAATGCGTCCATCATCGACAACTTCGGCTGTTCGACCAGACCCAGAATGGCCTTTTTCTCCGAGGTTGAGGTTTGCTCGGTTAACAGCAGCCGCAGACGGTCTATCAAATCTGTGTCGGTCAACTCGCCTGCCCTTTTTGGCTTGAGCGTTCGCTCCATCTGAACCGTGACTGCTGCACCATAGCGATCAGCAAGATCGGAGCTGGCAAGAGACACACCGGCATCTAACGACCGCTGCCAATCGCCTTCCAGATCACAAGAAACTTGTGCCGCCAGCAGTTTGGCTTGCGTGAAGTCGCATGTGCGCAGCGAGAATGATATCAGGCGTCGGTTGTCGACATCACTAAAGCGGTCTGGGACCGCACGGTAGTAGTGCCACCAGCGTCCACGTTTCTTTAGGTGAAGTCCCCACATGGCTTGGATCCCTGTACCAAGATTTGTACCAAGATCGGAAATCAACCGACCTGTAGGGATCATCATGCAATCAATAAAAGCAACGCCTTAGGGGCGGTGTTCCGTCGTGCCAGAAGTTAAGTGGCGGAGACGAAGGGATTCGAACCCTCGAACGCTTGCACGTTACTCCCTTAGCAGGGGAGCGCCTTCGACCACTCGGCCACGTCTCCGTCGATCCGTTTAGAGACATGAACCCTGATAAACAAGGCTAAAAAAAGCATCTCACAAAAAAGATTGGTCCAAGTCTCCATTTTGAAAAATGGCACAAATCGGCACGTTTAGGCGCGGGTTGACGGCAAGAATCTGGCAATCTTTCCTGCCATGTCGCCAACCGTCGTTGGTCGTTCGCGGCTGATGCTTATGCTGATAAATTCACAGGTTTGGACGCTAAAGATGACGGCTCAGACTACTGAGCCAGCTGCCCTGCGTAGGAACTGCGCTCAAACTGCATGCGCAACTCTTTCATTGCTTCAGCGCGTACACCATCTCCTTCTTTCACAAAGTCTGCCTCACGATTTGACATTGAACTGTAGACCTTACGACAGAAGTGTTTCTTAGGAGGATCAGCCTTGAGCGTGCCACCCAGAATGACTGTTACAAGGAGCCGAACAGCGAGAAACGCGGCTAAGCCGGTTGCGCCGAGAAAATACCAAGATCCGCCTGTAACGATCAGCGTTGTCACCCAGTTTAACAGCTTGGCGTTTGACGATGATGGAGGTGTAATGGCATCTTGGAAGCCTGCTGTTCCCTCGCTTGCGCCTTCAAGCCTCGTGCCAATTTTCAAACAAGCATCAGCCAAGGCCCCTAAATAGGCGCCATGTAGTCCCAACAATATTGCAGCGACTAAGACTGCGGGCCAGATCCACGATAAGTCCACGATTTTCTCCTTTGAATCAGTTCTCCAATCTGAGTCAGCGATACGGGCTGCAAACAGCCGGCTCAACCCCTGATGCTCCCCTCGTGAAATCATCCTGTTGGAGGTTCGTGACCTCTTAGGTCCCTTCTCATTACCGAATTGAAGTACCTGAGCGTCTCTCGCGAAGCGGTAAAGCGGACGACAAAATCATAAACTGACCTTAGGTTAACTCAGGATTCAGCGACTAACTATAGATTTGTCTTGGGCATGATTTCTCTCGATCCGCGTACGGAACCAATTCCGTACGATGGAAAACTACGCCAATCAGAAATTTACAAACGCGGTTCCTGCCGCACGAACCCTTTCACCGGCAGATTATGCACGCCTCCTCCATCCGAAAGACGCAATCGGAAAGCCGACGATCATGGTTTCCGATGCCCAGGGAACCCTCACGAGCAAGGTCTGCGATCTTGCCATAGTCCCATTCATGGCCGAGGTATGCCTCGATACGACTGCATATCTCACACTTAACCGGTTTCATGGACCGCGGGGTGAGGAAAGGCTGGCGGCATTGAATGCTCTGTACCTTGATCTCGACAATGCTCGGCTCGCAAATGGCTTCGGCATCAATCCGTCAATATGGTCACTTCTGGTCACAAGCTATGCTGAGAGTATCGGCCTGCCGCAACCATCGACATTGACATTCACGGGGCGAGGTCTTGCCGCAGTCTGGCTCATCACCCCAATACCTCCAGCTGCACGAAAGCGTTGGCAGGCCGCATTAAAGGCTTTAATCGATCTTTTCCGGCATCTCGGTGCCGACCCCAGCTGCTCGGACGCTTCCAGGGTATTTCGCTTGCCGGGTACAATAAATTTCAAGAGTGGGAAAGAGGTCAGCGTGTTGGACGGCACCTTGCAGAGATACAGTTTCGACGCACTTGAGGACACCATCTACCGAGCATCCGGTCGGCCGGTCCGTGCAGCACTAAAGCAGCAAAAGTCGCGCAAGCAAAAGGCTCAGAAGAAAGCACCCGCGGGTTTGTCTCCGGCTGCGCGTTTTAGGGCCATTAAACGGGACCTCGACCGCCTTTGCGTGGCTTGGGGTGGGACCGTACCTTCTGGACGGCGTAACAGTTGGTTGCATATCTATGCGACTGCTCTGACACACACCGCAGAGATCTCCGAGATTGAAAAGCAGGTGAACCATTTGGCGGCATTGGCGACGCCGGGTCTTACCCCATCAGAGATAAGGGCTATCGCAGGATTTGCGGTGAAGCAGGTAGAAGCCGCGCAAGGTCGCGGTGTGATGGCTGATGGGCGCTATCACTATGCAGGTGCCCGGATCGCAGAGATCCTCGATGTGACCGACGCGTTGGCGCAGCAGCTGTGCCTGGAACAGGTATTTTCTACCGAAGAGCGAAAGCGACGGAAGGCCACCACAGAGAAGAAACGTCGCCGTCTACAAGGGGCGACATCGCGAAAAGATTGGCTGTCAAAGAACAATAAATGTCATGTAAAGCCTTGGAATAAAATGGGAATCTCGAAGGCGACTTTCTATCGGCGGGGATTTCATATCAGTCAGTCCGTCCAAGCAGATCCGTGAGACAGGTCCGTGCCCGCTACAGGGGGCTTTGCCTCGCCGCAGGCCTCGGCCAAGGAACGCAGTTCCAAAGGCCGAAAAGACACAGCCCAGCCCCCTCAGATCACCCCAGAAAAAACCGCAATCGACCGGCGAATCATTGAAATCGAAAATTTTGTGCGTCGGTGTATTCCTTGTTCTTCTGGTCCGTGAACCGTAATGCTATTCTGATTACGTTCAATTCAGGGAATATCTCATGGCAATCAAGAAAAGCGACATCTACCGCTCGCTGTGGGAAAGCTGCGACCTGCTGCGAGGAGGGATGGATGCGTCTCTCTACAAGGACTACATCCTCACGCTTCTCTTCGTGAAGTACGTCTCGGATCGGGCGGATCAGCGAGGTGCCCTTATCAAGGTGCCTCAGGGGTGTTCTTTCGAGGATATGAAGGCCCTGCGCGGCACCAAGGACATCGGCGAGGAGATCGACAAGATCATCGCGGCCATCGCCGAGGAGAACGACCTGAGTGGAGTCGTTGATCGGGCATTCTTCAACGACGCTGACAAATTCGGTCGTGGCACCAAGATGATCAACACCCTTACCGCGTTGATCAACGTCTTCAGCAAGGAAGAGCTCAACTTCAGTCGCAATCGCGCCGACGGCGACGATATCCTGGGCGATGCCTACGAATACCTGATGCGCAACTTTGCCACCGAGTCCGGCAAGAGCAAGGGGCAGTTCTATACCCCGGCCGAGGTCAGCCGCGTCGTCGCTGCCGTGGCGGGTGTCAGCCGCGGTGACAGCCCCAAGCAGACCGTCTATGACCCAACTTGCGGGTCCGGCTCCCTTCTGCTCAAGGCAGCCGAGACAGCCTCGGTTCCCCTCACCATCTACGGGCAAGAGAAGGACATCGTGACGCGCGGTCTGGCCGTCATGAACATGATCTTGCACGGTAAAGAGACGGCCGAGATTGCACAGGGTGACGTGCTGGCGGAACCGGAGTTCACCAACGGTGAAGGCTCACTGCGCACCTTCGACTTCGTGGTCGCGAACCCGCCGTTCTCGGACAAGTCATGGGCCACCGGGTTCACGCCCGATGCCGACACCTTCGGGCGGTTCCATGACGGGCAGCCTCCGGCCAAGAACGGTGATTTCGCGTTCCTGCTGCACCTACTCGCCTCGATGAAGTCCACCGGTTCCGGCGCGATCATTCTGCCCCATGGCGTGCTGTTCCGCGGCAACGCCGAGGCCAAGCTGCGCGAGAAGATCCTGAACCGCGGCTACATCAAGGGCGTGATCGGGCTTCCTGCCAACCTGTTCTACGGCACTGGCATCCCGGCCTCGATCATCATTCTGGATAAATCGCAGGCCACCACGAACCGCCCCGTCTTCATGATCGACGCCTCAGAGTCTGATTCAAAACTATTCGAACGATTTTAGTTTCTTGCGAGATGTCGTGTGACGCGTCTAATGTGTGCGATGACGATCCAAGCCTCTGCGCTTGCGATAGATTTTTCCCAATCTTTTGATAGG
>Ga0306909_100089_pt1 | contig 33034 bp, 32 predicted proteins | sample AntRauMFilla2697_FD_190439 | JGI IMG/M metagenome (GOLD analysis project Ga0306909, IMG submission 190439) | Saline lake microbial communities from Rauer Islands, Antarctica - Metagenome Filla 2 #697 (v2) (version 2) | ecosystem: Environmental > Aquatic > Non-marine Saline and Alkaline > Saline ... | reverse complement strand
TGCATCCGCCGCATCTTCATGGCTGTCATATTCTTTCAAGCAACCCAACACACAAGTAAGCCTGCGAACTTTACGTTCGAGCTTCTTAATTCGCTTCGTTATTTCTGATCTACTATAAAAACTCATTGTTTTATTTTACTTTCTATTACTGAAACTTTTTGCTTTAATTTACTGACCTCTTCTTGCAGGTGTCTTATTTCAGCAGACTGCTTTTCAAGTTTGTCATACAAAGTCTTGTACTTTTCAGCGTTCAATTCTCTCGAAGTTACTAGTTGGTTCAAACTCTTAGCAATACCGTCCAACTTTCGGTCAATACTCTTCTCTATTTCATCAACCCTCTGTTTAAGGGTCTTTACCTCCGCATCTTGTCTACTATCCTTTTCTTCTTGGTTTTTAACAATGTTTTTCCACAAAAAAGTGACTACATTACTTAACACTAAAAATAATATTAATACATCTTTGCCAGCAAATCCGCTTATAAATTCTGTAATCATATCTTGTTTTTGAAGGTTGTTGGAGGTTTAATGGGGCTTGGAATTAAAATTTTACGGAGGCGGTGGGCTATAGTAGTTAATCACATCCTTCACATTTGTCTCCGACCCATCTGCTTTTAAAACAACCGAAACATGAACTCCTGACACCCTTTCATCCACAACCTGTATAGAAAAGCTCAAAGTCCCCCCTGCTTGCACAGGATAACCAGAACCAGTTAAATTTAATTGTATTTCAAAATCACCGTTACTTTCTTCTGCTAAAGATACGTTATCAACAGACGCTCCGTTGGGAGTCTCATTTATCATAGTTACTCTTGTATTAGGGCTCCCTCCCGTGGTATCAATATAGTCTATATTTACCACCCAACTTGAAACCACGGCATCCATTGGTATAGCCATCTTATACTCTGAAAAAACGGTTGAAGATATTGTGTCAGTGTTAGGAACCAATGTGGCATCCATGACATAAGTGTTGATGTCTATCTCACTTTGCAGTGCGTTAATGCTGTCTGTGAACTCAGTTTCTGTTACAAAAGGGAGCTGAGAAAAGTCCATGCCTATTGTGAAATACTCATCAGCCTCACTAGCATAACCTCTATAAAACAGGCTGTCATTAAATGTGTATAAACTATCAGGCTTTATTGACTCATAAACAGAAAATGGCCCTAGCTCTATATAGTCTGTTGTGTCAACACTTAGCTTTTGAAAAAACCTATATCTATGTGTCTTTTTTGTTGGGTCTGTTCCTGTAGTATCCGTAACTGGGTTTATTGCAACTATTTCACCCAAATCTAAAGGTATTAGAGTAGTGTCTCCCGATATATGTTGTGCTGTATCTCTTCCCGAAGTACCTATTAAATTAACAATACTTTTTAAATCTAATGTATCTACTCCATAATCTGTTTCTAAGTCTGTAAAACCTGGGAAGGGGGCTGTGTTAATCACTGTGGTCAGATTAGACGTTGTGCTAAGGTCTATACCTGTTCCTTGCTCAAAAGTCTGTGTTCCGCCTCCTACACCTCTTAAAGCATTGAGTGATGATGTTACGCTTGATGCCGTAGAATTTACACTTAAACTTTGTACCTCATTCACATCACTTGAATCTTTCCACAAGTAGTTTACTGTTAAAGGACTTCCTGCTGTGCCACTCCCACTTAAAGTTGTATCGCTTACCACTGAAGTCAAAAAAGTGTCTAAGTCCAATCCATAATCTGTTTCTAAGTCTGTGAAGCCTGAGAACTCTGCTGTGTTAGAAACCTCGAAATGATTAGGTCTATTTGTTGTGTCAGGTCTTGTTATTTCCAAACCACTCCCCGCAGAAATGAAAGTTTTATAACTGCCACTCTCTATTCCAAGCTCAACACCTATATTAGGTGAAGGTAAAAGAACAACACTATCCGTTACGTCAACAAAGCTGTCTGTAGCTTGCCCTTCCCAATTTTGTATCTCATTAGTAGAGCTACTGTCCTTCCACAAGTAATTAACTGTTAAAGGACTTCCTGCTGTTCCATCTCCACTTAATGTTGTATCTGATTGGACAGATTGCGCTCCCCAATCATCTCCACTACCTGCCGTTCCTCTGTAATCTGTAAACATGGCTTCTAAAGTGTCGCCAGTGTTCATCACTATTTTTATCTTCTTAGTGGTTGTATCTATTTCTTCAACTATCACTTCTTGTGCAAATGTGTCTGGGTAAACTGTTCCCGAACTTCCTCCAAATAAACTATCTGTAAATAACTTAGGAATAACCTCTACTGAAGTGTTTTGGTAATGCTCCACCCCATCTCCACAGTCGTAGCAAACTAAATCGTAAGAAAAGGAAGCATCTTCGTTAGGGTTTTCAAATACAAATCTATACTCCCCCGACAACTCGTCAAAATATACTACTGTGCCATTGTTAGTACTTCCCCCCACTAAGTATGTTTTTGTGCTACAAGGATTGCACAAACTGTCATTATCTAACACTGTACCTCTCAATGAAGCGTTACCCCAACTCTGTGCGCTACCCGATAGTATATCGGTTAACTTAAATATAGTATCTGTGAAGTTGTTGTTCGTTAAATCCGCATCGTTGGCTACACCAGATGCACTTGCTGAAATAACTAAAGGGTATTGAGATAAGTCAGTGACCTCAAAATTAACTTTTATACTTTGTGACCGCCCACTCGACATTAACCCTATATACCAAGTGCTATCACTTTCACTGTAGCTACCTATAGTAGGGTTAGAAGAAACGTATTGCGCCCCTTCTGGTATTGTAAACTCTACTATAGCTGCATACTCTGTTGCTGGCCCATTATTAGAAACAGGTACAGTAACGGAGAACGAATCCCCATTACTGACTACCTGCCCAAAACAAATGGAAACAAAACAAAAACTAAGTAAAGTAAATAAAAACTTCAAACTTCTCATAGACTAAATTTCCAAGTCCGCTTCCGCAGACTCACATTCTCCTGTACATTCATTACACTCATCTCCATCATCGCAAACTACTCCTTTGCATAAATCTTTAAAGCAAATTATCACATCTCCAAAAGAGCAGTATTCTTTTCCCCCTTTCTCAGTGCAAACTTTAACTGTTATGGTGACTTCTTCAGCCCCATAGCCATCTGTGGTTATTTCTAATAGCCCATCGGGTTCTAAAGTTAACCCCGAAACCCCCCCCGCAGGAACTTCATATAAACTAAACACCTCATCGCCATCGTTTATCGTGTTTGAAACTTGCTCTGAAAGGTCAACCTGAAAAGTGTCTCCGCAAGGTTCAGGCCCTTTAGAGCACAAATTTCGGTAAGGCTTAAAACAAATACACCCAAGAGTTTCTGCTGTCCCTCCCGAAGTAGGTATCTTTTTTATACAATTGCAATTACTTAAAAACCCCATCTTGGTAAATTATTTTTTTATGAAAATCTTCTTTGCGCCACAACCCATGAACCTCTAAATCCTTATAAATTCTTTTCCCCGAAAAGCTACAATCAAGTAAGTCTAAATCAGATGAGTCTTTCCACTCTTTACCTTTTGCTCTGTAATACTTTTCTTTCACTTCTACAAACTCTCCTGCCTCTCCTCTAACATGATAAGCCCCTGTTGTGAAGGAACCCCAAAGACTCAGCGTATTTGGTTGGTACACTTCAACGTACTCTTTAACTTGGCTTTGCATGTAGTCAGGTAACTCAAAAAAAGAAGTGAGGGGCTTTTTTAATAAACCCCTGAACTCCTTGTTATATCGAACTACATCACTTTCCATTAAGGCGTACTTGGGAGTACCGTGGTAGTTGTTTTACCAATAGCGTTTATGGTTACTGTTGAACCAACTCCTCCTGTACATTTTTGAAGTGTCGCAGACTTATCATTATTAATTCTCAATGTTTGACCCCCACAAGATGCGGTGTCAACTGAAACTTCTATCTCATCTCCGTATCTCCAATACAATCGAACATACTCAAGTTTAGAAGTACAACCACAACCCGAAGCTCCTGGGTTATCCCCAAGGTTTGCAACATCGTTTGAAATCTCTTGTGCTGTTGGGAAGTAAGCCCAAAGGTCTAAACTCTCCCCATTTATTGTGTCAACAAGTCTTCTGTTGTAAGTGAAAGCACCTATCGTAACAGCATCAGGTGTTTGCGTAATACCTGTAACATTCGTCACCGAACCATTAATATCAATATCTAATGTTGCTTCATTACCATCTACGCCAACCATGTCTGTGGCAAAAAGAGCTGTTTCATATAAGTTGAAGCAACTTCCATCATCAACAATTGTAACACTGTTGCTATTTCCAATCAAATCTGAATTGTAATTATCTGCGCCAGTATCAGTACAACCAGGAGCAGTCGTTCCACTACAATCTCTTGTGAAGTCAGCCTCAGTTGTGCTTGTTCCTCCACCAAAGTTGTAACTTAAAAAGTCAAACTCATAATTAGAACCTAAGATGTAAAATCTCACCGAACTCTCTGTTGAACCTGTGTATTGCCAAAACACTTCTACCCCCACTGCATCACTCTTAGCTGTTAAACCTGCCTCAATGGCCGTTACAATAGCATCGTTTTTAGTTATCGCAGAGGCTCCATTAGGGAAGGATCCAAACTCTAAACCACTCAAATCAATAGCCTGTTGGTCTGTGAACACTAGTTGTTCTGCAATAGGTGCGCCTGGTATATCTACATATTGTACTGTGCAATCACAACTTGTAACAAAAATGTTTTCAGTGGCCTCTGCTGTACAACCGTTACCATCTTCTACCTCTAAAGTTAGAACATATTCATCTACGGAAGCCGCCTCACTAAAAGTATAGGTTCTTGAAGTGCCATCTTCAACACCATCTACCTTCCAAGAGTAAGTGCTTGTGGGGCTTTCTAGTGTGGAAGTGAACTCCATACTACCTCCGTCACATAAAGTGCCTTCAAAGCTACCTGTAAGACCTGAAACAGCAATGCTTGTTTGTTGCGGCTGAATGACTGAGCCTGTTACACTGCCAACGGTAGAACATCCTTCATGAACTCCTGTGTTTATCTCCACTGTGTAATTCAATTGCACGTTACCAACTGGGTAAGAAGTTGAATCTAAGTTGTAAGGGTTATCCGAAGACAACACAGTACCACTCAAATCTCTCCACTCTACATCTAACTGCGCTCCTGAATAAGTTACTCCATCAACAACTACATCAACTATTTCATACACCAAATCATCTCCTGAATCTACACAAACAGTATCTCCTGTTGTGTTTACCGCCAAAGATGGGCAAGAACAAGAAATTGGAACTGCTTGTAAGGTTTGGACAGTACACCCACTTTGGTTTGTGAAATCAAATCTCACAATATCTATACCTGAACCGTTAGCAACGGTCACATTATAGGTTGAAGTGCCATCACCGTTGTTACCTCCTGTAACACTTAAAGTCACCCCTGTATTATCTGCGTCATACGCTTGTACCGTTCCGTTTTCATCATCAACCTCAAAGGTCAATACTCTATCAGAAGTCGGGTTTTGGTTTTCACACTCTGCACTGCCTGTTACTGTAGGTCCTTCCGATACTGTCACCGACACTCCTACACCTGAAACAGTTGTTTCATCGCACTGTGCGCTTTCAACAGCAATCACATTGTATTGCTTAACTCCAACAGTTGAAGGTGTGTCTGTAAAAGTGCCTTCTCCCGAAGAATTTATCACTACTTCACCAACACCTCTGTTCACTGTTACTGTGGAGTTAGGTGTCGCTGTTATTGTGAACGTTACTTCTGAGCCTAAACAAGCATTTGAAACACTTGCAGTGATACCGCTTACCGTAGGGTTATCTACTTTCGTACCATCTGCGGTTTGGTTTATTTGCGTTGTATCACCTCCGTTCGTGATTGAGGTGAAATCGAAAGAAGTGCTTTCATCTACATCTTCAATTAACGTCTGTGTAGAACTTAATGTTATTGTTTCATTGGTGGTTGGATTCCCAGGCAAACTTGTATTAGTTCTTGTGTAAGACAACACACCCCCAATACCAGCACTGTTTACCACTGCATATAGCTCGGCAGAATCTCCCTCACAGAAGCTGAACGTGACACCGTCTTCACTAACCTCTGAATCACCCCCAACAACTTCCAAGCTAAATTCTACAAAAGGGCCTCTCTGTAAGAAAAACTCTAATGTTATTGGGTCGCAATTTGGTGTTGAGTCTGTAAAAGTAATTGACCAATCACCATCCACAACTTTAGCCGAAGGTATTGTTATGTTGAAAAACCCTTGGCTGCTTGTAGTTCCTGTTATAGCCGCCCCAGAAGGTGGTGTTATAACATAATCCGTAGGTGTTTGTATGTCACTACCTTTCAATTCCAAAGTTACATCACCTGTCTGTGGTGCAAATGGTACAGACCTAAATATGAAAGACCGTTCATCACAACAATCAGGTGTTAAATTGATTGTGCGAGTGCAACCATCTATAAACGTTATGTGTAAAGAAGCTGTAGTGCCTTTCGTAAATGCTCTTTCAAATACACCGCCAGATGGTAAACCAAAACCTGTAATACTGTCAATGTCTACATCTGCTTGGTCTTGATTAACCCGTACAACATACTCATCATCAAAACCACAATCAATATCTGCTATCTCAACATCCCTTTCTTGTAAGGCAGGTACATTAATAACCTGCTCACATAAAGTTACCTCAGAAGTTCTTTGAACTAATTTTACAGAGGTTATAAGAACATCGTTCTGTAAACTGTATTCCTTAAACAAAGAGTTGTTGGTATTACTAACATCTAGTATGGCATCTTGTGCATCATAATGGCGGAAAATTTTAAACACTTCACCGTTAATCACTAAATCAAAAAACACTTGTGCTTTTGCAGGAACTCCTGTCCACTGGGTAATATCTTGGTTTACATCACAAACTTGGAACGACCCTAACTGAACTGTTGTATTGCAAGAGTTAAAATCTGCTGTCACTTCATCAGGTTGGCAAAATGATAGCTTGCCGTGGTCATCATAGTTATCACCGCAAGCGCAATCTACACGAGCCGCATAACCATAACCACTCCAAAGCTCTCCCTCAGAAGGCGATAAAACACCGTCTACAGAAGGAATCTCATCTGGGCCATAAAGAGTGTCTACATAAATACCATTACCGATAGTGGGGACATATACTTTTCTAAACACATCCGTACTCTCATTGTATGATGTTGCATTAGGTGCATTTCTATACCACTTAAATAAAGGGTTTCTTTCAGAGCCGCTAAACAAAGAACGGAATTTGTTAAACACAGACAAACTTGTTGCGCTAATTCCGTTAAATTGAGACGTTGTTATACTGAATACCCCAAGTGTGTTAGTAGGCTCATACACACAACCACTTCTTCCTGAAAAGTCAAAAGCATCATCTTGTATAATCTCAAAACGAACTTGTGTTATTCTGTGTGTGACACTATCAATATCTATTTCTGCACCTCTTTTGTAAACAGGCTTATTATCTACATTGACAAACCCCACATCATTGAAAGAGATGTTTAAGTTAAACATAACCTCTTGCTTAGAGGTGTTTGGTATAATGTTACCATTCACATCTAACTCGGAAACCGTTATTGTTTGTTTGAATTTAACTGAACCCGTAACAGGTACATCGTTATTAGCTATATCAGGGTGAGATGAATTATCTAACCTTGGAAGCTGTGTTGCTTGAGCAAAAGTATCTGCCCGACCTTTACGAGCTTCAATTATGAAATCTAAATTCTTACTGTTGCTATTCTCTGAAACAAGGTCTGTTGCTTTGAAAGTAAGCGTAATTGGGTCACAAGAACAACGGTCTTGTAAAGTAGCTTCCGCCAACAAATTACATCCGTTCTCAGACTTACGAACCTCAAACTCATCTTGGCAAGTATAATCAGGGTCTTCTACGCAATCTACTCCGTTCAAACACTCACACCCAGGAACGTCACATCCATTACAAGGGAAGTTCTTACAACTTACACACTGTCCTTCATGACAAACACACCCTGGACCACAGTCAAAACTGTTGTTACAATCTCCTGTACAATTATCTATATCTACGCAGTTATCACTACCATCACACTCACAACCTAATAGCTTCGCACAATCAGGTGTAGAGCAATCTTGGTCTGCACATTCCTCACAAAACCCTGTATCGGGGTCGCAACCTTCTCCATTAGGACAGTCTGTACCATCCTCACAAGGAGTCTTGCATTTACCATCAGAAGGGTCGCATACCTGTCCATCAGGGCATTGCTTAGGAACACAATTCCCAAATTGGTCACATACAAAACAGTCAGGGCAATCTTCATCAGACTCGCAATCAGGGGACTCTATACAATCTCCTGTTATTGGGTCACGATAAAAACCTTGCTCACAAACACAATCTCCGTCTTCGCAAACTTCATTGTCTCCGCAATCTCCTGTTCCTATACATTCTTTACATTTCCCATCATTGGGGTCACATACTTCGCCATCTTTACACTCAACAGGTATTAAACCTTCTCTTGTGCAAATATAACAGTTCGGTACGTCATTGGGGTCACAAGGCCAGCACTCTCCCTTATCAGTCTCAAAAGTTCCGCTTGGACAAACACATTCGCCGCCAACACAAACTTTATCGCCCTCACAAGGATTAGCATCATTACATTCCTTACAAATACCATCCTCACAAAACTCCTCATCATCACAAACACTAACACAAAGATTGTCAATACAAGAAGAACAATCATCACAATCAGCAGGTGTGTTACAAGGACAAACAGTAACTCGTTGAGGTACACAATTAGTACAAGGCTCGTTACAAGTTATAATACCCTCTAAACATTCTCCCTCGCAACCTTTTGGGATTTGAATTGTAAGTATGCCGTTTTTCTCTTCACATACAACAACACCGCAAGCCAACTCTTCCCACTCGATTGTAAAATCTTTGCAAGTAGAGCCTACAGCAGTTATGTTTGTTAGTGATATTTTGTATTCTTTATAGGAAGTAGCCATCTATCTAAATTTAATCTTATCTAAGGAGTGGAGGTCGTTAAGGTCATATGTGTTGCCGCTTAATGTTTCAAAATATATCGTTTGGTCTTTCACATTATATCGGGGAGATATGCCGCATTCTACCAACTCGGAGATTAAGTCATAACTTAACCCACATTCTCTCAAATTAACATAAAGGTCAAAATCTATGTCGCAGGATTGCTTTTGAGAAATAACATTATATTCAAATTTACAATCTTGTGTAGATACCTTAACATTGTAATTTATATCGCAAGCAGCTTTCTGTTCTACGGATATGTCGTGAAGTATCTTAAATACATAATCTTTTTCAAGACTCACTTTTAAGTCGTACACGAACTTTAAGCATTCTTTCAGCTCAACCTTCGCAATAACTTGGGGCATTTTTACAAACATCGCTTTTTCCCAAGCCTCGTAAGCCACACAAATATCATCCGTATCAACATTTGTGTAATCAGATTCTAATGTACTGTATTTCTTAGGGCAGTTCGCTTTGTCTGAAAGTATTGAAACTCTCTCTGCCATGTACTTCGCCTCAGAAGGTTTTAAACACCCTCTTGACTCGGTTATTAAATCTTGTCTGTATCTCTTTAATGCGCCTCTGTAAATAACTAACTTAGTGTAATCCTCTTTTGAAACTACAGGGAAAGAATAACCCCAAAGTATCTTCTCAACCACACCTTTTCCATACTTTGCAATAGCGTGATTGGCTCTTTCAATGGTGTTAAGTAAATCATCTTGTTTCAAATCAACACAAAAATCATCCGATGTTTCTCTGCAACCAAAAAAATTACTTGTGTTATTCACAACTGAACCTATCTAACTGTTTCATCAATAAATCTAAAATCTCTTCAGCAACAATTTCATTGCCCTCAGAGGCGTTAATCTTTACAGACTCCATCAAACTATTAAACCTAAACAGTCTATCGAAATCTGCATCTGTCTTAGCTGTAGCTGCTAAGTAATCTATGGTGCATTGTGTGTTGGGTAGGTAAGCTCTACTTATCTTGTAACTTACGCCGCAACTCTCTGTTTCAAAGCAGTAAAACCCATCTTCAAAGCAACCTTCCTGTTGCCCTCCAAAAAGATGGGCTGTAGTGATTAAGTTCCTACAGCCTACTTTTAAATCTAATGTTTCGCTAAAACCAGATGGTGTTGTTATCTTTACAGAATATTCAGAAGGTATTTCATAACCCTCTTCCCTCATCCATAAACTCATATCTTCGTAGACAATTACATCAGAGCCTTTGTTTGAGATATACGCATCATATTGGTTTTTTATACATGAGCATACCATCTATTAACTGTTTATTACGTCACAAACTTCTTGTCGTGTATCTTTGAACGTCAAAGAACCGTCCTCCAAAATCATATATTTAACTTCTTTTGTGACAGCATCTCGAATACCAATAGCACCTATCTCAACATCAAAAAATAAGTTGCAAGAAACTATCTTCAAAGCCTCCTCTAAACTACCTATCTGTTCTCCTTTCTTATTAACAATGTTAGAAGAAGGTTTAAATATAACGTTATTCTTATTCTTTTTCATGGTACTTTTTATTTGAAAGAACCCCTCCCCAAATTAATGAGAAGGGTCTTCTATTTTAATGTATGTTTTCTTATGCTGCCGCAGCATCACCTGTTACAGAACCAGCTCCCACAAGTACATCATCACAGAATACTTTGTAAGTAATTCGGAACTCTCCTGCTGCTGTCGGTGTGAAGGAAAGCACACCTGCATTAGTTATAGAGACTGTTCCTGCATTTACAATGTCAGATGTCTCGTAAGTTACCGCAGTGCAATCGGAGTAATCTGTTGTGTCGTTAGTTGAAACATCAACTGTAGACTCTACAGCCTCTGTTGCGTCATTAACTACATCATCAACAATCCCCAAACATGTTGCAAACTCACTGAAATAACCAAGGCTGTTTAACTTGTTCACATACAACTCCACACTCTGTTGAGTAGTAGTGTCTCCTTGAGGTACACCCAAGTAAGTCACATCTCGGTTGTTTCGTGTCAAACCTGAACTTAGACTTTGAGCTTGTGTGATGTCTTCGGTAATTGCATAGATACAATAAGACTCTTGAGCATCGAACATCGCACTTGAAGCGTTAGAGAACTTATCAGGTATGTTGTTCAACCCTGTGTTTCTGTTAGAGCGTCTTTTGTTACGACCTGTTCCTCCCTGATGCTCTGTACGAACTTCTTGGTACTGGTGTACTAAACCACTCCCTAAAAGATTCTCAGGCTCACAAACTTGCACTTTATTGAAAGCACCGTTTTCCCAAGCATCTCCTAAAGGCTGTACGTCAATTGAACGAATCCAACTGTTAGGGATTACCTCATTAGTGTTTCGCAACACCTCATCAGTAGTTTCCCAAGTTACAGGCTCTACAAAGATACGCAATCCTACGGTTGGTGTGAAAGTAGAACTGTTCCCTGAACAAGTCTTGTAGCTGCCATCTTTGGTAACTGCTTGTAAAGGATTAGAAGTGCTATCAGGAGTGATTGTTACACCTTCATCGTCAAGAAGCTCAAACCCATCATCGCAAGTATTCACTTCCAATCGGTATGGGCAGCAAGCCAAAGAACTCTCCTCAAGGAAAGCCGAACCTCCAACAACTTCCAAGGCATCATTCAACTGCTCTCGCAAAGCATGTGCTTGTGTTATTAAACTTCGAGTGTTATCTGCTGGGTCAAGTGTGTTTACAAACGTAGTTGTTACACCATTTACCGTAACCCCTCCAATTGCAGGAAGGAAGCCGCAGTTCTCACAAGAGCTTGAACTTAAAGGTAAGTTATAGTTGTAAGACTGAGCGTAAAGAACAGCAGCCTTGAATGGCTGATATTCGCCTTCTTCGGGGTTAAACCTCGGCAAAGGTCGGTTTTTCAACTCAGTGCTATATGTTTTATTAATCTTGTCTTTCAATGCTTGCATCAACTGCAACGCATCAGCTTCTTCTGTGCAATCATCGCAATCGCCACAAAGTGTATCCGCAGTGAATACATAGTTAGCTATGTCGTTGAAATCATACCTTGAGCGAACAAGATAGTCATCTAAAGCAATACCCAAACTATAATTCTCATTACATTCCAAACAAGTAGGGAATATATCCACAACTTGAGAGCAACCGCAAGAAGGTGCTGTAGCTTTAATACTTACTTTATCTCGCTTTGCGTTAAAGTTTTCACCACCAACATGCTTGATAGTAGTGACTACCTTGTCAAGGCTGTTGTGTTGACGAATACCTACACCCATACGAACATCTGTCGCCGTGTCTAAGTCTGCCACGCTAAGAGAAATATTTTTCTTCGGGTCATAGACTATGAACTCACCAGGCGCAACATTAGCACCATATTTAGTCCATACCACTTCACCACCAGACTTTACGGACATATTGCCTTTGGTTGCTAAAAAAGAATTTCTATTAAAAGAACCCATTATTAAAATTTTTAAGTTTGTTAGAATGAGGCTGTACGCCTTGTGTTTATTATTTCGCTTACTTTTGTTTGAAAATTAGATACATCGGTAACAGTTGATTGTGCCACTAAAACAGCTATATCAATCAGGTCTTTGGCTTGGTATGCAGAACTTAATTCACAATCTTGATTATCAGTCCTAAGCACTCCGTTCCAATCCTTATAACTTTTATTCGGCAACTTTAAATCAGGAGCATGTATCTCGTTAGGTTTTCTTATGTAATCTACATAAACCCTATCTATGCCAAAATCTCCCTCGTGCCAAACATAAAGACCTTTCCTCCCTTCATCTCCTATCACCGTCTCCCAAGCAAAGCTGCTTTTCCAATTCAAGTCAGACCTTGCTCTACCTAAATCATTTGTCCTAAATATTGTTACAGGTATATATTTCTTTTCCCCACAACCTTCTTTTGTGGCATCTATTGATTGCCGCAAAAACCTTAAAACTCCTTCAGGTATTTTGTATATGTTAAACTTATCTCCCTCCTCAACCAAGCTTAACTCTATATCTTTCTCTTCAATGTCTCTTAGCTCTGCCCTTACTTTTGAGTCAATTTCAGCAAGTTGGGCTTTCCCCTCAACATAAATATCTTGTGCCTTATTTATTATCCTTATCTTGTCTAACAACCTCAAATTCTTTGAAGCAGCCGTATTAAACCGAGCGAACTCCCTGTCGAAGTCGTAAACTAAACTGTTAGCACTTACCATTTTTCATTATTCCTCGTCAACGTACAAGTCAGCGTAAATCTCACTCCAAATATCTTTGTGGTCTGGGTCTGACAAATACTCTTCAACCTCTTCTAAGTTAGAGCCTAAAGGAACCTCACCGTATAAGTAATTGTTTGACTTCTTAACTATAATTCGGTTAGTTCGAGCATCCTTAATCAAACCTTTGATTGACAGTTCATCATCACTTGTTTCTGCAAGTTCAATGAATAACTCAATGTTACGCTTGTTAGAACCTCGTGCTTTATACTCACCTTCAACAAAGACTTTCTTAGTCAGCGTTTGCTCAACAGATTCAGGCGAAGGGTTGTTACCTCGGAAGTTAACTCCCATACCTTTGAGTATTTTCACACTCTTATCATAGTCGCAAGCTGCACGTAACTTAGAGGCTTTCGTGTACACATCTAAATTATCTTGTTCAACCGCAGTTTCGTAGTCAACATTATTAACCTTGGTCACTTGGGCAGATACGTCCTTTGCGCCTAAACGCTCATTAGGTTTTTTCTTACCTCTAAAATCACTTTGGTTATTGGTGTAATTATCCCAAATCTTTCCTTTAGGGGTCTCATCCTCTAAACTAGCCGTACCGCTTTCAAAGTAAACTTTCATTTCAGGATGTGTAAGAAACTTATCTCGTCTGTTCCTCACATTGCACTCTAAAATTTGGTTGCCGTCACTATCAAACAAGGCCGCCTCTTTTACAATATCTTGTAACTTATCGTCTTCAATTGTGATAGGGAATCGGTTTTTCTCAGTATCGAACTTGATACACCGACCCTGCACGGTCCCAGGTATTGCATCACCTTTATAAACCCTAGAATCTTTGATTTCCCCGTTCTCACGTTTGAGTTCAGGCATCCGAACTGCCTTCAAAAGACTGTTCTTCTTCGTGTACGTTAATGTAAAAATCGCCATTGTTGTATTGCTTTTTGTTTATGAAATTGCAGGTTGTAGCCACAGCATTGAGCTGGTGTCCTTGACTATGAAACCCATTTTACTATCACGTATGTACTCATACGCTCGCTCTTTTCCAAGAGTGTTCTGCATTGTGCTTAGTCGGGAATCTCCATTTAGAGTTCCACCGAAAGGTCCCCAAGAACCAAGTCCTACACCAAACTGTTCTTCCTGCTGATCTCGAAGAATAGCAATGTTAGAGTCGTCTCGGACATCTCCATAACCAAAATCAAAAATCAAGAACTGGTAAGAAGAAATTGGATAGTTTTTATACATCCGTGTCTCTACAGCGTTACTGTCTAAGAACGGTAGGTGATGGAAACGAACCAAACCAAAAGGCTCAATGTAGAACCCTATGTATTGTTTCTTACCAATAACCACACCTTGTCGGCCTTCAAAATACCCACCTTCTTTGGTGTAGTGTAAATCCTCTGTCTGATGTACTGCATCAATATCTTCTGCACGACACCACTTTTGAACTAACTCAAGTCCCGCAGAACCTGTGTAAACGTCAACCACTCGGTCTTGTTCGTTTACTTTGTTATGCCAAACTCGCTTCAAGAAGTTTCGGAAAATATCTAAATTGCCGTTATCTACTGGATATTCGTCACGGTGTGCAGACTCAAGGTACTCATAAAGTCCAGGCCCTGCATTCATGTTACGCTCTGTAAGTCCATCTAGGAACTCAGAAGAGAAACGGTTTGCTGACCTACCATAAGTAAGCCACATATCAATTTGTCGGTTAGTTGCTCTAAAGAACTTCTGTTCCAACTCAGAGTGAAGGATGCTCTTAGCACTCCCCAAATTCTCTGTTAAGGCATTCATAACCTCTGTATTCTTTTCGCTTGGTTCGATTACGAAATCATTAGCCGCTTTCCACGCCTTATCCGTAACCTTCATCTGCCAACCCATCTCTGTCATTGGAGCTTCAAACTCTACATAAGAGTTTCCACCGTTCAACGTTACGTTACCACGCTCAATAGCAGCCTCTCCTCGAAGAGAACCAATTTGGATGATACGCTTACCTAACTGAATGTCAGAAAAGTTAATGAACTCTGCTTCTGTGTTAATCAACTTGCCTTCGTAAGCGAACACATTTGCTTCAATTGGGTCTGGATGAGATGTGATCAGAATAGGTACATCACGATAATCTTCAAATATAATAACGTCACGAGGACCTAAGTTGTCAGTGTCAAGTCCAAATTCAAATGTTGTTTCACCAACACCTGACTCAGCATCTTTAGGCTCTAAGTTCTTCGCAAAGAAAGTTCGGATGTCCGAATCTTCCGTGTAAAGCCTCCACTGTGCATAGTCTTTGTTGAAGTCCTGTATAACAGCACGCTCTTCAAAAACTCGCATCATAGTACCATCTTGTCCTATAATATGAGGTCGAGAATAACTAGCAACTCTGCGCATCGCAGGTTCCAACATCTCATAGTCACATATTTCAGGGAATACTTGGAACATGTGAGCCAAGTCTAAATTCTTGTAAATCTTAGAATTTTTATCCCCGTTTTGACGGTAAATCGTAAACTTATTTTCTAAAGGATTAGTCATGGTTAGATTTTAATTATTATTATTTTGACATACTCTTAGAGACGAATCTCTGAAGATTGTACAGCCAACGCTCGACCTAATGACCCACGTTTGCGACTGTTGGGAAATGCCCTTCCCTATTATTTTTATTTATTTAACAATTCATCCACGGGGTAAACCCTATGGACTTCTTATTTCTAATTACTGTATCTGCTCAAAAACTTGGTTGAAAGTATCACCTGTGCTTTTTTGCTTGACTTTTAATGATTTATTTAATTCGTTAATGAATTTTCTTTTGCCCTTATTTTCTCCTTTCTTCTCGGCAGTTTTAATATCGTGCCCTAATATAAAGTCGATATTTGCTTTCAAAGCAGCCTCTGGGTCATTCTCCAACTCCATCTTTTTCTTTTTAAGTGGAGTTACTTTTATCTTCTTTCCGCCAGGCAGTTCAACTACTTCTGACTTCTTGAACATTTGCTCTCTTACTATGTCCATTTGCTCCTTAGAATACTTTTGGCCTTTTATCTCGCCTTTGTCTAAAAGACTTCTAAGTTTTTGAGCTTCCTCTGCTTTAGACTTCTGTTCGTTTTCTCGTCCTTGCTCTATTTTAGACTTTATTGAAGAGTTTAAAGATTTACTCTCTTTTGAAAAATAACCTTTATACTTCTCCATTAACTCTTCTGGCTCAAACTCCTCTAAGTCTTTTGTCGCATATCGTTTCGCATCGTTTTGGTCAAAACCTTTTTGCTCGAAATATGCTAAAGACATCTTTTCCATGATGTCGTCAAAGTTCTCATTGTCCTCTGAAACAGAAATATTAGATAACCTGTCGTAATAGTCAAGTTTCTCTAACTCGTCTTGTGAAACACCGTAAGACTTTATCTTATTTAGTTCCGCAAGCTGTGGGTCTACTCCGTTGTTTCTTAAATCCTCAGCAACTTCGGCCCGTATTTCTTGCCGAGCTTTCTCATTTAAGTTCGCTACAAGAGCTTCTTCCAAATCTTCATTGGTAAACCCTTCTTTAAACTCAAAATCTTCGGGTAAATACCCTCGCTCTTTTAAAAGGTTTGTTATGGGCTTCTCTACCCCTTGTTCAACCTCTACTTCAAAATCATCCGATATGTCTTTCTCATCTTCCTGCTCTTCTTCCTCTTGGCCAGACGTATCTGTAATATCCTCTAAAGGAGTATCTTCTACTTCTTCCTCTTGAAAGCCTTTTTGGTCTTGCACATTACTTTTCCGCCCTTCTTGTACTTCTTCACTTTTCCGCCTTTCTTGTACGACTTCCTCTTTTTCATCTTTCTTCGGTTCTTCTGATGTTAATAACTCAAATGGGGTGTCCCCACCAGAATCATTATTAAATATACTTTTTCCCATCACTTATTGTTTTATCTGCTTTCGGTGTTCTGTTAACAATTATACGGCAAAATGTTAACTTTACCAAATTATTTAATACATTTATTTTCAAACTTATAATACATAGTGGTTATTTATCTCTCAATTTCTGTAGTGTCTCCCACCTTTTGTACTCTAATTCACGTTGTTTCATCCTTTCTTCCGCAGATAACTTCGCTCTTGCGTTCTCTGTGCTGTCCGCAATATTATTCTTATTGATATCTGCGGCTCTCTCCATTTGCTGTGCTGAAAGCTCTGCTCTCTTGATAGAGGCATCCAACTCAGCTTGCTTGCGAACATCTTCTTTGTTCTGCTGGAACTCTGCCAACTTCTGTGCATATTGGTTCTGCTTGTCAATCATAGAACTTTCATGCTGACGTTGATTGTTAACTTGCTCCTCTTTCTTCTTATCAATTCTCTCGGCAATCTCTTGTAACTCCGAAAGTGAAGAAGATCTCATGATAGCTATAATGTCTTTTGTGGTAGCACCATTTTGTATGAATGCCTGAATCTGCATTCTCACTTGCTCTAGTCGTCTTGACTCTTTATAGTCATCGACAACATGAACAGCCCACTCAGTTATACTTAAAAACTCATAGTTGGTTTCTAAGTAAGCAATAGACATATCATCTAACACTTGGGCTTTTTTGTCATCATCATCGTGATAAGCAGCTATTGTTAAGTTCAATGCAAACAATAACACTCTTTCTTTTATCTGCCGCCGCTTATCATGAAATTTTGAAAGCTGTGCATCAACAGCCTGTACGTTAACTTGTGTTTGTGTGGCTGTTGAATACTGACCCCCTTGACCTAACTTGTGTTTGTTAAAGTACATGGCTTCATACATGTCCTCTTTAACCATCTCCATGTCTTTTAACACTTCAAGCATCTCCTGCCCTTGTGATAAATCAACACCCTTCAAGCCTTCTAGCCCTCGCCCTTGTTTACCTTCGTATTTGTCTGATACAAGACCTAACTTTAAGTTTTGTAGCATCCCATAGAAGTCGCCAGGAGACATGTTATCAGGAATCATATTGACTGTGCCTAACAGTACTTTTCCAATGTTTGTACGTCTAAATTTCTCCCAATCTCGTTTCAGCGAATTGTACTCAAACTGAAAAGGCATTCCCAAATCTATAAAGGAAATGTTTTTTGTGTTGTTTCGGTGTGTGTTAAACTTACATCCAAAGATAGGCAGCTTTACATCGAAAGGGTCTTTCAAAGAATTATACTGATAAGGGAAAGGTTCTACCATTATCTTTAAATCACTGCCTGTTTCCCCCAAAGTAACTCCATGCCACACTTGAGGAACCATTATTTCTTTTATCTTAATATCTCCTTTAGAAGCGTTCTTTTTATAATGATGGTCTTTGAAAACTTCAACCTCTTTACCGTTTATAACTCGTGTAACCATTTTCATGTGGCGCAGCCACTTCCATGTTACATAAGTCTCTCTTATACCCCAATAAGTTGTGTTCCTGTGGTTTCCACCCCCAAGACCCCCAACTTTAGCATATAGGTATTTTAGTTTATCCTGACCTTCTTTTGTATAAACCCCCGAACTTCTTATGAAATCTTCTATCGCAGGATTATCTGCCATGTATTCAGTAAGGCTTAAATTCTCCCACTGTTCTTGACTTCTGTTGTAACCGCCCGATGTGAAGTTGTTAAACAGCGTCTCAAGCTCTTTTATGTCTTTTTTGACTAAGTGCTTGCCATACTTCTGTATAACGTCTTGTGGCGTTAAATACTGCTCATATTTAGCGTATGTAGCATCTTCGCAAAACTCTACATGCTCACTGCCACCAAAGTCTACATACTTAGAATTAAGAACCTCCATTCGAGGTTTGCCATTGATTATGTTTATTCGGTAATACTCTTCCGCATTAACAACTGCATCTTCTGCACCTAAGCTAAATTTCTCATTAACTTTCTCTTCCTTTACAAAGTGTTCCAAGAACTTTTGTCCTATTCTTTCTTCGGGCGACAACTGAGTGTCAATCGCCATTTTTAAGTCTTCAGGAACCAAAGAATCTATTCTATTGCCTAACTCTTGTTGTATAGCTTGTTGCTGCTCTGGTGTCGCATTTTCTACAGCTTCTTCACCTATCTCTTGTAAAAACTCCTGTTGTATTTTTTGTATTCTAGGCTTTACTAACTTATCATAAGCGTAGTTCTGAGCAAACTCTAATTTCTGTCTTTCTCTGTAATTTTTGCTTTTTGGCGAAAAGTCCTTTACCATTGTAATTAAAGGGTTGGAAATTATTCCCCCCAAGATATTCATCGACACCCTATTGATAATAGGAAAGTGCCGCATCTTTAGCCCTTTTATACCGTACTCTTGACCCTCATACTTAAAACTGAGGTCTTCCTCGTATTTCTCTAACTTACTCCAACTTCCTCTGTGCAACTCCCAACGCTCATCATACTTCTCCAAATCTTCAGGACTCTTATTATCAAAAGTCATGAAATAATCCATCATGTATTTAGCCCAATCATAGTCATTCTTTCGTTTCTTATGCTCAGAAACAGTTAAGTCTAAATGTGGATTGTATTCGTCTAAGTATCTTGGTGAGTTCATGTCCCCACCTATGTTTTTCTCTGCCATAATTAACGGTTGAATGCGGTGTTCGCTTTTATTTCATTGTTCCAATTGTTCATTATGCCAGCTAATTCGTTTATCTTGTTGTTCTTTTCTTGTTCTGTATATTGTTGTACTGGTTGTATCTCTAACTCTTTTACCCACAAAGCAGCCAGCATCATTGTAGAGACATAATCATAGTTACCCGACCTACGGTAGAATTTAAGCTCTTCTAAAAACCTAAGAGAATAACATTCCTCAACCATAGCTTTTACATTATATTCTAACCCTTCTTTTCCTACATACTCAAAGTCCTCTGAGAACGTCACATTTTGCCGCAGAAGGTCGTTTAGGTATCTTTCAAGGTAAGGTATCATTCCTTTCTTTACAGGCACTCCTTTGTCCTGATATTTAGTCACCTTAGTTATCTCCCCTAAAGCACCCCAAGGTGTGTCTTCTAACATATTATACCTACCCGTCTTGGTGGCAAAACGCTTTACATCTTTTATATTTGTCTCAGGCAACAGCCTACTGTTATATAAAGCCGCCAGCTTAAATGCTTGGTCGTGGTTGTCGTCCGTATCAATTTTCCTTCCCACCCACTCAGCTACAATGTTAAACTTAATGTCTTTGTCATCCCCTGAAAAATCAAACATCTTAAACACTGTTGCTACACATAAAGAAGAACCTCCTTCATCATTTAAAACAGGGTCATAGAATGTCATGTACAAAGGTGGGTTCTCAAAAAGAGAAGGTCTGTTCGGCATTGGGGGTTCGTAAATAACAAATGCTCCCTCTATCAAACTACCTTCTACATTATTCTCTTCGTTATGTCTAACTACTGGTTTTAAAACACCTCTTTTATCTTCGTAGTAATTTGCCTCTGTCTTTTCAGAGTTTGTATATTCTATGTTGCAAACTATAGCTTTCTTTTTCCACTCATAAGAATCATTAGACTTTAACTCTATAAGTCTATCATCAACCATGTCTGTTGGAAACGGATTCCCCTCAGAAGATAAAAACATTTCCTGTGGGTAAATCGGCCAAGATATACAATGGTCTTCGTAAGCCGCAGAACTTTTCTTCTTTTTAGCAATACGCTGCTTTACCTCATCAGCATATGCTTTCTTATAATCTGTGTTTCCATTCTTGTCCTTATAAATATTCTTTCTATAAGGGGCTGGAATAAAACAACCTATCTCTCTATAGCTACCCGAAAAATTATCAATGAAAGGTAGAATATTAAAACTTCGTGGGTTCTCAAAAACCTCTTGAACCTCTTCTGTTTTTTCTACTTGACCCCCTGTACCAATGTAACAAGCAAAGGCAAATCGTGAGTCACTTTCCATTGTTGCTTGGTTCTCACCATGCACTTTTTTAAAATTCGGGCAAAGTCCGACTTCCTCAAGATATACGTTCGCTCTATACCCTGCTGCCGCTGACGGGTCAGAGTTAAATGAAACATGATGTATCTCAGAGCCAGGACCTACTTTACCACCTCCCCCTTCTATTGTGACTCTGTTTGTCACCCCCGAAGAAGAGTTAGCACTTAAAGAACCCTCAGTGGGTCTGTACAAAGGCCCATTTATATTGGGGGTTACTTTGTTGTAAGCCCCTATATTTTTTCGCAAGTTCTCATACATGTTCTCAAATTTATTTAAGAACGCTGAGGACTTTTCTTTTTTACCTGCCCCTACAACTGAAACTGATTTGCTGTCTTCAGACAAGAAATCTTCAATGCTCCTTGCACCTCCAAAAGTAAACCTGTATGTTAAATCCCCTGCAAGGCCGTAAGACTTACCTCCACCCCTCGTAGAGAACAAAAGAAAGTCTTGTGTTTGGTTATAATATAAAGGCTTGCCCAAGGGCTTGTCGTGGGTCTTATATAAATACTCTCGTGCCTCTATATACTTTTTGTATTCCCCATCTTTGTTTTTAAGCACATTACTGTACTTCTCTATCCACAACTCCTCTATGCCCAATAACTCTTCCCCTTTCTCTTTCTTACCAATAGGTCTGTAACAAGTATATTCGTCATCCCCTTCAAAACCAGAAAATCCTTGACACTCTGACAAGGAATAATAAATTAGCCACTCTATGTCTCTTAGAAAAGGTTTAATCTCTTCTTGAGAATTACCATCTGCCTCTTTCGTTATCACGCAGTCATTAACATAGAAATAGAGGTTGCCAGGACACCACCTCCAACCTCCTTTATCCCCATCAGAATCATCCCCCCACTTCCCAATGATACAGTCTTCCATGTGGTCACGCCAATACACCTTGTACCTCGGATTGGAAGGGTGTATCTCTGGATGCTCATCTACTAAGAAGTCACTTATATTATATAAGTCGAAAGGTATTAGCCTAACAGGCTCTATTGTATTTAAGTCTTTTACTGCCATTACTTACTTCTCCAAAACGTGTCGTTAGACTTTTGCCTACCACGCTCACTTGATAACTTATCTGACTCTTTTTCCCACTCATCTTCAGCTTTGGTGAGAACCGCTTGTAAGTTTTTTAAATCATTGGTGCTGTATTTAGACTTGCCGTTTTCATCCCCACCAGTTTCTAAATCAGTAATCATAAGGTCAAATATATCTTGTAATCTTTTGTACCGCCTCTTTTTTGGGGGCATCGCTATCTTAGGGTACTCCTCTACAACTTTTTGTACAGTGCCATCTTCCCAATCAAAATTGTCTACATCTTGCAAGAAGTTGGATTGTACCTCTGACCTCTTCTCTTCAATAGGTCTTCCGTAAAAAGCACCCTCAATATCCTCGGTCATATAAACCGCCCACATTATCTTCCCTGCATTACCCTTGTTGAATTTCTTAATCAATCTTTTAATTACAGAAAAATACGCTAAGTCAGGGTTCTGCTCAAAGAACGGTTTATCTACACTCCCTTCTATCAGTTTCCATTCCATGTCAATTGTTTGACTCGTGGGATGGAAGTTGCCGTAAGCACTGGCATTGAACTCCCCCTACGAGCAGCGAAGAACTTTATTGAACATTAGCCGCAAAAGATAAGACTACATGAGGATGGTTGAAGTTATAAGTCTTTACCCCCCTATTATTCTTTTTCTTTAACGGTATGTCTCCATTTGTGTCTTTTGTAAACACTCTTAATCGTTTTAAAATGTCTCCTTTATTCTTGCCGCCATCATTGTATAAGGCTTTTATACCTCCACTTTGAACCTCAATATCTGCTGTGCATCCACAAGCAGGAACAATAGCAAAAGTTCCACCATCGTTTTTTGCTATCCCCTCTTTGGTGAGATTTTTAAATTTCCAAAACACTTCATTCTTTTTAGACCCCGAAACTATTGTGCCTATATCCACAATCCGAGATTCAAATTCATTGCTGTTCGCCATAGCTAATTTTTATTGTTACTGGATGTTCTTTCCTAAACTCTTTGTACTGTTGTTCATCTTTTATAATAGGACCCCAATTACCTGCACTACAACTCTCAAATGCCACTAAAGCCCTCTCAGGCATATCGCACCCACAATGGGAACATTTGCCGTTTTCAATGCACTTACTACACTCATCATCATTAAACCTCAAAGCATACTGCTCAATTATGTGAGGCTTTAAATAAGAACCCTTAACACTTCCAACCACATAACTATACCACTTGATTGGTTTCAGAAGGTCAATTGTTTTTATCTCCAAATTTCCAGAAGTAGAAATAAAAGCAATCAACACTCCTATCCCATACACCACTGCAATTGAAAACAGTATCGCTGTTAAAACACCCATCCTACTTCAAAAAGGCTTTAGGTTCCAAAATGACACCCTCAACGTACATACTCGGTAAATCAAAAGTAAACATATCCTCTCTATTAAAAACAGAATCAAAAGGGTTTACTTTGCAACGGTACTTGCCAAACGACCTATGAAGGTTGCTTATCTTAGCAGGAGGCTCTTTACCTACCTTTTTCATATTACTATCCTCATAGTCTGTACTTATCCACTGCTCATACGTTGGGTTTTTAACCACACGAGAGTCCTTGTCTTTTAGTTTTATAACATCGCCTTTCTGATACCTAACCTCTTTACCATCTTTCAAATACACAGCATTTTCACCTGCCGCCAAAACAACACCGAGTGGGAAACTTATCGTGTGCAACTCTTTATTAGTTCTACCATGAGCCAAAAATAATTCAACTGAATCTTCCTTGTGGTCCATAGGGTTAAAAGAAAATACTTGAACCACTACATTGTCTTTTTGCAAAATGTAATTATCCCACAAAGGGTTAACCTCTTGGTCTAAGAAAGTATCAAAACTTTTCTTGAGGTTTTTATAATCTTGCTGGTCAAAACCTAAAAACATATTCACCATTTCATCTTGGCTTTCTTGTCTTTTTCCCGAACCTTCTAATACTCCTTCTTTACTAATCATTCCCATATAATACTGTTTTTATTGTTCTAAAATTTATTTTTACGGATTTTTTTGTTTTCCTTTTGCCGCTTAATTTCTTTTATTCTTCTACTTAAAGACCTTTTGTATTTGTTTATCTTAGCTTGCATTTCCCTACACCTCTTGGTGTCACAATCCTCATAACAATACTTTTGATAAGCGTACTCAATCCTTTTTAAGTTGTTTTTTATCTTCCTTATAGATGGCTCCAAAACACCTATCTTTGGAATCCGTATGATTGGAAAGTCATCTTGTTTCAAAACTTCCGACACATCCTCAAACATACAGTAAAATATCTCACTCACTTGTGATGGAGGTACGTCAAACTTTTTTGCCGCCTCATTAAAAACACGCCCAATTTTATCGTTTTTCCACGCTATGTATTTACTCTTCTTCCCCATCCTCTATGCTCAGTTCTATCTTAAAACCATTTGGCTTTTCTCGCAACATCTTAGGTAGCTGATATTTCTTGTAACCTGTTTCTACCCACTTTTTAATACCTAATCGGGTCTTGTAGTTACTTATCAACTGCCTATCACTCAACAAACCTTTCCCCAAGAAATGCTCAAATATTACACTGGGGTCGTTCAAGTCTGCACCGCTTTGGTACAAACAGCAACACTCAGATAAAAACTCAGCCTCTCTTGCAGTTAGACGATTATCTTTTTTTACCAGCCCCGAAAGAGCCATGCAAAGAGAAAGGTAATAGTCTTTTTGATTTTTATGTTTTTTTGTTATATCCACTGTTAAATTGGTTTGTTTCGCTCGTTGAGTCCTCAATATAATAAAAAATACCCAACTCTCAAAATTTTTAGGCGTGTATTTCAAAAAAATGTTAAAACTATTACAAATGTCGCCTTCTTAACAAAAATATAAAAAAGTTGGTCTAAAATTTGGTATTTCATTTTATTTTCCGTAGCTTGCATCGAAGCAAGAGCATTTATGCAATTGCAAGATGCAAATTTTTAATCGAATCCCCGACAGGGGTGAAAAGTAAACAACGTGGGTGCAACCCTAAAAAAGAAGAAGTCTAAACGGAAAGTTAGTAGGATTAAAGACCCTATTATCTACAAATACCGTTATGATGACTCAACAAGAAATGTTGGGAATAAGTTCTCTTTGCACGCACTTTGTTACATAAACGCCATACAAGCCCAGAGAGCGAAGAAAAACTTTGATGTGGGGTCTATGTCCACTAAGGCTGTAAAAGTCGCTACAGAGCGATTTATGGGCAATCTGAGCGATTCTATGTCAGTCTTTGTGGATAAGAATGGTATGACAGACAAAGGCGTTAAGAAAATTAAGCGTCAAATGGAGGCTTTCAAAAAGTGGGAAGCCAAGAAATTAGAGGGTTCTGGCGGCAAATTGATGTACAATGTCGAATTTGTCTGCGAGATGATGAGAGAAAACAAAATTGATTTGCTCTACACTTACGCAAAACTTCGCAAGATTGGTTCGATGAATGCGGGGTACTTCATGAGAAAGGGCAAATACATCACAGAGATGTCGTCAGCACAGCGGCGGCACATCAAAGAGCTACGCAAAATGGGCTTTATCTCAGACGAGAGAGTTCTAAAGCACAGACGGGTGGCTCTTAGAAATTGTAAAACAACACACCAAGCGTACATACCACACTACGCTTTGGAATCAAAAATTATTTTCAAAGGTTATCTGTTAAGTTTGGTTACGGCTTTGTTAGGCAAGGGCGTGGAGAAAGCTGAAACTGATGGCGTGAATAGCTACGATTACGAAAGTGGCGAATGGACAAGTGAACGGTTTGACAGGGGCGACCACTCCTCGATACTGAAGTTTAACGACACCCACACTTTCGTAAAAGTTTCCGATTCTATCATCAGCCAGTTTTTGAAAACACCTGTGTCAACAATCCGTAAGTGGAGAAATGGTTTCAACGTTGATAACCACGTTTATCTGGATTTCTTAGTTCGTACTGTAAAAGATTCTTGTGATTGGGAAGAAGGCTTTAAGAAGAGTAATGGCCGACTGAAATTTACTAAGATTGGTACGGGTAAGAACCATGATACATTTTTCCACAGGGTTCGCTTAACGCACCCTAACGTTAAGATTTTCCTTAACTCTAATCTCACGAGTTTATTTTTGGAGCGAGTTCACACTGGTCTTTACAACCAGACTCACTTCGAGCATATCTCTGAGATTTGTGTCAATGGCGAAAGCAAGTTTGACTACTTCGAGAGTGATGGAACATTGCACTCCCACTAAAATGTTAGTGGGGCAAGGTTAGGTTTTTTGAAAGGTTGGAGCTTTGGCTTAGAGCTAAAGAACTTTTATCTCGGCGGCAACTAGTTTAGTTTTTCGTCTAGGTCTTTAAGTTTAATATGGTATGATATATACTTATATTACTACTACTTATTAGAACTAATATATAGTTACTAATATCTTGGGTGTATATAACTTTATTGTATCTATATCTTATTGTAATAATATACTATGAAGATATTATTAAAGGTCTTAAATAGATACTGGTTGTAATATACAGTTACTAAGCAGGAAGGTATTAAATACGTTCCAAAAAAAGCGACCCTGTTTTTAGGACAAAACAGCAGCAATTCTGAGACAACGACACATCTTAGAAAATGGGCTAACTATGCCTACTTTCAACTTACCGATTCAAGGCTGGCAACAATATCTTTTTCTGAAATAAGTAGTAAAATATTTGTAGGAGTGAGAACCTTTTCGTATCTTGTGTTGTTGTAAGGGAGAAGAATAAAAACAAAACTATGAGTTGGAAACAAATAAAAATATTTACAGCAGATGCAGAACAATCTGTTATAATTGAGTCAAACCCTGAAAAAGATGGTATGGTAATGTATAGTGTAGAAGAACACGAAAAAGAATCCTTTGTACTTTATAAGCAAGGAGACTTTAGAAACTTGGAAGAAAAAGTAAAACAAAAGTAAGTGATAAAAAGGAAAAAGAAAGTATGTAAATCTTGCGGACACCAAAAGTATCTTTTTGGGCGAGGGATGTGTAAATTTTGTTATGGAGTTGCGGCACAAAAAAAGAAACAATCTAAGCCTCAAAAGAAAAAGCAAAGCAAGATATCTCGTGTGTCTTCAACAAACACATATTCAGACTCTCATGGCAACAGATACACAAAAGCAGAGATTGATGTAAGAGTAAGAGAAGCCAAAAGAAAAGCTGTTGAAAAGCAAGTAGAAGAGTTTGGTTATAATTTTTGCACAAGCTGCGGAGAAAACACTTGCAAACCAATAGATGCTTCTCACATAGTAAGTGTAGATGAGTGTCAAAAGTTAGGTAAGGTTGAGCTAGCTTGGGATTGGGAGAACAACATAAGAATGGAAGGCAGGGCTTGTCATATGGAAACAGAGAAGCAAAGTCACAATCAGCGCATCGAACGATATTTAGATAATAAACCAACAACAAACTGAAAAATTTTATGTTTTGTAAAAACAAATGCCCGAGAGGGACTAAAATTAAACAGCTGTTTACCAATTTAAGAATTATAAAAACAATAAATGTCACAAACTAAAGAGAAACCTAACGGAGCGAAAAACCCCCGACTAAAAGTGGGATTCACTCAGGAGCAAAAAGATGCTCACGCACTGTTTCACCAATACGATGTTAACTTTATTAACGGTTGGTTCGGTTCGGGGAAAACTCTATGTGCTGTTGGGATGGCTATAATTGCCATTAGAAAGAAGCAATTTGAAAAGATTTGGATAACTCGCCCTATGCTTAAAAACAAGTTAGGTTATCTTCCTGGTTCTTTACAAGAAAAATCAGAGCCTTGGATGTTCCCCATAGTACATAACTTCAACCAATGCCAAACAGCTTCTACAACGGCGAGGATGTTGGAGAAAAAGCAAATAGAGATTAAGCCAGTTGATTTTGCTAAGGGAATTACGTTTGTCAATAGCGTGGTGATAGTTGATGAGTATGAGGATTTGGAGTTTTCAGAGTTTAAGTTGATATTAAGTAGATTGGGGAAGAACTCAAAGATAATTTTCTGCGGCGACCCAAATCAAGTTGACTCTTCAATAAAAGACCCTTGCATACCTCATTTGAACAAATTGAGAAGTAGTGGGTTAGTAGGATGGTCTGAGTTAAAAGAAAACCACAGAAACGAAATCCTTTCCGAAATCTTTGAAATATTGTAGTATGAATTTAAGCAATAAAAAAATTGTTGTGTCTGACTTAGTTATGTTTGAGGGGCAGCATTGTAAGGTAAAAGAAATCATTGACAGCCACTACTTTGTGGAGAACTTAGATACAGGAGAAGTTCAAATGGCTGACGCTTCAAACCTTTCTTTGACAGAGGTTATATCCTTGGAGGAAGAGATTAGGAGGTCTTCTTTATATTACGACAACCTTTCGGCGGAAGAGAAAGTGAACCTTGAGCTTTTAAAAGCGTTAAACAAACTATCAAAGCTGCCAGACATAGTAGATTTAGAGTTTGGAGAGGATGAGGCGATGAATGTAAACCTACACTTTGATGATTTTGAATTAGGCATAAGTTTTTGGACAAAAGATATAGATAATGGCGTATAACAAAAAAGAGATTGACGATGAAAAGTTGGCACTCGAAGTTTACCAAAAGAATGGTGTTTGGATTGCAAGCATGAACGCTTTAGGTGTAGAGGCAGAAGGCTATTCTAAAAAAGAAGCAATTTTGAATTTAGCGCAAGTTCATAATTTGATGTTCCAAGAACTGGGTTATCTTATTGGGGAAGAGCTAAAGTCCCTAGGAGTAGAAGTGAACTATGTGTAAGATAAAATTTGTAGGCATAGACCCCTCCCTAACCAACACAGGTCTTGTTTGGGGGCATATAACAAAGCAAGACGATATTGTGTTTGAAGGGTGGGATTTGATACAGACTAAAGCGAGGGGAAAGAAAAAAATTGCGGCTAGTAATCATTTGATAGATAGGTGTGAAATAATATATAAGTCACTCTCATCTTTTTTAAACAAGCACAAACCAAGAGTTGTTTTTGCCGAAACACCTTCGGGGTCACAAAACTATCACGCTGCGATAAGCTATGCGGTGTCATGCTTTGCTCTGGTGACGATTGAACAAGATTTGGTTGACGTAACACCAAGAGATATAAAACTGTCTATGTGCGGCAAAGAAGACACAAGTAAAGAAGAGATAGTTTCTGTGATACAGCAAAAATATTCTTACTTTAACATACCAATGCGTAAACTAAAAGGAGAAATGGTTGTTAATATGTCGAAAGCAGAGCATGTTTGTGATGCGGCAGGGGCGGTTATTACTGGAATAAAATCAAAAAAATACAGAGATTTGAAAACTTTTTTATAATGGGGAATGTTAAAGTATATCTATCAGAGGACATATATATGGCTGAAATTGTTGACTTAGGCTTAGTTGAGTTTGGAGAAACACCACAAGACGCATTAAATAACTTAGAAATGTTGTTTTATGTAAAAGTCGATGACATTCAGCAAGAGCTAAGGTCTAAGTACGAAAATGTTCGGGCGGAGGATTTAATGTAGGTAACGGATGGTTGTATAAACTATAAACCTTTTTGTGACCTTGGATTAAGGAAACAAGACTAAAAACAAAAACATGGACAACAAAGCATTAAGATACAACACAGGTAAGTTAATGTACCAATTAAAGGACCCTATCGCAAAGCGAGAAGTGGCACGAGTTTACTCCAAAGGTGGTGAGAAGTATGAACCCGACAACTGGCGCAAAGGGCAAAGTTTCATGGAAAGTATTGGGTCGTTAGAAAGACACCTAGAGAAATTTAAGTTGGGGAAAAACTATGACCATGATTACGACCAAGAACTAACAGATAAATGGGGTTTAACTCACCACTTAGCTCACATAGCATGGCAAGCAGAAGCCCTTTTGTACCAGTTCTATAACAAGCGAGAGTTTGATGATAGGTTTGTGAACAAAGAGGTGTTTCAGAAAAAGCAGCGTGTCGCTATGGATTTAGATGGCTGCATAATTGACTTTGGCCCCTCCTTCCTAAAACACATGGTAAAGATTGGGGTTTTAACAGAAGAGCAAGCAAGTCTGCCTGTGTATAGTTGGGATGATTGGAGGTTCAGAGATAATTTCCATATCATAACAGATGATGAAGATTTTTGGTTAGGAATTGAACCTTTGATAAGCCATGAGTGTTTAAAGTTTGACCCTGTTGTTTATATTACGGCTAGACCAATAGATACAGCGGTTACCAAAGAGTGGTTAAATAGAAATGGCTTTCCTGCTGCGCCAGTAGAAACAGTTGGTATGGACAACTCAAAAATTGACTGTTTGAAAAAACATTCTGCCGAAGTGTTTGTTGAAGACAGATATGAGAATTGGGAGGAAGCTACAAGAGCAGGTGTTTTTACTTATTTGGTTACCAGAGGACACAATGAAAAATATACAACAGTGCCGAACTTTTGTAGGTTAAATTGTGTTAGTGAGTTAAACGAGTTTGGCAATAAATTATAGGTTGTGGTAGGAAAAATTTTTACAGGTAGAACCCAGTTGAGTAAAACTTTCTCTTTGGATGAAGCATTTGACTGTTTAAAAGCAAAAAGGGAATATAAAACAGATATAAGTAAGTGTTTGATTTGGCGAGAAGTAGAAACAGGAAAAGAAGTTGGCCTTTGGGTTAATCAATAAGAAAAAATAAACGGTAATTAATGGACGGATTAGAAAAAAAGAGTGTTGAGTTAATGTCAGACATTATTGTGTACAACAAGTATGCAAGGTACAGAAGTGATTTAAAAAGGCGAGAAACCTTTGAAGAAATTATAGACCGTTATGTGGCGGCTATGCTTAAAAAGTATTGCGGTGAAGATGTTGCTGATTCTTTCAAGAAAAGCAAGAGTATAAATGTAGAGAAGGGTTCTTTGGCAGAGCAAATTGTATTGAATAGTAAACACCTCTATGACAAGAAGGTCTTACCAAGTATGCGAGGGTTGCAATTTGCGGGACCAGCTTTGGAAAAGAACGAAAGTCGCATTTATAATTGCTATTACCATCCAATAAAAGACATAGCTTCCTTTTCAGAAACGATGTTTTTGTTGTTGGGAGGAACAGGGGTAGGTTTCTCAGTTAGAAAGCACCATGTAGCACAATTACCCCCAATAACTAAGCCATTGAAAGATAAGAAGTTTTTGGTGTCTGATGATATTGAAGGTTGGGCTGATGCCATAAAAGTTCTGTTGAAGTCTTATTTAGGGGTTACTAAATACAAGCCAAGGTTTGATTTTAGCGCAATAAGAGAGCGAGGAGAAATCTTAGTTACCTCTGGGGGTAAAGCTCCTGGTGCAGGGCCGTTGCGAGTGTGCTTGGCTAAGATAGAGTCTTTGTTAGAGGCTAAAGAAGAAAACTCCCAACTAAAACCTATAGAGGTGCATGACATAATTTGCTTCGTGGCAGATGCTGTGTTGGCTGGTGGCATAAGAAGAGCAGCACTTATCTCTCTTTTTTCGCCTGATGATGAGGAGATGATGGCGGCAAAAGCAGGAAATTGGTGGGAAACTAACCCACAAAGAGGTAGAGCAAATAATTCATTTGTTGTAAATGTTAATGACATAGACAAACAAGAGTTCGACAGGCTGATGCAATATGTGGAAGATAGCGGCAGTGGAGAGCCAGGGGTTTATTTTACACAAGACGATGGGGAGGGAGGGACTAATCCTTGTTGTGAGATATACCTAAGACCTTACTCATTTTGCAACCTTTGTGACATTAACGCAGGGACAATAGAAAACCAAGATGATTTCAACGAAAGAGCGAAGGTTGCTTCTTTCTTTGGAACATTACAAGCAGGATTTACAGATTTTCATTATTTGAAAAGCAGGACTCGTAGACAAACAGAGGAAGATTACTTAGTCGGTGTTGGGTTGACAGGCATATGCAATGGGAATGTTTTAGGTTTGAATTTACAAGAGGCTGCAAGAAAAGCTATGCTTCAAAACAGTATAACGGCGGCTAAAATAGGTATTGGAGAGGCGGCAAGAGTGACTACCGTGAAACCCGCGGGAAGCACGAGTTCAGTATTAGGAGTGTCTTCTGGAATCCATGCTTGGCATTCAAAATACTACGTTAGAAACTTTCAATGTAAGGTCGGTGATGATATGTATAACTTCTTTACCGAACACCATCCCGAACTAATTAAAGTGATGGACCAGCAGCCTGATTCTGCGGTGATTGGTTGCCCAATAAAAGCGCCTAATGGGGCTATTACAAGAGAAAATGATGACATAACACAATTTTTAGAGCGTGTAAAGCGTTTCAATGAAGAGTGGGTTAGAGAAGGCCATAGATGGGGTGATAACACCAATAATGTAAGTGCAACGGTTTCTGTTAGAGACGATGAGTGGGGTTTTCTTAAAGATTGGATGTGGGAGAACAAAGAGAGCTTTCATGGACTAAGTGTGCTGCCCTATTTTGGGGGAACTTACAAAGATGCTCCATTTCAAGAGTGTGATGAGAAAGAGTTTTTACGGAGGTTAAAGTTGATGGAAGAAGTGGATTTGACTAAAATTAAGGAAGACGTAGATAACACTGATTTGACAGGCGAGCTGGCTTGCGCAGGGGGGGCTTGCGACTTAGAATATTGACTTATAGCTTGAAACCTAAAAGTAATTAATATGTTTTCGATAACCAAGATAACATAATCTAAAAACTTTGTGTGGGTACGGGATATATTCGCACGTTAAACAAAAAACGGTATTAGTCGTTGGCATTAGTCAAGGCGTTTGATTGCCGAAGCCCATATATCGCTTTTGCGTAGATGGGTAGTTCACGAACACATTGTTTGAAAGAAAAGGGTTAAACAAATCAGGTAAAACCGAGTGGCTAACTCCACCTGAAATAATAGAGGCAAATATTGGGCTGATGTTGCAGTTGGTATAATAACGAAAGAGGAAGCCCTAAAAGAGATAGACAGCCTTACATATGAAGAAAGAGTGGTAGAAAGTGTTG
>Ga0306909_100088_pt1 | contig 33641 bp, 50 predicted proteins | sample AntRauMFilla2697_FD_190439 | JGI IMG/M metagenome (GOLD analysis project Ga0306909, IMG submission 190439) | Saline lake microbial communities from Rauer Islands, Antarctica - Metagenome Filla 2 #697 (v2) (version 2) | ecosystem: Environmental > Aquatic > Non-marine Saline and Alkaline > Saline ... | reverse complement strand
AGACTTTCAAACTACTTAAGGCCGAACAAACATGTATAATATTCATAGTTTCAATGCCTTTATGCCCCTCTAGTGTTGAAAGTAATGCTTCTTCTAGTAATTCTATATTGTGATTTTCTATATTGTGTTCTTTAACAGCTTTATCAAAAATCTTTCTAATCATATTTATTGTGGCTTTAGTGTGCATATTCATTGATCCATTTATTAATTGTTGTAGCTTCGATAATTCCGCCGGCATGAGAAATATTAGCAAGAAAATCAAGCTGGAAACGATGGTATAAATTATCTAGTTGCCGGCCTTTTATGCCAAAATGTAATAAAATGTTATAGGCTAAATCATCAGAACCACCGTTATTAGCACCCCAATCGAAGCCGGTTGCAGAATGACGGGCCACATATTGCCGGACATTTGTACAGGCGTTGCCGCAATTATCCCGCTGTAAAACAATATCCGGGTTATCGCCTTCGGCATGTATGAAAGTAAGTAACGGATCTACGCCTTGTTTTTCTTCAATGGTTTTTTTAAGCCGGGTAAAACATGCCGGGCCAAAGCCATTTTCTACACTGGTAGGATCTTTAATAGGCTTGTGGCAACGGGTGCAAGTGTAGCTAGGCATTTTTTTCCGCCTCCCCGGCATTTTTTTCCGCCTGTTTTATCCGGGCAAGGCTTGTTGCAATTTCTTTGTGCTTTCTGGCAATTAAATGTTTTTCTAAATCGCGGGCGGCTTCTGGTGTTGCCGCGGCAAAATGGGGTTGTGTTTGATCACCTTCTTTTAAAAGAACTTTATGTATCTGAAATAATCCGCCCAAAGTCCAGTTGCAACCGCGGTTATTTCGCTCCTTTGCTACTGTTGGTGATTGACCGTGTGAAAATCTACCTTCACAAGAAAAGCCTATATAATCAGCAACCTTTTCTTTTGAGCAACCAGCCATAACAAGGCTTCTCATACTTTGCACGGTATCACACGCCGGACAAATAAAAGCGTTGTCGCGAGAACTGCGAACGCCTTGTTTTTCTAATAATGAATCAAATTCTTTAACGGAAAAGGTTTGTAATTTTGTAGACATTTTTTACCCTCAATGGTGTTTTATGATGTAGGGGCCAAATTTTAGACCATAACTTAGACTATAACAAAGCAATAGTTCGGCCCCATGATCAACAATTACACAATATTTTATGGAATGTCAAATCTTTTTTAAAGATACCTTACTTAATCAACATAACCGTTTACAGCTGTTGTGCCAGCACTTGACAAAGTTGCTTTTAAACGCCCACTACCCAAAAAGAGGGCCTTTGTTTCATCAGCAGTAAAAGCCCCACTAGTTAGATCAACAAAAACACTTGAGGCACCGGGCGCATAACTTAATTGCGCGGTGGCTCCGTCCCATGTTCCACTAAAAGTAACAGATTTTTCACCACCTGATAATTTTATACTATCATCAGCACCGTTAGTAGCGCGAGCATTCATTACAATTTTAGACATATCATTTCCTTTAAATTAGTTTTTAAAATCTTTTTCTTTGCTTCCGCGACTACTTCCAAATTCAAAACTAAAAGCATCACCAAGCATTTTTAATAATGCACCAACCATCATATTAAATATAGCAATAATTTCCGGCTTTAACTCAAAATATGATAGCAAGAAAATATCAAGGCAAAGTGCAAGGCCAACCACAATAATCATTATGTCGGCCCGCTTATTTTTATAACCCATTTCATGTAGTTTTAAATCACGATCCCTTGCATCCTGTCTATCAGCTAAATAGAGTTTATCAAGTTCTTTTGCATTATCCATAACCGCGCTTTTAAATTGAAGGGCAAGTTTCGGATCTGCTGCAATTGCGCTTTCAGCATCAATACCCTTTCTACCGGTAACACGTTCGGCAATTGCAATAACGTCTTGCGCCGCTTCTGCGCCTTTATCACCACCTAGCCATTTTGCAACAACTGGCCCGGCAAACTTTGCGAGGCCGAAAGCTAAAGTAAAAGGATCCATAATTTAAACCATTTTTTCAATTTGTTCACTAATACGATTAAACCAACCGGCGGCAAATACCGCCTGTTTATGATCTCTTTCTATTAACCGGCCTAAAAAGCGGATGCGCTGGGCAATAAATAACTTTCTAGTTTGCCCGGCGGTTGATATTACATTTACAGCCTTCAAAGTAGCAGGGCCAACAATTCCATCATCTACGGCACCAACGGACTTTTGGAGCCACTTAGCGGCCCTTTGTGGCCCACTATGTACACCAGCATCAACAACCATAAAACATAGGTTAGGATCGTCTATTTGATTGAAGCCGGGGGCAATAACATATTTGCCTTCGTATATTTCAAAGGCTTCTTCTTTTTTGAGGCTTTCCACTGCAGATTTATCCAGCTTATGCCCGCGGTAATCTTCAAGAGTGGCAAGAGTAATGCCGTATTTTGTAGGCCCGCCGCTGTCGTTTGGATGGTCTACATATCCGCCTTCGGTCTGTATAATATGATCAATCGTATCTTTTATTGTAAACATTATAATTACCTTTTTATTAAATGATTTTTAATAAGTGTAACATCGTCTTTAATTCCCTCAATAGTACCCTCCATTGTCAACACCTTATCGGAAGCCTTAGTATTCTTAGCGACGGCAAGTTGCATGTTGATTAATTGGGTGCGCGAATCGGCCAAAGCCCATACAGAAGAAAGTACAAAAGTTATTAAAGCGATTATAGCCGTTGCCGTTATTTTGCGATCAAAGTAAAGCCCTTTGTGCCTTTCCCTTCTTTCTTCCATATCCACAACCCCGCAATCAATGCCAAACCATTCTTTCATAACGCCCATACCGTATATTTATATTAACCTAAAACCCTAGTAATTTGAAGCAATTAAAGTTATGCAACCTTTTTATAGTCTACTGTCAATGACAAACTACCAGCCGTATAATCAGTAGTTCCCCCGGTATATGCGGCAACAAGATCTTCGCCGGCAACTGTCGAAACTACAATATCCGTTATCGTTACCGGATATGGTACTTCGGTTCCCCCCCATGTTCCAAAAGCAATAGCTTGCAATATCGCCGCCGGGATAATTGCATAAACGGTTGTGCCGCTTGCATCCTGTATAGCAAGATCCCTATCGCCACCGCCACCGCTAAAGTTTGTGCCTGAACCGGCAAGAGTAATATTTGTTACCCGGAATTGATCGGCACCAGATCCAGAAAGTAAAGTTTTTTGTGCTGCTGCTGCAACGTCGCCTTGCCCAACCGTTACAAAAGAAGAAGGCATAAATTTTTTGGCGGTAACTCGTAAAGTTAAATCACCGGCAGTATAATCGGCACTTCCGCCTGAATATTTAACAACAAGATCTTCGCCGGCAGTTGTAGCGGCGTGAAAATCATAAACACTAACCGGAAAGGCAAGGCCAGTATCACCCCAACGGGCCGGCGCTATTGCTTGAAGCGTTGCCGCGGGGATAATGCCATATGTAACCGTGCCGCTGGTGTCTTGTATTGAAAGGTTGCGATCACCACCGCCACCGCTAAAGTTTGTGCCACCACCGGAAAGCATCAGATCTACAATTTTATATTGATCACCAACAAGGGCATCAATTAAAGTAACCGTGCCGGCAGAAGCTAAAGAGCCTTGCCCAACATAGATTTCAAATGTAATTGTTATATCACCACCGCTTGCCGTTATATTCTGTTTTAAATCAATGTTGCCGGTAGTATTATCAAATTCTAAAGCTTGGTAAAAAGTAGTTCCATCCGGGGAAACTTTTAGCCCGAAATCATCGCTTCCAATTAATCCAAATTCGGCCCGGCTTGATAATGCACTTTGGAAAATAAAACTTGCACTATCAGTAAAGGCCGTTTTATTAAGTAATATTTGTTTAGATCCGCCACTTATAAAGACCGAAATACCGGCGGAAGGGATCCAATTAGCACCATCAAAAGTATAAAGCGTGTTTTCATCAGTAACCCAAAGAGTGAAACCGGCATTTGGATCTATAAATACCCATGCACCATTTGAAAAATATGTAACATCGCCGTCGTGTGTTGCCCAATCACCGGTACCACCAGCAGCAACAATATATAAATCGCCTTCTGCCGGCGATCCGGGAGGCGTTGCAAGATCCAAATCAATAACGCCAACATTTAAAATTGCGTCGATCTGTACAAGCGCGACATTTGCCGTAACTTCTTTTTGGCTTTGGTTTGATGCTATAAGTGCAAAAGCAAGATTGTTTGAATTTGTCATTTTTACCCCTTTTTAAATTGTTGCAGGGCCGGTATAACCCCGCCCAATAATTACTGACATTTGATAAATATTAACATCTACGCTACTTTGCTCACTACCAAAATCAGTTATCTGATCGGCAGCAGTATATTGCACGGTTTCCGTTGTGCTGGTTAATGTTCTTACCACTGTTACGCCATCCATTATATCAATTTCGTATGCTTCCGTTTCTTCTGATAATGGCACATCCACATTATCACGCCATTCGCCGCCAAGTCTTGTACGGCGGATCCATGTAATATCAATGTTTAATGATCCGTCGCGGGTTGCGGCAATGCACACCGGGGAAAACGGCTTAAACTTATTACCATTATAAGTAAATGCCACTTCGGCAGTGGCGGCAACCGTGGCACCTACTGTAACTGGTTTATAATATTTTTCAATATTAATAAGTTGCAAAGGTACTTCTTGCCTAATAACACCAGCGTCAAGGAAAATAAACCTTTCACCAAGTGAATGATTACCGGTTTCACTTTCGGTGCCAAGCCGCCCACGTAATAAGCGCGTTAATTTATATACATTAGTATCAATCAAGGTTGCTGTTTGGAATTGGATAACTTCATTGCCACAAACACAAGCATTACCACCATTTAAAACAGCGGTTTCGGTGACACTTGAAAGAGTACCGGCAATTAATGTAACGTAAATTTCACTTGCATCATCCCAAATATTAGCCGGTAAATCCAAAATTTCACTATAGACATTACCCATGGTTGTTTCACTAGTTGTTTGCTGCAAAACATCAAAGGTATTGCCGTCTGCTTCGCCGCCATCATCAGAACGATAAACCGCCGCCCCGCGCCATTCTAACCCCTCGGATGCAACCGCAATACGCAAAGTACCTTGCCCGTCGGTATCAGATGGAAAAGCGTTTAAATCCATTAATTCCATTCTTGTTTCCGGGTTTTTCTCTCCGGGTATTACAGGCGGTGAAGGCTCTCCTGGCTCTGTATAAAAATCATATGTACTAACGTCTTCGGCAACTCCTCTTGCCTCTATAGCTCCGCCGCGGGCAATTTGGGTTTCTTTGACCCTTATAACGTGATTTACATTATTTAATGTTACTGTGATTATGTCCGTTGGTTCGATATATGCGTATTTGGGCGGTAATGTAAAGCTATAGAATGTACGGGCTATCCAAATATTATATAAGGTTTTATCCGCAACCTGTTTTGCAATTCTATCATCCATAACAAGGGGTAAGTTGATCGTCATAATATCAACCGATTCAACGGTTTGCCGTTGTGAAGTCTGTGTATTAATTAAGAAGCCAGTAGGGCGGTTAATATAAGAAACATCGACCCGCACCGGTAAAGAACTTTCTTCTGATCTGGTAATTTCGGCTGGTACACGTATATTATCATCGCCAAGCGGTATAAGCTCTTCTTCGGTAATTGTTGCAGCAGATTCGCCGCCTCGTTTAACAAATTTAAGGATTCCGCCACTTTCAACCATATCAAAAAAATATGGTAGTTGTAACGTTCCTATAATATCCCGGACGGATCCGCGATTGCGAATTACAAAGCCTTGCACACCATCAGTAAGATTAAAAACGTCATAATCCGCAAGCGTAAATCCTACCTTGCCTAATAACTCCGCAACAATTGCGCCAAGTGATGAAATACCAACTTTGCCATTTATCCAATGCCCGGTTTTCCAGTTTGGGCCGTCGGCCCAAACTTGCGTTATATCGGGGAAAAAAGGAAAGGGCCGTGCATCATATGTCCATACGAAGCGGCGGGGCACTAAATCACTATTGCCGGCCTCTCCATTGCGAGTATCAAGAAAATCAAGGCTTGTTTCTAGTGCCTCCCTTTGTGCTAAATAATCAACGCGGCGGCGGCTTCCACGCGGGTAATAGCTTTCACTAGTTGAAGGATCTACAAATACATTAGGTTGATTTGCGGCCCCATCAACCGACGGAAAACCAATTTCAGTAAACCAGATCGGTTTCATTTTTGCAGTCCATCCCGTAGGGCTTCCCGGATCGTCGGCGTTATGGAAATGTGCATTAGCCCACCAATATTCAATATTTTTCCACGCAAAGGTTGGATCACCGCTATAGCTTGTTTGTGTGTCTCTTGCTTCATTCCAGTAATAATCCCAACCTTCACCGCCTTCCCAACCAGCCGTTATAGCTTCCGGCGTAATAGAACTTTGCGGCAAATCGGCAGTTAGTGGAAAATAACAATCTATACCAACAACATCAATATTCGCATTAGTCCATAGCTCGTCCATATGATAATAGCCATCCAAACTATGGTATTCGCTCCAATCTGCGGCATATATTACAAGCGGGGTACCGCCTAAGTCGGTTTGCACATTGCCGGCAAGAGTTGCCAAATGCGTTACGGCTGGGTAATTATCTGCACCCGGTGTAAATGTAGTAAGCCCCCGCAATTCACTACCAATAACAAAAGAATCGACAACATCTTTTAAGTTAATACCGCCAACGGTTAATTGCGTATAATGGCGGATAAAATTATTATAGCCATTTGTACGAGTAAAGAAGGTATCAACATCTGCTTCTAATACTGGTTCTAGCCTTCCCCGCCAAGGTTTATTAGTTTCACCAACTGTTTGATCTGTAGTATCAACAAGCGGCATCGGATATAACATTACATTCCAGCCTTTAGCTTTTATTGCCTGACATAAAGCAATAACGCTTGCATCAGTTGGGGTGCCGCCATATGTCGCGCTTCCATCAGGGAAAGTTAAGACTTTTTGCGCGGTGGCTCTGGTGAGGCCGGCAACGCTCCATTCCGTAGGCGTTACTTGTGCTTGTGTGTTATTAAATTCAACTTTTGGGATTACTTCGGCATTTGCAACAACGCTTGTAGTAATAAACCAGTTAACTATTACCGCAACATATTCAAGGTTTGGTAGTGCCTTTTCCATTTGATCAAGCGCAAGTGTAACATTTGCAACATCATCATAATTGTGCATATTCATCTTAATTTTTTTGCCGCTTTGGTAATAATCACCACCACCAGAATCAACAACGGCGGCTTTATCAGTTATTGTTGGTGAATATACAAACTCTCCACTTCCCGGAATAAGTACAACATCGGTTATTTTATCTTCAAGGCCATCGTCAAAACGAACATCCCGGCGTACTTCAAAATTAAAATTAGGTATACGATTTCCAAAAGCCGCCAACGGGAAATCTTCAAGAACAACATACGCAACACCGCGATAATTTGGAACATTACCAACACCATCATATGACTCTAATATTGTACTAACCGCCTGATCTTCGGCCCCTAGATGTATTTCTATTTTCCCGGCGGAATCCTGCAAATCTTCAAGCGTTAAAATTGCAGCATCAGCGCGGATTCTAACGACTTCATCAATAGGGCCTTCGCAAATAGCAATTGCAATCGTTGCGGAATAAGCGTACGTAACAGAAGTTTGTATTTGAGAAGGCCCGCCACCTTTACCGCCACTGGAAGATTGCGTTTCTCTAACCTCTGTTTCTTTTATATTTTGCGCCCATATTATATTACCGCCAAGCCTAACCGAACCATAAATAATAGGCATAATATCCCCGTATGCGGATTTTTGCACCTCTAAATCACTAAGCCGCGGCCCGATAACATCTGGCAAATATGAATCAGGCGCATTAGATTGATCAACTGCGCTGCCAAGTTGATAACCAATAGCGGCACCTTGAAGCGCACCGGCGGGGCCACCAAGAAAGAAGCCACCAGCCGCGCCGGCAACCGTTCCGACAATTCTACCTGCAAACTGTGCCATATTTAACCCTCAAAAGCCTCTTTACGGAATTGATAAAAACCACATGCACGATCAAGCCATTTTTCATCTAAAGCGTGCGAACAAACAAATCGGGAAACTTCAAGTGCATGTATGATACATAAACCGCCGTATGGATGTTCGCAAACTATTCCTACATGCTGTGGATATTTAACAATCGTAAATAATATAATATCGCCAGGCTCTAAATCTTCTTTAGCTATTGGCGTAAGAAAGTCATCAAGGGCGGCTTTTAATCGCTGCCCTTGTGGCTCCCTTGCGTAGTCTACTTGATCGAATTTGTACAATGGTAGCAGTTTACCGGTTTTATCGCTCTTGTGGCTCTTTAAATTAAGATCACGGGCAACACCAACAACAAGACCTATACAGTCAACACCGCCGGTATGGTCTTTGTTTAGCTTCTTCAAGCGGCCTTGATGATGAAATCTAGTCCCAATCCAGCTTTCTGCTTCTTTTACTATTAATTTTTTATCCATCACTACCCGCACTAAATGTTCCAGCAGTTTCAAGGATTTTATCACTTCCGGGAATATCCGGGAAGCCCCGAAAGTTTGCAATGTTACTAAATTTTGCAATGCAAGTTGCCTTTAGCTTATCGCATCCAGCAATAATATTAAAGGTGTCATTTATAGCAATGGTATTCGGCATTGGTAAGGCAAGGGTAACCTCTGTTTCTAGAAAATCTTTTACTTCCATAGAAAGGCCATTATTTAGACCAGAGGTGAAAGTTATTTGCCCGCCGGTAAAATAAGCCGCGGCCTGCGTTAATGCTGTTGCTGTAAGAGTAGTATTGTCGGTTGTTGTTGCCACCGTCGCGGCAAAAGTAAAGCTTCCAAGACTCACGCCACACCTTGTATCACCAAGGATTGCATCACAAGCCGCCGTATAAACCCTTCCAATATTATTTTGAAGCTTCTGCGCTAATGATCTTATTTCTGCTGTAAATTGCCCGCCCTGCACGGTAACGCGACCCAACCAGCCTTTTAAAAACAATATAGTGCCTTGTGAAACATCCTCATAGTTAATAGTCATTATTTCCACTTGTGCAAAATCATAAAGTCCCGCCGCTAAATCCGGTTCTGCAATATCATTATCAGTTGAATTAAACTCTAAAATACCAATAACATCTAAGTTATCAGTTGAAAGATCGTCTTTTGATGAAATAGAAGTTGGCGCAAAAGAATTTGTTGTTTTGAAAGTTTCAGTTAAATAAATAATATCTTCATTATGGTCTGTATAAGTAATAATTATACCGTCGGTTCTAGTAATGCGCCACAAAACGGCTAAATTTGTTGTTTCTTGTGCAATATGCGCTTGTAATTCTGCTGATATTGGCCTTGTCATTACGCAACCCTTAATTCTATAATTGGAATACTGCCCCAAGATCCAGTTTCAAAGGCTGGAATTGATGCGCTCATATGATCAATATCAAATCTAACCGGAACATCAAAATCAAAACTGGCGGTAACTGCCAAAGTATCACCGGGCGCGGTAACAAACGTAACAATGCCGGTAGTATCATCAACTGTATAATGAGTTGTAAGCGTCTGTAAAACACCATCAACATAAATAAGTAATCCAGCAGCTACCGGTTTTGTAATGGGCCTATTAACTGTTACGCCACCATTTATATATTGTTTGCGTAATTGAAAATCTACTTCCACACCATCACCGGTACCGATATTGCCGTTAGTGCCGGCGGTAACATGATAATCTAGCCAATCTTTGAATCTAAAACCAACCGCGCGGCCTTGCCTTGCCCGGAAAAATGCAATCAATATTTCAAGTTGTGCAATAGTTTTCACACCATGTTCTACCGTCCACATACCAAGTGGGGCCGACCAATTTATATTTCGTTGCTCGCTCCCGCCATAGGTGGTAATAATATCAGTTGAAAATAATGCACCACCATCGGCACCATATGAAATATCGGTAGGAAATTGAACTTCTACAAAAGACATATTTAACCCTTATAAATTGCGTCCGGCACTGCGTATTGCCTGCGCCGCTTGTGCTGTTATTTGCCCTTGGCTTTTTCTAAAACTATCAGGGCTTGGCGTACTAATATTAAAGTTTACGCTTATTGGCCTACCACCGGTGCCGCCGCCGTTTGGCGTAACATTCATAGAAGAGGCTCCGGCCTGTACAAGCTCTGGGCCGCGCTCGCCAACAACTCCCCATTGTCCGGGTTTGATAGTGCCGCCATCAGCAAAGAAGCCGGCAAATGTTGATGCTAAACCAGCAATTGCGCCGCCGGTACCACCGCCGATACTACCGCCAAGACTACCCATAAGGCTAGAAACGCCTTGTTGAGCAAGGCCGCTAACAATCGAATTAAATGCGTCTTTTGCAACATCTTTTAGGTTTGAAAAGTCTGAATTTATAGAACCTATTGCCGTTTTAAAGGTGTCTTGGAAAATTGAAGCCGTAGATTTTGCTTGTGTTTCAAAATCTTTAAGGCCGCTTTCGCCGGTTTTCCAAGGTAACTCGGCATCTTCTTTTGCGTCGGTTTTTTCTTTTTTCGGCTTTTTAGTCCCGGCTTTTATCTTTTCAATATGTAAACCGGTTTTTTCTAGGTTAATATTTAGCTTTTTAACGTCTTTATTCATATTTTCAAACAATTCTTGCGCGGCTAAATCCGCAATGCCTTCGTCAACTAAGCCTAGTTTTTCAGCCATATATACAAAACCAAGGCCCATTTGATCAATCTTTTCGCTAACAAACGAACCAACTTTACCAATAGTAACAAATAATTTAGTAAATAAATCAATAATCCAAATGATAGCCGGAGCCATAGAAGAAACAATTGTTTTTACAATGCCCATAAATGAAGCACTCATTCTTGCGCCGGCATCGTTTATATCTGCCATTGCTTTAGCTTGTGGCCCGCTCATTGTCGCACCTAAAGCATCTGCTTCGGCAGTAAGTTTATTAATTGTTGCGCTGCCGCCTTCAAATATTTGCAGCATATTCGCGCCACGTTCGCCGAATATATCAACCGCGAGGCGCACACGATCCGCGGAATTTTGGACACCATCCAAGGCATCGGCAAGCACTCCAAGTTGCTGCTCTGGTGTCATTTGATTTAAGGCCGTAGCACTTAAACCAAGTTCATCAAGAGCAGCTTTTGCGGTTCCAATACCGGTTGAAGCATCCGAAATATTGCCTACCATCTTTTGTACATTTTTAGAAAGCCCTTCAAATTCAATGCCTGAAATAGTGGCAACATGGGCAAGCCGTGAAAGTGACTCTTCGGTAATGCCCAAACGAATAGAAAGCTTATTTATGGAATCACCAAAAGATAATACTTTTTTTACAGCCTGTACACCAAAAGCAACAGCGGCGGTAATGCCTAATCCTTTTAGCGACAAACCAACTTTACCAAGGTTTTTATCAAGTTTCCGAACATTGTTTTTAAGAGTGGAAAAGGCCCTTTGCGTTTTATCTACGGCGGTAATTGTAAATTTTAAGCCTTTTGCCATTATTTCTTACCCTCTTTTTTATTCAGATATTTAACCCATGCTATAAATGCTGGTAATGTCACTTTATCGCACATTTCTTCTAAGGTGCAATGCAATACTTCGGCAACCCTATACATATTATATATGGCAGGGTTGCCCATTACTCCCCCTCGCTGTCTTCCTCTTCAACATCGCCAACACCAGCCGACATAGCTTTTGAAATACGGCCTAAAACTTCTGACGAGGCACCTTTCATAAGTTTAATTTTATCATGTACAGGATCATCAAATATTTTTTCACCATCCGGGGTTTCCGCTTTCATAACTATTAAGCGTACTAATCTATCGTAATCATCACTTGATTTTTTTTGCAAAATAGCTATTTGCGTCATTGTTAACGGTGTCCAGCAAATAATAAGTGGCTTGCCCGGCTCGCCCCACTCAGGAATTTCAATTTGATTTTCATTTTCGGAGCAAACATCTTTATAATGCTGTAATGCGCGAGTAATAATTTTATCTTTCATGTTAATACCTTTTGTTTTTTTTATAGAAATTAGTGCGCCGCCTGAATGACGGCACACTAGCCAATTTTATTATTAAGCAGGTACTTGATCGGCAGTTAATGCGCCACTTCCTAAAAAGGAAAATTCCGCTTCAACCATGCCATCAAAAGCCGCCTTCCTTGATATGCCTGTAACTGTTGCGGTGCCGGAATAAAATTCATCCGCGGTACCTGCGCCTTCCGGGTAAACATTTAACGTAACAGAAGCACCAATTGTAAGGGTTTGTTGACCGTTAGTGTCTGTTTCATCCCAATAGCAAGATACGCTACCACTCCAGCCGCTAAAGGTGGCTAAATGAGTTTTCCAACCCGTAGTATTATCAAGGGTAGTATTGTCGGCAGTATCGCCGGTTTCTTCAATACTATATTCCCGAATTTCCGCTATTGTACTCGCACCAATTTTAACGGTTCCTTCTTTTCCAGCATGATTAGCCATCTTAATTACTCCTTAGTTATAAAAGTTAAACATTATATAATAGTATCGGGCGCACCCTCGCGGGTAACATATCGGGCATTAAAAACGAAAACGCCAACAACTGCCGAAGTTTCGCCTTCCCCCATTAATTGAACGTCCACGCTTTCCGGTATAATCCATTTTACAAGATTTTGTACGGCTGTGGAAGCACCAATTGCGGTTTCAATTTCGCTTTGGATGGTATCAATTGTATCATCGGCACCCGAATTTGATTTTACATATGCTTCAATGGCAACTTCTAAATCATGTTCTATAAGCGGGTTGCTGCCAATACTCGCAAGATTTGATGTTTCACTTTTTGTATAAATAATTATTCCGGGAAGCTTTGCCGTGTCCATAGGGTATGTGTGCGAAACAAAAACATTTGTTGTCGTTGTTGTAAGGCCCGTTAAGGCCGTCGCTAGTGCATCCCTTATTTGTTGTCTACCGTGCATTTTACACTTCCGTTAGTATTAAAATTGTTGTTCCTGATCCGTCCGGCCTAACATTTACAATGGTATAATTAGTACCATTTATTGTAATAAGATCGTTAGGGGCGGCGGCGGAAACGCTAGAGGTAGCACAATGGAAAACCGGGGTGCTACTCGCAAAGCCAACGCTTCCGCCTTCTTCAAGTAAATATTCATCGTCAAAGATTCCATCAACATTAACGGCACTTTGCCCGGTTTCTGTATAAGAAGCAGTAACGGCAAAATCGTCGGTGTTGAAAAACTCGGTAAAATCTTCGGTGAACGCCATATTTTTTACTCGCCTACTTTTTCTTCTTCTTCTGCATCCGCCATGATTGAAAGCGTTGCTTCATCGCGTAACTTTCCATCAACTTTAAAGCCTACCTTATCAGATAAAACATTACAAAGCGGTTCACCTTCGCTATTAAAAAGCTTTTTATTATCTTCATCAAGTGAAGCAATTGCTTCTTTTACAGCGACAAATTTTTCTTCATCAGTTGCGCCGGTTGGTGCGGGCTTGCCGGCACCTTCTTTATTTGCTGCAACTTTATCTTGATGCTCTGTTGTAGCCGCCGGGCCTTCTTGTTTTTCTTCTAGTTTTTGCGCGTGGCTTATTGATTCTTTTTTTTCTGGGGCCAATTCGGCTTTGCTAGTGCGTAGCAACTGTGTTGCAACTTCTTCTGAAACTCTAACTGTTTTACCTGGTTGATACATAACGCCGTTAATACCAACACCGCGCAATATATTGATTGTTTTAATTTTAGACATAAAATTACCTTTTTTTTATTTGTTTAAAACAGTATAGGGGGCCACATAAGCGGCCCCCCGTTTTTCAACAAGAGCTATTAAACTCCTGCACAAAAACTTTCTGCGTGACGTACTGCAAAATCAATATCTTGCATCGCAACAATTTCCATGCCACCGGATTTGTTTTGATTGGATTTATCAAGCGTAAGATCCAAAGAACCCCACTCACCAATAATTGCATCGCGGAAGTTTCCAAAGATTGCTTTGCCTGTTGGCATTTGCGAAGTGCGATATGCAGGGTGTCCGTTAACTTCGTTTTTATCCCAAATAAAACCAGATACAGCAGAAGCTTTAAGGTTCTGTTTAGCGTCACCGGCTAGGGCATGAGTCATAACGTAGTTAAGGGATCCAAATAAAGCATTGTCGGTAGCAACTTCGGTTTCCATGTTTACATAATCACCAAATGTTGCAGGAGTACCCAAAGTTTCAGAACCAATACCAGTAGTATTAAGGATTCCTAAAGGCTCACCAGAAGCACCGGTACCGTTATATGCAGCAGCTTCGATTTTAAGAGCAATTGAAAGTGCAAGATCTTCACGTATCAACGATTCAACATCAGGGCTAGATTGTTTCAATAACTTACGTGTTACATCAACATGACCAGCAACTGTTTTAGGTGTTAAAGTAACACTTCCCGTACCCGGTGTGCTTTCTGTAACGTCTGAGCCTTCGTTAACCCAATAAGCAGTTGCACCGCCTGTAAGTTTAGGAATAGCAACATTACCAACAAGGCCCGAAAGAATACGAACACCAAGTTTTGAAAGTAGCAATTGAGCGCGTAACAATTCAATAAATGAACCGCTTGCATGTGTTGTGCCAACCAAGTAACCACCAGAATCAAGTACACCAGCAGATAAATCACGTTGCATCATTTTAGTTGCTGTACGTTCATTACCGGAAAGCATAACATCCATAGGAATAGCCAAGCCATCATATTTACGGGATTTGTTTAGTTTTTGGGTTGCTTCGCAAACTTCTTTTTCAAATTCTGCGCCTGTCCAATTACCAGAATCAACCGCATTCATTGCACGTAAAAAGCTAAAGCCTTCGCCTTCTTTTTTAGTAAGTCCGATTTCACCGGTTGAGCGTACCGCCTCGGCTTCATCAGAATTAGAAAGAGCAAAATCAAGGAAGCTATCGCTTGTTTGACCATCGCGAATGGCAGCAGTAGCCGCGTCGCCTTGGTTAAACTTTTTCCCGATTTCAATAATACGTGCAACTTCTGCATCACGATTTTTAACCGCTATTGCAGATCTTGCTTTTACATCAGCTTCGGAAATTCCCGTTGCTGCTGCCGCGCCGCCTTCGTTCTCTGGTGCGCGTAATGGTTGGTTTTTAGTTTTCATGTCCGTAGACTCCAAATTAGGTTTTAAAGGGGTTTCATTACGTTTAACGTCTACGTCCCACTTTCCGCCGGTTTGTGCATCCCTGCCAAAACCAACATCTTTATCCGCGGGAACGGAAACAAGCGATACTTCTAGTGGTTCCCAGTCTGTAATACGAAAAACATCTTTCGCATCTTCTGAGGATTGAAGTACCATTTTGTGAATACGATAGCCAACGGAAACCGCCGACATAATCCCGTCTTTCACATTATTAAAAAGTTCTTCGGCTAATGCACCTTTCCCAAAGCGCACAACGGCACGGCCTTTCTTGTCGCCGCCGATTTCGGCCTTTTCAATAACTCCAATTTGATCATGCACACTATTGTTATGGTCTGCAAGTAATGGTGCGCGGCCTGAATTCAGCCACTCAAGGCGCACGCTATCAACTGCATGATCAAGTATTTCATCGCCAAAAAACCTTTCAACTGGTAATTCACTTGAAAAGGATATTTCTGCGGTTCTTTTTTCTTCGTCAATATTACTAAGAGGCATAGCCCTAAACAACGTGCCTACTTGTATTTTGTCTTTTGTTTTCATTTTTAGCCCCTTAAATAATAAGTGATACAGATACTATAACAAAACTTTTGGTTTAATTAACCTTTTTATTTCGTTGTCAATCCTTTTTTGGTTTTTGCTTGTTGTCGGCGGCGTCGTCGTCGGCATCACCTTCGGGCAATGGTTGCGCCGCCGGGGCCGCTTCTACTACCTCCGCTATACCGTATTTTGCCCGTAATTTCTTTTCATCGGCAATATCTTTATAAATACTTTCTAGATCATAGCCTTGTTGCGCCGCAACTTCGGTTGCAGAAGTAAGATTATTATTAATAGCCTCCTTATTGGCATTGATTTCTTTCAAAGGATCAACCCATTGCCACCCGCGCGGTTGCCATTTAGCGGCTTTAAATTTATCAAACTTATCAAGAGGCAAGGCAACTTTCCTTGTAGCTAATGCCATCCATAGCCAATCGGTAAATACTTCTTCGTGCAAAGTTTCAATAAGCCACTTTTGCACCGAACGCCAACAATCCCTTTCCGTTAGATTGGATTGCCTCAATGAAGAAAAGTTTACACCTTCATAATCATTTGCAAGTGTGTTGTAGCCAATACCAAGGCCGGAAGCTATGCCACGTAGCACACCTTTAATAAATGCTTCATATGCGCCCGTTGGATGCTCTTTATTTGCGGATTTATATTCTATGCCGTGTGCCAATTGCTCATATTCCAGGCCTTCCATTTCAGATACAGGCCGTTCTTTACCGCTTGCGCTAGTGCCGTTACCATCGCCATTATAGCTTTCGCCATCTGCTGACATAAAAAAGCCCATATGCCGGGCCGCGGCCTGTGCTGCCGATACTTCTGCATCTTCGTAACCATTAAGCTTTTGAGTTCTTAACATAGATGTTACGCCCCACGGAAAGCCGCGGCTTTGTGAAAGATCTTCTGGCATAAATAAATGGATCACATCCTTTGCAGGTACGCAGATCCTTTCGTTTCTTTGGTGCGTTGTAATGGTATATTCGTTAGGCGGGTTTTTCCAAAAATGGTACGCAATGGGCGTACTCCATTTATCAAACTCAATACCCATTTTAATATAATTGCCATTAGATAACCGCTTTTCAAAGCCTTCATCTAGGTTATCAGCATTAATAACTTCAAGCGCAAATTTATAATCATTGCCCTTGTAGTTTCTAATCTTTCGTATAAATACTTCACCATCACGCATAGCCTGTTGTAATGCCACTTCTTGAAACATGCGCCACGTTACATTTTTACGAACGGTGCAATTTTCAGCACGGCCCCAATCGTTCCACGCTGCTTGTATAGTTTTTATTGCGGCTTCATCTCTTTTAATACCGTCTTTTGTTTCTTCTTGTACATCAGATTTTAAGCGAATCCCATTAGATCCAACCACATTTTGGCGGGCAAGTTGTAGGAATCTTTTAAAATATGGATCGTTTTGCGCTAAATTTCTTGACCTTGCCCGTAAACTTCTTAGATCCCCGCGTAATTCACTGTCTAAAGATACGGTTGTTGTTCCCCAACCAGCCGTTAGATCTGTCATTTTTGCAGCAGTAAAGCCCCGCTTTTGAGCCGGGGCCGGTTTTTTGTTTCGTTTAAAGAAGTTCATTATGTTCATGTAAACCTAACCCCTACTTTGTTAGAGCCTTTGCCAGTTCCCCGGCGCAAGGCTTCTTTATTTTTGTCGCGGTTTACAAGCGATCTATATTTATCAATCCAATCTAAAATTTCTTGTGGTGATAAACGAGAAATAGAACGGCCCGAAATAGAATAACTTTGTTGATCAAGTGTGGCCTTGCCTTGTAATGTGGCTTCTAGCGCATCAAGCACAATTTGATAATGGGTGCGCCCATCATGTGCGGCAGATAATGTACTTAGATCCGCAAGTATTTCAAGGGTGCCATGATCAACGGTGATAACTTCACCAGCTTTTGAAGCCTTTGCTTGCCACCAATAATCACCGGCAGTATATGCGCCCGTCGTGGCGGCAGAAATTGTAACAAGATGATCATCACCAGAAGCCGCGGCAACAACATCAACAATGTTTGCGGCACCTTTGATGCTATATGTTAAAGTCCAACCATCGCTTGCACGGTAGCAATCAAAGCTACGCTTCCATGTTACGGAATCGCCTACAATAAAACAATCTGGTTCAATACTAGGTACGGTTGTTGTCATAATGTACGCTATTTACTTTGGTTGCCAATTTTACTTTTCTTCATTCTAACCCGTTTTATAGCTTCTTGTGTAGTTATTTTTTTCTTTTTGCTTGTTATTTCTTTTTTTTCTGCGCTACGGGTTGGGCCTTTTTTTGCCCATGCTTCTTGTATTCTTGCTATTACCCGCGCGTTAACTTGATCAATGTGTTTACCACAAATTGCAAAAGCTGCCAAATTATAAACCCGGCAATCTAATGCTTCATTGCGGCGGGCCTTTGGTTTTTCCCATCTTTTACGCTGTTTGCCGCCAAGGTAACGAGTAACTTTTTTTTCTGCTGTAAGCTGTTTATAATATTCATCGTCATATTTCAATGGAAAATGACAGAAGCCCGGCCCCGGTTCTGTGTTTAGCAACCTAGAATAAATTGTATCTTTGGCGGTGTCGGTACCAACTGAAAATAATTTTACCCGGTACGCATTATTCAAAGAAGGTTTTGCAACAATCGGTTGGTTATAACTACTAGATCCTTTTATTGGGAAAAATGTTCGGCCTTGACGCTTTTTAAATTTTGCATATTGATAAACTTCATCGGTAAAGTGACCACCAGAATCAATACAAGCGCAAGCAATAGTAAAGGCCGCGCCGGATTCGTGATAAAATTTATTTTCTAAAGTGTCATCTAATGCTTGCCAAGTTTCCTTTGATCCGGGGTTTCCATGAATAACAAAATAATCAATACTCCATGTTTCATCGTTAAGGCCGTGGCCTAAAATTTCCCCTTCAATACGATCATCTTGTATATCAACACCAGCAGTAAGCAGGGCCACACCATCGGGAATATCAAATTTATATTCTTCGGCCCGTGCTGCTACCCCCTCCGATTTAACGCCGTCACCTTCAAGATAATCATCGTCCCATTCTTCACCTAGCGCGGTATTAACAAAAGTTTTTAATTTTGTTGGATCATGTTTCACTTTTAAAAAAGTTTCTACCATGCGCCGCCACGTACTCCAAGGGCTGTATAATTCATTTAAATAGAAACCGGCGGTACTTCCAGCCTTCCCGGTGGCTCGCCACTCGCCATGTTTAAGCATAAATGTTTTGTCGCTGTGATCTATAACACACCCGTTATGCTCGCAAATATAAACAGGGTTTTCGGGATCTTTGAAATCTAATCTTTCCCATGTTAAAACTTGCTTTTCCGCGCAATGCGGGCAAGGCACAAAATATTTTCGCATATCAGATAAATCATAAGCGGCCCCGATTTTCCTATTTTGTTTTGTCGTTGGGGTACTAACTTGCACAATTTTGCGATTCCAAAATGTTGTTGTGCGCTTTTCTGCAAGGCTTGTTGGATCGCCTTCATCACCAGCAGAATTTGGGAAGCGTTCAACCTCATCAAGTATAACGATCCGAACAGGGCGGCTTGCAAGTGATGCAGGGGAATTTGCACCGGCAATAGTTATATGCCCGCCCGGAAATTTTTTGTGAAAGATCGTGTTGCCACCGTCGCGGCTGTTAAGTTTTATTTTATCTGAAAGCCGGGGTGTATCTCTAACCATAGGCGAAAGGCGATCTTCACTCCAAGTTTTACCCATCGACAAAGTGGGTTGTATTACCAACATCGGGGCCGGATCTTGATCAATAAAATAACCTATTATGTTATTAAGTATTTCAGTTTTGCCGACCTGCGCGGAAGCCATTAAAACGATCATTTCAATTTCAGGATCATTAACCGCGTCCATAATGCCGGGCTGATATGGCGCACGACTGCTATAGTATTTGCCCGGCTCCGCGCTTGATTCACTACTTAAAAATCTAAATTCGTCGGCCCACTCACTTACTTTCAGTATTGGCGGGGGTGATACCAACCTTACGACGTTGCGTAATATCTCTTCCAGTAATAAGTTTTGATCTGTCATATATTGCAAGTTCCTCTAGGGCTTGAAAAAGCCTTTCACGTAATGTGTTTTCAATTTCTGTAACTTCTTTCATCGGTGCAATAACGTGTGCTAATGCGCTTGGTAAACCAAGTATTTTAGATCTAAAGTTATGGAATATTGGAAATAGATAATCTTCAAGCTGCTGCACAACAATTGTTTCTTCTTTCTTTTTACGTACTTCTATTTCTAATAACTCCGCCTGCGATTTAGCCTGGCTTAATTTATGCCTTTCAAGTTCCCCAAATTTTTTATCCATCTGGTGCGATATTCGCCATTCCGTAGCATCGCAAACATCAAAAAGAACTTCCCGTTGCCCGGTGGTTTCTTTGGTGTGAGGCATTCCATCTTCAACCCAACGCGTAATTTGCCGGGGATCCTTGCGCCACATTTCTGCCAATGTTTTTTTGTTTACTAGTGCCATCGGACGGACACCATTTTTTTCGTTCGCATCTAGAGAAACATTGCGGCTTGCGCGTGACCCGCATACAGCCTTGCTAGGTAGTACCTTTTGTTTCTTCTTCTTTGTAGGTGACATTGGATAACGTCCTTTACTTAGCTTCTAATGTTATGTTGGCGCGGTGCTGCTTGATTAATGCCTCGCCTAGTATGATAACAAGGGCATCATCATCATTACGCACAAGACAATGATACACCCCCTTCTTTGTGTCACACCATACAACATCGTGGATCAACTCCCCGGTGTCTAAGTTCCTTATATCATAGTTGCCCGCGGCTTCATCATTAGCATGTAATATCATTGTCCTTGCCTCCTTCAATTACTGTACGCTTACCCGTATGATCTCCCGAACTTATAACGCCGTTAGCTTCAAGCATATCAATCAAACGTGCGGCCCTGTTATATCCTATCTGCAACGTGCGCTGTATGTATGATATTGTTGCCTTCTTATCCTTCCTTACTATATCCAATGCCTGATTATAATAAGCAGTATCACCACTGGTAACGCTGGTGCCATCCTCTAATATGCCACGCTCTTTATCAAGATCCCTGTTGTTAGCATCATCGCTATTGAACTTATCGGGGAAGCGGGCCTTTAACTTATCAATATTAGTGTGCATGATCTGCAATATATCAACATCAATAATAATTGTCATATCAACAAGAGCGTCTAATATATTACATAAGCGTTCATATTGATCATCAGAATCTATAAGTTTGCCATAGAATACAGCCTTCTTGTATATATCAAGTAATTCGGCGGTGCTTATAGCAAGGCTAGTTATAGCATTGTGAAGATAATTTATCTGTTGTGCGTCGAGTTCATCGGCATCACAATCAAGTGCCGTAAATAAATTAGGCTTTATGGCGGCATAATGTTCTTTTACAAGCCCCTTGAAATCATTGCTAAATCTTTCCCCACACATAGCATTTGATAGTATTGCCATATACCATAAGCAATCGCCTATTTCTTCTTGTAAGTTAACCTTATCAAGCATTTCAAAGCTTTCCGTGTCCTCCATTAACTCCATCAACTCCCCGGCCTCTGTCACAAGCCCGATACTGCCATGAAAAGCATCTTGTGCCGGTGATCCAACTGCTAGATGAAATTGATTTGATAGCGTTCTTAAAGCGTCCTTTTGGTATTGTTCAAAATTATAGTCCATAATCTTAGTTCCTTTTATAAGTTGTTGTTAATGCCTTGGAAAACCTTTTTGTCGGCTCCAACAAATTGGTCTGTTTCAATCTTTCTAACGATCTTTTCTATAATATCCGCTGTTAAATTCAGATCAATTATATAACAACGCTTGTCGTCTATGTCTGTCATGCGTATAAAACCATTGCTTTCTAATAGCTTAATGCTCGGTATATTGCCTTCCTTCACTATAGCAAGCAAATGATTATGCCCCCATTTCTTGCACCATTTGAAGTATTTTTTGATTTCACGCGTCATAATCCCTTGATTGCGGTGTAATTCATCAACTTCATATTCAAGGTGTGCCACTGTTGAACCCCTTAGATAATCTACTAATTGTATATAACCTACTGTTTCAGTGCCTTTTTTAACTTCCTGTTTTCCAAAGACTTTGGGGTTGGTTCTTAGTTTCATGTTAATTTTTCCTTCCTTAATAGAGGTTCTAAACCTGTCGATTTCGATACCTTTAAAACCTTTTTCGTGGCATCGGGTAAATGGTTTAATTAACCAATATAATTACTATGATCGTCAATAAAGCCGCTACTATCCAGCGCATAGCCTTGATAATTCTATATTGATTATTACCGTCGCTATATAGAACTTTGCACATTCTATATAATTCATCTTTACTATATTCATTACTTGGCTTTAATTCGTTTTTCATCGTTCTACCTTTATATAAATTCGTGCAATATCCTTTTCTAAGGTGCCGTACAGCTTCAATATGGCTTGTTGGTGGCAATCCTCTAATTCATAGCCCTTTTGCCTCTTAAACGCTGTTATAACCCCTTTTAACCGGTATTTCTTGCCATATCCCTTTGATAAAGTCACTTTACGCCCGGCATAACATGTTTTTTCATTCCAACGCGGGCCGTATAACCGTATTTCATTATCCTTTGTGCCATCTTCAAATTTTGCGTAATGCTCTGATTTGAGTGCTATAAATAGTGGTTTATCCATTTTGCAAGTTCCCTTGTTTAAATAAATCGGTAATAACGTCTATAGTCCAGCCATTGCCTAACATTTTATAGCGGTGGCCCTTGGCAACTCCATCGGTGTAATTGTCTGGTAAATTTTGCAACCTTTCAGCCTCTATAGGGCTAATAAATCTAATTCCTTTGTTGTGCTTAACTAAATTACCATTCCAGTTTGATATTTGACGGGCAACCATGCACAAGCCTTTTTTTTCTTCGTTTATGAAGCATGAATATTTTTTATTAAGTTGGTATTCTGCTTTTCTATTCCACCATTTATACCAACCATCAGTATTAACGCTTTTATCTTCTTTTACAATAATATCAATAGCTTGTATGTTTTTATCTTCTGGTAAATTAGTTTCCCAATCACACCAATAGTATCTATTTCGGTTTTGTGCTGACACTAAAGAACTGTTTATTAAAATAGGATCTACGCCCATTTTTTCGCTTATTATGTCCAAATATTCTTTCTTCATTTTAACATTTTCAAGCAGAAAATTACGGGGTTGAATCTCTTTTTTAGCCCTGACAAATTCAAAAAACAAAGAGCTTCTAGGATCATTAAAATTAAGCTGTTTACCTGCAAAGCTAAACCCTTGGCAGGGGCTTACGCCTATCAATAAACCGATATCGGCGAACTGTTTAAAATCTGTATCGGCGGTAATTATGCCGTGGTGTATAATTTCTGGATGGTTCTTTTTTGCTATTTGGATTGCGTGTTTATCCATTTCAAACGCATGATATTCGCTAACCTTTATGCCCGCCCGTTTTAATGCGGTTAGTCCACACGCCATACCATCAAATAACGAAACTACTTTCATTTTAATACCTGCTTAAATTATCGGCATATTGAGTATCTACCGTGGGTTTTTTCCATTTTCTATACATCATATCTAAGGCGTGAAAATAGGCTTGTGCATTCTTATCTGTTGCAAGCCACCCGCGTGATTTAATGCCGCATTGCTTGTAAACTTCATCAATCGTATCATCAATAGAAACGGTTTTTAGTTCAAATATTTCCTTCATAAAGGTTTGAAAAGATACTTCTTTGCAAAGCAATACAGCCCTTGTACGCATATTTTCCCCAGCGGTTTTAATCATCATTGTTACCTAAAAGTGTTGTTAATGCGGCCTTTGCAAAGATTTCCGCCATTTCCTCAGGAAGGCCGAATCGCTCTATTTCCTCCTCATCACTAAGCCATAGATTATGTGCAAGTTTGATAGCACTAGCAGCAGCTTTAATTTGTTCTTTTTGGCGGAAATTTAATATTTCTTCAATAGCTTTTTCTACTGCGTTTAGATAGGTTGCACCGTGTCCGGCCTCCATATTCATCATGGTCCACCTGATAGCCGCCGACCCAGCACTTATCTCTGGATCTGTCAATTTGATTGTCATTTTTCCCCCGGCATAAATGATTGATGCTTACTAAAGATATTGCGTTGCATACGCCCGGAAACGTCGGCGGTGTGTTTCTGTGTTAAATGCGCGTAACGCTTTACCATTTTAAGGCTTTTATGTCCTAACACTTCGGCTATTTCTGCTGTTGTGGATCCTTCCATTGCTAGATATGAAGCGCATGTGTGCCGTAGATCGTGGAAATGTAAATTCGTGATATTACAACGCTGCAAAATCCGTTGCCATTCTCTATCAATGGCAAAAGGCTTTTGGCTTACATTGCTTGCAAATATGTATTTCTGGCCCTTTGGGATTTTCCGCATATGGGCGCGTAATAACTCCTTGCAATAACCTGATACATACAAGGTGCGCGTGACATTACCCTTGGTTTTATTAATAACAATCATACCTTTTCTGATATGCACATTATCGCGAGTAATGTTGAGTAATTCAGCTTTACGGCCACCGGTTGCTATAGCCATTACGATAATAAGAAGCAACGGCTTGTTACGCTCAAAGCGGGCGGCATATAGTAATTGTTTTAATTCATCTTCGGATAACATGCGTATGCGGCCTTCCGGCTCTTTAAAGCGTTTAACGTCCTTTACCGGGTTGGTAGTAGTCCACCCAAAATCTTTAATAGCATGATTAAAAATTATAGAAATATGCGCTAAATAGCGGTTGATTGTTGCGGGCTTGCATTTTCTTTTATGGCGGGTGCCTAATTCGTCACGGCACTTTGCAATTATCGCCGTTGTTATTGTTGAAAATGGATAATCACCAATCCTACTATCCCAAAATTTCAAGTATATATGCGACATTTTTATATAATCCTGACTTTCCGTAATAGCTGGTAAAATATTTTCTTTATATTGTTTAATAGCCTGTGATACCGTGTGCCTTGAAGCTTTTGCACTAATGGCAAGGGTGCCTTCTGCAACATCACTTTCAACGCGTCTTGCCCACGCCCGCGCATCATTCAACTTATCAAAAGTTTTATGCAAATATTTATCACACCCTATATATACCCTTGCCCGGAAGGCGGTTTTTGTTTTCCCTTTATATTTGCGGATGCTTGGCATATTACCTACTAATTGCCGAGGCTTCACCTTTAACGGTTAACATATACAGGTTATCGCCTTTATTGTGTTGTGTTAATAATTTTAATTCAAGAAATTTTTTAGCAAGGGCTTTATCACCTTCAGTATTTGTTCTAAAACCACCCATTCTTTCTATATTACCAAGTATGGTGGCAATTGGTTCGTTAACTTTATTTTGCCTTAAAACATTTTCTAACTCACCGCCGGGTACTTCAATAGAAAGTTTTACCTTTTCTTTTTGTTCTTCGGCATATTGTTCTAATGGCGTCATTCCTAGTGCGCGTTTATATGTATCAAGCAAAAATTCTTGCTCCTCCAGATCGCTTTGATTTTTTTTGCGAATTTTTAGTATCTCTTTCATGGTTTTAACATCAAACCCACTGCCTTTAGCCTCTCCATACGTGATTTTTATATCTTCGGATATGGCATTTTTTCCCCGTTCCAGCAGTTCCACGCGCTCTATGTACTGCTTTAAATGTTCCGCGGATAATCCGCCGTAAAATTTATGATCGGACATATCGCGCTTTTCTTCACTCTCTGTTTTTAGATCATGTACGTTATTTTGCATTTCGTTATTCCTCGCTAGTATGTAATTTCGATGTAATAATTTATATATTGACAGACTTCAAAGCCTTACTATACGCATACTTGTTATCAATTGTCTATAAGTTATGTAATATTATATACAGGTTATTGCTAAAACCCAACATACACAAGAGTTTTAAGGCAATGACAACTGGCTACGTCCTGTGGCGGTTTTTTTGTCCTGTGGCACAATGAATAAAAATAATGGTATTTTGTGAATAATTTACCTCATTTTAGGTAAAAAAACCGGAAGTATGATAATAATTAAAGTTTCTTTAAAATAATGCTTGACCTACTTTAAAGTTTCCTTTATAAATACAGACAGGCAACACGCCTATTTTTTAAAACACCATTGAGGGTAAAAATTATGAATAGTTCAAAACAAATAAATAAATCCAAAAAATACATCTTAGTAAATACTTATCGAAATGTAATGAACGCGATTATATTACAAACCGATGATAGGGAAGAGGTGATTAATAAAATTGAAGAATATTATAATCAACCGGATAATTCAGAGTTTAATTACACTTTGATGATTCTGCGGAATAATCATTATGAAATTGGGAGGTTAAAATAATTATGTATCAACTTATGATATGGGTACTCTTAACCGGTACCGGGCAAACAATGGATTATAATTTGGGAAGCTACAACAACCTTTCCGACTGCTTGAATGAAGCGCATATACACGTTGAGCAATTAAGTAAAGATGCAAACGAAAATATGAGCATGTCTATTCAATCTAGTTGTGTAAAAGAATAATAATTAACTAATGAGGGTAAAAATGGAAAATAACATTACAAATATCGTATATAAACAGATTGAAGTACAAAACCAACAGGCCATGAAAAGCCGTTTGGGAAGGAAGAAAACCGTAATTACGGTTTTAAACTCTAAGTTTCTTTTTATGGGCAATGATAACGTTGTTAAAATGCACATAAATCAAATTATTGATCAACATCAAAATAAGGCAAAATAAATTATGACACCGCAAGAATTAGAAATAAAATGTTTAGAAATATATGGTGAAGGTTGGAAAAAAGATCTTGCTGCTGATACCGGGTATGCACTGCAAAGCGTTTATGATTGGGTAAATGGGAAGCATAAAATCCCGCGGTTATTATATGTTTTTCTTAACTTAAAATTCATTGCTAAAAGAAGCGCTGCGCCTACTAAAATTGAACCAAACAAAGAGGAAAAATAGTTATGACCTACTTATCAACTCCGATTAAATCAGGTAAATACGAATATATAATACGGCTTTCAACTAAAAATCAGGAACCAGAAATTCATATAATAGAACGTGACAATAAAGAATATTCTGAACTTTACAAAATAACAGATACGAAAAAATTAAAGAATTTTCCAGAAGAAATACAGGCAAAGGTTCTTGAATTAAACCATGCTTATAGAACCGGCTATGACGATTTAATGTATTGGTTTAGAAGTACAGATTTATCACTATAACTAAATAACTTTTTTAAAACACCATTGAGGGTAAAAACTATGTCAACAAATCTAAAAAATCATTCCATGCAAAGTATATTCGATCTAGCTGCTGCATGGTACTGCCAGAATCCAGAACATCACGCACAAGGGCCGGTAAAATATTACAATAAGCAATTACATGTAATTTGCGACAACACGCATGAAAACGGCCCTACCGTGCATTTTACCGACAATAAAGCGGTGATGATCTCGGTTAGCTTCCAAAATAAAAAAATAAATATGCTTATCCGTACAAATATAAAGGATGCAGCAAGACTTTTAACTAAAGGCCGGAAATATCTAACTACTGGCACACAACTTTTAACAATACAAAAGGGGCAAGAATATGCAAATTAGCTTAACAATTATTTCGGATGGTGAAAAAAACCTTGATCTATTTATAAAAAATAAAGAAGGTGATATTGCTTATTTTCAAGGCGGGGGGCCAGGTTATATTTGGGGTAAATCACACCCGGCAGAACAGGAATTAATGCGCGGCTTTTTCGCAATGCTTGAAGGTGTTAAACAATTTATTGCAGATCCTAAAGCACCTGTTTTAACTTCACGTTTCGGTGAAATACATGAAATAGGTAGCTGTAAAGTAATTAGGTATGTTGCAGGGCAATTATGCGGATTACAGGCCGCAAACGGTAATCTTGCAGAGGGTTGGTATCTTTTGCGTAATAAAGTCTTCTATAAGCTCCCGGAGCGCGGGGAATGGGTAGAAGTTTTTGCAATGCAAGACGAATAAAATCAATTAATTCTAATTAAAAAGGTAATTACTATGGCTAAAACAGAGCAACAAAAACGCTTAGAGAATAAAAAGACGAAAAAACGTCTTGAAGAAATTTTTAGTGATGATTGGTATGTTGATTATTTTGCTGGACATGCTTTTAAAAGTTCAAAAATAAAAGATTATCTTTCTAAGCCTATAAAAGAATTATGTTTGCAAGAAATATTGACAGAAGCGTTTGACGAAATGACCGCTCAATCACACGAAGAAATTTCAAGATCGGTAATTCCTTTAACTATCGAATATCTTACAAATAGCATTTCTAAATGGGTAGATATTGAAGGTGATAAAATAACCTTTTGCATCACGGAAAAAAATTCTTTTGAAACATTTTTTGAAGAAGAGTTTGAATATTTTAACTATACTGACGGTAATAACTCATATGAAATACCTACTAAAATAATGATAGATTTACTTAATAGTAATCAAGATTTATGGAAAAAAGAACCTTCTTAATTAATCCTTACCTTTACCGTTATCGGAAAGCCATAGTGCAATTAATAAACTACATAGAGCATGTGCAATATGGCTTTCTCCGCTTTCCGAATCTTTCTCTTCACCTATGCAAAATTTGCCAATATGCCGGACGGCGGCAGATATATAGCGCATCCGGGAAGGGCAATTTTTCCAATTATCGCGCCCATATTTCTTGGCACCAAAATCAAAAACGCGGGCCACTGCTTCCAGTTGTTCCCACGGTAAATAGCCCATTTCTGGCTTGTTCTTATCGGCTTTTTTGAATGTCATATATATAAAAAAGGGGGGCAAGCTATGCCCTCCCTCTTTTCCAACTTTAACTTAAAGGCATTAAGTTATTTATTAAGCAGCAGGGCCATATTTTGGATTCCCTTTTACAGAAACGGCACCGATTGGCGTACCGTTATTGTGTGTGCCGGTAACTTCAATTCTACAACGTGCATAACGACTACCACCAATATAACCAACGGTATATGCTGCGTCGTCTTCTGCCGCGGCATCAACTAATGCAAATGCCCCAGCCGCACCGCCAACAAGCCCACCATCAAGATCAGCTTCGGCAACGTCTGTATATGTAGAATCGTCGTCGCTTTCTTGTACAAGCAAATCAAAGTAAACTGACCCGCTTAAAGTGTCGGCAGATTCGCCAACATTAACAACAAATGCAAGGCTGTCATAACCTTGTGTGTCAACTCCAGTACCGTTAGCAGAAGCGGTAATAACTGCCGAATCAATATTGTTTTCGACTAATAAGCCTTTCTTTTGTGATCTCATAGTAAATACTCCTTAAAAAAATTAATTAATGTTAATAGTGGTACCACGATTAACGGGCCGTTTTAATGGCTTCCGCCAAGCGTTTTTGGAAATTACGTTTAAACTTTCGATTCGTGGCAACTTCTGCCGTCTTATGGAACTTAAACCTTGGTTTTACTGTAACAGAAGTTGCGTAACTAAATTGTTGTATAATTGGATACCGCTTTTTCCCCCGCCGTTTAAATATTCCTTTTGGAGTGGAAAAGGCTTTTTTATTACTTTGCAGTAATTTCCTTGCTCCGCCCGCTTTTCTTAATCTCTTTGGTAAACCTTCCGCCGGTATTGCAATTGCTCTTCCCTTTGGTGTTTTTATACCGCCTTCTTCTTGTATCTTCGCAAACTTAGCATTGGTATAAATATCAACCCAAAGTTTGCGTTTGTCTGAAAAACTTACTTTTACACCCGTGGGCTGTCTTTTCATCCACCATTTTTTGCGGTTATTAAAGCGTACTTGTATACCTTTTACTTCGGCATTTTGCACATCAATCGCCGTATCATTTAAAGCCCTACTGGTTGCAAAAGGAAGTTGATTCTTTTGTACGTTTGTAAGGTTCTTAGAAAATTCTTTTATATTGCTTTTTACACTTAAATCCATTGAAAATTAATATTACAATTAAACAAAAAACAAAGCAACCGATTTAAATTTTACGGTTTCAATAAAATCAAAGTTCCTTTACTTGAGTTGTCGTCATCCTCATACATCACCGATATATAATCATTATCCGTTGCTAATGACGTTGAAACCCATTCTTTATCACCATTAACAACTTCATACGATGTTCCCGGTGTTATTGTAGTTCCTGATATTGCAATCAGGTTTGTGTATATTCCATCATCTTGAACTATTGTAGTGAGCATTGCTTGATTTTCATCTATAGCAACTAAACTTGAATGTGCTACAATATTGGAAAATATTTCAACTGGTGTAGTAGATGTTAATTCGTCTGAAGCTTCCGTTATTATTGCTGCCTCATGATTAACAGCATCGTAATCATTAAATGCCACCAACATGGTTGTATCAGTCAACCTGTCTATAGAAACAGCATTAAAGGTAGTTAATGCAACAGATTTCACAGATACTTGATGATCTAAAACAGGTGTTGTTCCTGATACAGAAATTAAGTAAGCTTCCATATCGTCTGCGCCGTCATGACCAGCTATAATTACAGCTTTATCAGAACGCATTTTTTTTATTTGGATTGATTGAGCCGGATTTATAGCTTGGTTAGGCTCGAACGCAAGTTTATTTCCAGCCGTCACTATTGTTCCGGCAACTGAACCATAGTAAACATTACCTGTGCCATCACTTGATTTTTCATAAGCATATAAAAACACAGTGGAGGATAATGCAGTTAAACTTAAACTTTCTGATCCTACTGTTTCAAAATTTACAACTGAACCAACAGTGCTGATTGTCGTACCGGAAAACTCAATTACTTGTGCTCTTAATTCCCCGGCATCTTCTAAACCTATTACTGCATGAGTGCTATCTAATAAACAGGCTGTTATACCTTGTACTGAATCTGCTGTTAGTTCTGCTTCACTTCCGCTAGTTGTGATACTACCATCGCTAGGGTTTATTTCAACAATCCTTGCTCGCGCTTTTGATGCAAAACCGCGATAAACCAATAATAGATGCGTTTGGTCGATTGTTAGAACGGTGCAATAGCTGGTGGATTCAGTGTTGAAAACAACAGGTGTTGTGTTGCTGGTGTTGTCATAACCAGACCAATCAACACCACTATCACTTTCACCACCTAAAAAAGTAGGCAAAGTTAAAGGATCAAATAATTGTTCGCCTAATACTGGATTTATTGAATTATTCATGTTTACCTCTTTTTAACATTCTGCCATATATTAATTAATATTGAAAGCTAAAATCATTTGCACTCGGAAAACAGGTCTTTATTGCTTGCTGTATTTCAGCATACCAATGATTTTTAATATATTCCGCAATAAATCGGGTTTTAGATTTTATAATTACAGTTTTATCGGCGGTGCGCTTATAACGTAGATCTTTAAACCATGAATTAAAAGATTGAGTACCAATAGTAGTTTTGATTGTTGCTAAAAATTCCACCATTGCTTGATTTTCTTCTGCTGGTATTACAGAAAAGGGATTCTTTTCTTCCTGTCCTGTATTTAATATTCCCGCTACTTTTTGTAATTCCTTTTCATATAATGAGCAATATTCTTTTTCAACCAAAGTTAAAGGTTCGTTTTTTTCTTGTCGCTTGCATAGCGTGATATAATAACTTTTATCAAGTTTAATATTTTTCTTAGAAAATATTTCCTTTTCCTCTTCCTCTCTCCCATCTGTTTTATTATAAGGTTTTAAATATGAATCTTTATTATGACTTGCCCGTTTGGGCAGATCGTTTTGCCCGTTTGGGCAGATCGTTTTGCCCGTTTGGGCAACTGCATTTGCCTGTTTGGGCATATGTTGTATTTCCTGTATAAATTCGGCTTCATCAACAAAAGCATACCAGTTAGTGCGATCACTTTTATTTTTACTATAATTGCCTTTTAAAATAACGCCATCGTCTACCAATGAATTTAAAATACGGCGGATTTGTTTTTGCGTCCAGAAGGGGAAAAGCTTAATAAATGCTTCAAGCGTGTTATATGTCCATGTACGGCCATCGTGTGCGTGTTTATCATTGGCTTTGTTCTTTCTTATCCAGAATTGCAAATTATGCACCATAACGGCTTGATCAAGCCCATATGTTGTCGCAAAATCTGCATCAAAAATATAGTGTGTCATAGGAACCTTTTTTTTAATACCTTTATAGAAATCCAAACTACCGGAAACCAAACCGGGGTAAGTGTTAAATAAAGCGGTAACGTATGCCGCGCGGTGAAGCCAGTAGCGGTTAGGAAAAAAGCCAAGGCACATAAACAACTAACTGTTATTTGTATGCCCCTAGATGGTTTATATTTAATCATTTATGACCCCTTCATTATCTCAACCCTGCAAATTTTTCTAAATGGCAAATCCGGGCTTCCATGTCCTTTTTTAACGCGGGGGATAACACCATATAATAACGCTTAATTTGTCGCTTGTAGGTTATAGCCTCGCCAATATCACGCGGGTTAAACTCTTCATCGCTGGCACTGTCTAAGTGATCTAATAGCCTTTTGAGGCGGGCAAGCATATAGTGTTGCCACCTTCCAAGCTGTTTTTTTCTGTCATTATCTGACTGCTGCAACATTTCTTTCAAACCCTTTTATTTTTTCCCAAAAATCTAAATCTGCACCCGGCTTTATCACCGCATAACCGCTATAATAAGAACCGCGGCGGACTTCTGCGCCGGATAATGCCTCATTGATCGGTATACCATCTATTTCATATTTTACAGAAAGCGGCCCCAAAGTGGGGGCTATTGTATAATTAAGATCTATGTAACCATAACGTAAAGCGCATTCGCTATCATATACCGGGAAGCTTATTATGTCAGTTTTTGGCACCATACCCCTATTTAAATAATTCCGTTTAGAATAATCATCCCGATTTTGTATATTTTGTTCCATTTTTAACCCTCCTTAAAAATATTAATAAACCAAAGCGCGGTGGCTTTTATAATCTTGGCTACACCAACAACCAACCATACACACCCGGTAATAACTGCGTTTGTTACAGTCTTAATCTTGCTTTTTATCACGTTTCCCCCTGATTGCTTGCCAGATAAGCCAGACACCAGCAGCAAATAAAGTGCCTAAAACTCCTATTGCATTGAACGCGGCAAAAATATCACCTATCCCCGGATAGAAGAATTGCGCGTAGAAAAACCCGGAAAATACTATAGCAATTAAAGTAATTAATTTATCTTTCATTTTTTGTTTCATCCTCACTAAAAATAATTAATTCGTTGGTGTGTTTATGGTTTTTTAAATCACTTTCTGATAATGCAAAAAATTCTGCCATATATTCCGGCGTAACTTCTTTTCGCATAATCGCAATAAGAACGTCATACAGCACCGTTATGTTATCGCTTGACCATTCAAGGGCTATTTCTATTTCCTCGTAGTCCTCCGTGTCTACTGCGTCGATATAATCGCGTTTATTACGCTCTAATGTTCGCATTGCATTTTTTGCATCGCATTTATGATTAGAAACAAAGCCTCTTAGTGATATTTTCACTGTTCCCCCTTTTAATTCGCCTATAAATTCAGTTTGTTTTTCCATTAGTGCATACTCCCTTTTGGCGGCATATGAATAACTTCCGTTGCTTCGACGCTACCGCCGCAATAGTCCATTTCAGATTTAAAGCAGTTTATAAGCTCTTGGAATAATACTTTCTGTTCCCCTGCATAATTGGCGCGTAATAAATAGACTTTCAAACTACTTAAGGCCGAACAAACATGTATAATATTCATAGTTTCAATGCCTTTATGCCCCTCTAGTGTTGAAAGTAATGCTTCTTCTAGTAATTCTATATTGTGATTTTCTATATTGTGATTTTCTATATTGTGTTCTTTAACAGCTTTATCAAAAATCTTTCTAATCATATTTATTGTGGCTTTAGTGTGCATATTCATTGATCC
>Ga0306909_100087_pt1 | contig 33681 bp, 43 predicted proteins | sample AntRauMFilla2697_FD_190439 | JGI IMG/M metagenome (GOLD analysis project Ga0306909, IMG submission 190439) | Saline lake microbial communities from Rauer Islands, Antarctica - Metagenome Filla 2 #697 (v2) (version 2) | ecosystem: Environmental > Aquatic > Non-marine Saline and Alkaline > Saline ... | reverse complement strand
TAATACACTAGATGAGATACTAATAAACCTTGACGAATATAAACTTAACCGAGGTGGTGTTGATTTCAGCGTTGCAGAACACTATGCTATGTACCCTGAATTAAAATCAGCCAAATTAGCCATAGAAGCCCTCATAAACGAAGCAAGGAACGACAGTTTGCTAGATTTAGAGAATTGGGCGAAACTTCACGACCTAGATGCTGAAATGATACTTGATGGCATAGAACATATGGTAATAAGCAATTTACAAGTACCCGACCAGCCTAGACAAGATAATTCAGATCGCCTAACCCAACTAAAGGAGAATAACTAGATGACTAACACCCCCAAACCCCAAGCTAATACGCTAAAGGTACACTTTATGTCACAAAAAATGGACTGGAAAACACCTAAAGCTGTGTACCAGATATTAGACGCAGAGTTTAGATTTGACCACGATCCTTGCCCGCCAAACTATAAAATAGACGGACTTACGAGCGAGTGGGGGCAGTCCAACTATGTAAATCCACCATACGGAAAAGAGTTGCCCAAGTGGGTAGAGAAAGCCTACGCAGAGTGGCAGAAAGGTAAAACAGTTGTAATGCTGATACCAAGCAGAACAGATACAAGGTACTGGCACGACTACTGTATGAAAGCAACAGAGATACGTTTTATTAAAGGAAGATTAAAGTTTAACGACCAAGAAAACTCTGCACCATTTCCAAGTGCAATAATTGTTTTTAAGCAACTAAAGGAGAACAAGTAGATGAGTAACACCCCCAAACCCCAAGCTAATACACTAGATGAGACGTTTGAGTGGCTAGACAAGCTAAGTAAGTTGAATAAATTGGGCGGGCGTGGTCATGGCGACCTGAAAGATGTGTGTTACATCTGTGGTATTTCGCCAAACGCACTAAAAGTTCAAATCCAAGCCCTCATAACAGAAGCAAGGATAGAAGCAAGGATAGAGCTAATAGAAGAAATCTTAGAGTTACCTGATACAAACGGTGGGTGCGAAGACAGTCACGTAAAAGCTAAGTTCACCTCATGGTTTGATCGCCGCCTAGCCCAACTAAAGGAGAATAAGTAATGAGTAATACACCAATAAGAAAAGTAGATATTTCAGAGACAGAAGCTTTTAGGGGATTAACTTCTCACGCAGACCCCACAGAACAATCAGATAAAGATACCCCAAAAGTAACACACATCACTAAAGTGGGCAGAAAGCTATTCGTTGTGAACGGTGTAGACGAACTACAGACATACGACGGCACTAAAATCAATATGAACCCCACAGAAGCAGGAGAGAAGTAATGGCATCGATCAATAACGTAACACTGGTAGGCCGTGTCGTACGTGACCTCGAGGTAAAGACAACCACGAGTGGCAAAGAAGTAGCATCATTCGCACTTGCGGTGGATGGCTACGGCAAGGACTCGCCAGCGAACTTCATCGACTGTGTAGCCTGGGGCAAGGCGGCTGAGATCCTCGGCCAGTACGCTACCAAGGGCAAACAGATCGGTATCACTGGCCGCATCCAAACTCGCAACTGGGAAAAGGACGACATCAAACGCAAGGCCACTGAAGTTGTGATTGATCAGTTCCAGCTACTCGGCAGCAAAGGTGACGGATCATCCGCAGCACCAGCCAGCGAGCGGTACGAGCAGGAAGACAAGAAGCCAGACAACATACCTACTGAAGAAGATCTGGACAAGCCGATCGACCTCAGTGAGATCCCATTCTAAGAAACTAAAGCACTTCGGTGCTTTTTTCTTGACAATGCACGAGCGTTGGTATAATATAAAAGAGTCTAAGTAATAAAAGAAAGGGAACTATTATATGCCAGACACAACAAAACCAGCTGAGGGTGAGATCATCAAGCACGAACTGCAGGTGATACTCGACGAGCAGGGTGTAAGCGATAAGGGTGCACAAGAACTCGTCGCTGCATTCGGTGGGCCGTTCAACGAAGTAGGTGACATCCTTGCTACCTATGAGAAGATCGTGATCACTGATGATAGTACTGTAGAGGAAGTGCTACACGCTCGTGAGCAACGCCTGGCACTGAAGAACGCACGCACCACCGTGGAGCGTAAGCGTAAAGAGCTGAAAGAGGACTCACTCAAAACTGGCCGTGCTATTGATGCAGTGGCTCGCTTCGTAAAAGAGACGATCGAACCTGCAGAACAGTACCTCGAGACTCAAGAGAAATACCAGCAACTCAAGGCTGCAGCACAAAAAGCTGAACGCCTGGCTGCACGTACATCAGCGATCGTGAAGTTTTCTGATCCTGATATGTACAACCTCAACGATATGGAAGAGGAAGCATTCCAAAAGCTATTGATCAAACTCGAGAAAGAAGCGGCCGATGCTGCTGCTGCAGATCGCAAAGCACTCGAAGATCAAGAAGCTGAAGCCAAGGCTGAGCGTGAACGCCAGCTCAAGATCCAGGAAGAAAATGATCGTTTGAACCGTGAAGCAAAAGAACGCCAGGCTATCGAGGATCGTAAGATCGCTCGTGTAAATGAAGTCACTCGACTCGGTATGATGTGGAACGCAGACAACCAGGCGTACGAGCAACTCGATCAAACAGTAGCTGCTGCAGATATACTCGGCCTCAACGACGTACAGTGGCGACAGCTGATCAGCAAAGTCTCAATGGTATTCACAACTCACCAGGAAGAGATCGCTGCTAAGGAAGCCGCAGAGAAAGCCGCACGTGATGAAGCACTTGCCAAAGAACGTGCAGCTGCTGAAGCTGAGCGTGTGAAACGTGAAGAGCTCGAGAAAGCTGAAACCGATCGCCGTGCTGCAGAAGAGAAAGCTATCGCTGATCGTGAAGCTGCAGAGCACGCTGCACTACTCGCACCTGAGAAAGATAAGATCAAAGCCGTTGCCGTAAAACTCGAAGCGATCAAGCTCGATCTACCAGCAACCAAGGATCAAAAAGCTCAGAACATCGTGGCCAACGTGTACGATATGATCGAGAAGATCAACGCATACATCGAAACTAACGTGGAGAAACTATAATGGCGAAGAATGCTAAGTATAAGAACGTATATCAGATCACAATATCTGGTCGTACAACAAATGGGTTTACCGCAAAAGTACTCGACAATATAGTAAAAGTTATTGCAGCCACACTGGTTGCAAACCTGGCACAGTCTAAGCTAAAGCTCGAAGTGATACAGACCATTGGTGACTACGATGCAATTAACGGTAAATACAGAGAGGGAGTAGAGTAATGCCTATACACATACCAGTCCAAGACAACAGCCAGGAGCCGCAGAACATCGACGTACGTACTCCTGGCCAGAAACGCCGTGACACGATCAAGAAAACTCGGCCAGACTTCTACCATAAAAACGGTAGCAAGGGCGGCAAGAATAGTACCAACCGACCATTCAAAGATCCTGAAGCAGCACGCCGTGCAGCTAACGCCAGGTGGGGGAACAAAGATGCAGATCACGACATTAAGTAGAACCACACCCTGCAGCGTGATCAAGATCAGGTTCCCGATATGGAATGGAGGCAAGCGATCAATCGGTATCGCACCACACCGCATCGGTACTCATAACCAAATCGAGATCGAGTATAAGCGGAAGACAGACGACCAGTTGATCTATCCATTGCCATTCTATATGAAAGGCCAGGACATTAAGACCTACCCACTCGAGCCATTAAAAAACTATCCGAACATCTACCTGTATATGGTACCGATGGACGACCTAACTATTTTAGAAAGAGAGTAGTATGAAAAAATCATTAACAAGCAAGACAATTTACATCCCGAACCCGAACGTAAAAGTAACCGTGATCAACAAGCCAGTGTTTGATGAAGAACTTGGCCAGGTGGCAGGCTACGATGTCACAGTCGATGTCAAAGTCAAAGGTGCACTACGGCCACACGAGCTGAAGTTCGGCAGCGATGATGATATTGCAGAGTTTATGGGGCAAGTCGAGTACGACGATCCACAGACAAGCCTGCTGTAGATGGAACGTACCTGCAAGATCAAAGGCTGCAGCAACACGTTTATGGCGTACAATACGATCCAGAACAAATGCCGTGAGCACACGATCAAGTCAGCCAGTCCGATCAAACAGCGGGGTGATCGGACTGTACTGTATGAGAAGTGGCGTGATACGATCGCCAGGCCTCATCTGATCAGAGTCTTCGGCAATATATGCCAGGAGTGCAGCAGGCCAGCCAGGGCTGCACACGATAGCCTGGGCAACCTGGTGTACGAGAACCTGGATGTCGCACACATCATCGGCCGTGGCCGCAGTGCAGCGACGAAAATGGTGATCACAAACGTACGGCTGCTATGCAGAACGTGCCACAGAAAAGAGACGGACGGTAAGCTATAGGCTTATCGTCCTTCTTTTTCACCTCTGTTAAATGAAAATAAGAAAAGATTATTGATAAAAAGTATTGACACTACGCTCGTGCATATGGTATATTGAATACAGATCAGTAATAAAGAAAGGGTTTATAAAATTATGGATATTTTATTCACAAAGATAGCAATCATATTCGCACTGAGTTTTGCAGTTGCTGCAGTCGTGCAGCACTATCGTGAGACACGTGCGATCAAATACTACACACTCGAAAGCACCGATGGCTACACGTACGAGATGGCATACGCTACTCGATCACTAGCTATCGCCGATGCAAAGAGCCTGGCTTACAGCGGCACAGCATACGAGCACGTAGTTGGCGGCGGCCGAAAGGTATCATTCGTATGGTAGAAATGTATCAGTGTCCTAGCTACTACGATGATGATGGCGTACTGCAAGACTGCAAGTGCGGCAGGTGTGACGAGCAGCTCAGCAACTGCTGCGGTGCAACGATGCAGGGTGAGCCAAGTAACCTGACTATGATCGGATCAGATGCAGTCGAGGGGCGATGCGGCGACTGTAAAGAGATGTCATCATTCAGTGGCAAAGCGTAAGAAACTCGAGCCGCTGGTACCATACTACAAGCGGCTCGCCAGGCTGGGCTATATGGGTGTCGTTACGCTGCGGATCCCTGCAGGTACCGATCCAAAGATAGCAAGAGGTGCTCAGATCCACGCTCGCAACAAAGCGGCCAAGATCAACAGGAGCCACGAGAAAGATCACTATTATGAGAAAGGATGGAAGTGATACTATAGCAGTAGGTGCGGCAGCGAAAGCTCAATGAACCAAGTGAGGACTACCGCCTAGCTTGTAGCAGCCAATGTGAGATGTAGGCACCTGTATCTCGTCGCATCTGCGGTAGGCAATAAGCCTGAGAGCCTTTATGGAAAAGAACCACCTGGAAAAAGGTGGTTGTTTTTTTGCAGCGTATGATATTATAAGTAATGTAGCTATGCTATGTTACTATACGCCTGATCAAGCCATCTCTCACGAGGTGGCTTTTTCATATGGTATGATTAAAGCACAAACATTAAAGCAACAGGCCAGGAGCCAGCTGATGAAAAATAAAACTCTATGAGTCTGTTCTATCAATCGATAGCAAATACACCTGAGCTCAACAGTGCGTTCAAAGAACTGAAGCGAGTGTTTAAGTACGGCCAGTCGTGTGCGAAGTGCGGCGATAAGTTATCAAAACCTCTTATGACCGTAGACCATATCAAAGATGTGGAGGATCCACGAGTCGATCCATTCGATATGACCAACTGGCAGGTACTGTGTATGCCTTGCCATAGACAGAAGAACCGTGAGAAGATGAGATTAATCAATAAGCCTGCAGCTATAGAGCGTAGCGAGCAGAAAGGGTAAGGGAGTTGTATGAGCGACAACATAGAAACAACAGATACGCAACCTGCTACAAAGCAAGCAGGTGAGATACAAAGAACTGGGGGGGGTAAGTTTGCACCTGGACAATCAGGTAATCCAGCTGGCGTTGGTGGCTTCAGTGACAACCCTGAGAACCGTAACGATGGATCGTGGAACAAAGCAAAGACACCACGTGCTAAGCTCGAGGCGATGCTCGAGGATATGACGATCGCTGATATTATGCTTGCAAAGACTGAGCACAATATGGACACCAACCTCACTGCTAAGATCGGTGATGTCGCAACCTCTGGCCGTTTACTCAATGTATTCACCGTGCAGGAAGACACTGGCAAGATGAGTGTGAACAGCAAAGAGTTCGATAGCCTGATGTATATGGTATACGGCTCGAAGAGTGAACTGGATGCCAACCTCAAGGCCGAAGATGGCGTGCCGCTGATCCGTGGCTTCATCCTACCTATTGCACCTGAAGACTTCATCGACAAAGATATTCGTGAACAGTTGCCTGAGCAGCAACGTATGGATCAATAAATGGAAGAGGCTGCTACTAGCGACGATCTCGATCAGATGCTACGTGTTAGCAAGTCTCTTACTATGCGTGAGATGGGCTACTGGGTGCCGATGCCAGGCCCTCAACAGCTTGCATCAGTGATCAGTAAAGACAAACGATACCGTGAGATCTTGTACGGTGGTGCTCGAGGTGGAGGCAAGACTGACCTGAGTATCGCCATTATCGGTGATCGTTATCCTGATCCACGTGCGAAGCAGCTGGTGATCCGTCGCAATGCTGGGGATCTCTCAGACTTTGAAGACCGTGCCTCGCAAGCGTACAAGCACCTGGGAAGCAAGCTACGCCGAAACCCTATGATCTTATCAGGTAAAGGCCTGGGGCGTGTCCTGGGCGGCCACCTGAAAGATGACGATGCCTACACCAAGTACCAAGGGCACGAGTATTGCCGTATTAACATCGAGGAGCTCACGCAGATCCCGAAGCAAGATATGTACGAGAAGCTGATCAGCTCGGCTCGATCGAAGTACAAGGATCTATTCCCTCAGATATTCAACACGGCCAACCCTGGTGGTATCGGTATGGCCTGGGTGAAGAAGCGGTTTGTAACACCTGACCTGAAGCTCAACTATGTGATCAAGCACGAGTACGTCTGGTACACCGCAGAGGGCGAGCGTAAGATCACTCACTGGCAAACGATCATCGACAAGGCCACTGGCATCTGGCGTGCTTACATTCCAGCTACGATCGATAGCAACCCGATACTGATGGAGGCCGACCCTCAGTACGTTATGCAGCTCGAAGCACTGAAGACAAGCAACCCCGATCTATATCGTGCCTGGCGTGAGGGTGACTGGAACATCCAGTTTGGTGCAGTGTTTGAAGAGTTCCGTGACTATATGCACGTGTTCAACGCATTCGCTGAGTGGGGCTATAGCAAGGAGCGGTTCGATACGTCGTTCCGTATCGCTGGTATGGACTGGGGCTACAACGATATGTGTGTCGTACTCTGGGCTACGTTCGATCAGATCACGGAGCAAGACGAGCGATCATTCATATACCGTGAGATGCACAACAGCAAGAAGCACCCGAAGTGGTGGGCGGATGAGATCGCCAAGATGCAACAGATAGATCCAGTCGATGTGCTGGCACTGCCGCACGATGCATTCTCACACCTGGGCGGCAACAAACCAGTGGCCGACAGGATCAAAGAAGCATTCGATCTTATGCCCCCAGAGATCAAGCGACCACGTATCGTCAAGGCCGACAAGCTCACTCAAGACATCAAGAAAGCTGCAGTGAATGCCACGCACGATATGATGGCGATCCAGGCCGACGGCAAAGCTGGCCTGCAGATCCACCGTACGTGTACCTACCTGATCGATACGCTGCCGACGATCGTGTACGCCAAGGAGTCTGGCGGCGAGCGACTAGATGAGGGCAACGAAGATCACGCACTCGATGCATTGTTCTACACGCTGCAGACTGCATCCAAGACACGTGGTAAGCTATTCGGTAAGAGTGAGATGCTCAAGAAAGTGAAGCCGTCGTACGTAGCTGGCACCAACGTCACTCGTAAGGATCTCGGTATCGATACTACCTCACTGATTATGAACGCAAATAAACGCCACGGCGGAGACTGGAAAACACAATGATCGCAATCGTTATACTACTCGACAAAGAAAACAGCCAGGACTGGCACGATGTACGCTGCGTAAAGTGTGGCCGCAAGTTCTGCAATGTGAACCGTGAGATCAAAGCGATCCAACTCGATGCACCTGCAGGCCAGGAGGTGATCATAAACGCCGATGTACCAGCCGTCGAGGTGAAGTGTCGTGGTTGTGAATGTATATATTCTCTCTTAATTCAATAGAGGCCAAACATAAGTAGTGTGCTATATTGAAATAAAGAAAGGCACACGCAATGGACGACGATACTAGGCTATACAATGACTCAACCGTGGACGATATTACTGACCAAACAGGCGTAATCGATGATCGCCCTATCCTGAGTGTAGCCACTGATGATCGTGAACTTGCAGCCAACTTCGGCCGCTGGATCTCTGAAAGCAAAGCCTACTGGAACGACAAGAGCGGCTATGATCTCGAGAGTGTACGCAACCAGAACGAACGCTACTATCTCGGCAAGCAGATCGACAAGAGCAAGCTATACGCCTACCAGGTACCATATGTAGACAACCAGATCTATGTCGGTACCCAGGCGATTATGTCGTACGTCACTGGCTCGAACCCATCGTGTGAGATCACTCCTGAAGACGACACGCCTCAAAGCCAGGTGATGGCCGAAGATCTCGAGACTGCCGTAAACATTCACACTGAGAAGTGGAACCTGGCCAAGAAGCTGAAGACTGCTGCAAAGAACATGTACACGAAGCGTGTCGGTGTGATCAAGCTACGATACGATCCGAAGATCGGTGACATCATTCCTGTTGCCGTGGATCCAAACAACCTTATCCTCGATAAAGACTGCCAACTCGGTGAAGAGTCACGCTTCATTGCTGAGATCTGTACTGACTCAGTAGCTGGACTGATCAAACGGTTCCCTGATGCTGAAGCAAAGATTATGAAAGCACTCGGCCGCAGCCGTAAGACACCGAAGATGCTCGGCCAGATCGTTGCCTACAACGAGGTATGGTTCACTGATGAGACTGCTGATGATGGCGAAGAAGAGTGTGTTGCCTGGTACCTGAACGGTGAGATCCTCGAGAAGAGCAAGAACCCGAACTACTTGTACGACAACGAGGGGCTCAGCATTATGAACTTCCTCGATGCACCTACGAAGCCATACGTATTCTTCAACTACCTCAACGACGGTAGCAAGCTGATTGACCAGACAACACCGATCGAGCAGGCGGTACCGCTGCAGGATATTCTCAACAAGCGTGGCCGCCAGATCGTAGAGAACGCTGACACTGCCAACTCACTACTCGTACTCAAGAGTGGATCTATTCCAGTAGAAGATGCAGCGAACGTGACACGTGATCCGAACCAGGTACTGATGCTCGACACGCCACCTGAACGACCAGTGCAAGAAGCATTCGGTGAGATCCCACCACACCTATTGCCATCATACGTGCTGCAGGACAAGCAAGATGTCAAGAACGGCATCCACAATATCCTCGGTACACCGTCACAGTTCCGTGGTGACGACTCGCACCGTGAAGTTGGTACACTCGGTGAAGCGAAGATGATGAACAGCCAGGCTGGTGGCCGACAAGATGAGATCGTACGTGAGATGGAAAGCGGCCTCGATCGTTACTTCCGCCTACTCGTGCAGATGATGAAAGTCCACTACACAGACAAGAAGCCGTTTGCTGCTCGAAACAACGACGGTACGTTTATGTATGTCCAGCTATCACGTGAGAGTATGCCAAACATCGCAGCGATCACCGTATCACACGGCTCGATCCTACGACCAGACAAAGAACGTACTGAGAATATCAGTATGACACTGGCCAAGATGGGGCTCATCGATCCATACAACCTATTCAAAGACCTCGGCCTCAAAGATGCTGACAAACGATACGAGTCACTCGTCAAGTTTAAGATGGCACCTGATCAACTGGTATCAGACGTTAAGAGTGAAGTGCAAGATCGTGATGCATACATTGACTTCGCAGTGATCCTCAACGGTAAAGAAGCAGAGCCACGCCAGGACATCCAGCCTGCTCACATCCTCGCACACCGTGAACAGCTTATGACTGATCGCTTCCTATACGCTAAGCCTGAACTGCAGCAAGCGTTTATCAAGCACATCGAAGCTGAAGTGCAAATGCTATCGCAGCGTTCGAAGCTCGAAGCCGCTGATCAAGCAGGCCTATTGATCGATCCGAAGACACCTATCACACCTGAAGCACCACAACTTCCACCGCCACCACCACCGATGCCAGGTGGGATGCCACCAATGCCAGGAGGCGGCGGCCAACCACCGATGCCACCACAAGGCGGTGCACCAGTGATGGACGCAGGCGGCGGCCAGATGGATCCAACAGGGGTTCTCGGCGGCTTACTGCCAGGGATGTAGGCTATGAACCCAGGTAAGAGGCACATCACTATGACTACTCGAAGCCTCTTGATGTTCTATGGCTATGTAGGAAGCACCATATGATGCTACACCGACTGGCTTAATTTTTGTTCATAAGCGTGTTACAATCTAAGTACATCAACATTTAATAGGCATAGGAGCCACAAATGGATCTAATCACAGATGCAGAAAACAAACTGGATGCAGCCATTGCAGCGGAAGAGGCTGGGCAACAACCCAACCCCGATGATGCAGGCAAGCCACCTGAAGACGACGATCAGCCGCCAGCAGGTGACGAAGACGAAGATCAACCTAACGGAGGCGACGACGGTGGAGAAGACGGCGAAGACGAAGAAGATCAGCCAGAGGGCGATGAGGAAGAAAACCCAGGTGAGGACGAAGAACCGAACCCTGATGCAGCAAAACCGAAAGGCGATGAAGCACCGAAGCCGCTCACTGACGATGAACTGATCGCCGAACTTGAAAAGCGTGACCTCAAGGTAGCCAAAAAAGACGAAGAGAAACAGGAGCAGCCAAAAGCACCTGAGTTCAAACGTCCGGACGAGCTGCCTGATCGTGTATGGGATGGTATGAAGCCAGTCCAGAAGTACATCTATCAAGAGCTTCCGTACATCACACTCAAGGGTAAAGATGCTGAGGGCAATGTTAGTGAGATCACTGTCAAGACTCCTGAGCAGATCCCTGAAAACTTCGAGTTCGCAAGTAAGCGTGATGAAAAGATCGCCGACGATGCATTCCTCGAGCAAAACAAACGTGCTGATCAGATGTACGGTAAGATCCAAACTACCTCGCAGCAAACTCAGCAGCAGCAAGCTCAGCAACGTGAGAATGAGTCCATCATCAGCGGCGTTGAAAAGCTGCAAGAGACTGGTGTCATTCCTAAGATCGTTGCGAAGCCTGGTACGCCAGAGTTCGACAAAGATCCAGGCGTGTTACGTGCGAACGAGATCCTTGCATACCGTACGGAGATCCTGAAGACAGGTGAAAACGTATCGATCATATCTGCAGGTAAGATGTTCAAAGCAGATCACCCAGAGTTGTACGTTGCAAAGCCTGCACCAAAGGGCGATGCTGAACGTAAGAAAGCATCAAAGAATGTCTCAGGCGGCGGCCGTGGTACGCCAGCTGGTGCCAAAAAAGGTGATCGGCCTAAGTTCCCACCAGGAACCAGTGCATCAGATATAGCAGACTTTTACAGCCAGGATCTTGACTAATATGGATGATCTATCACCAACATACAACGAAGAACTCGTCGGCCTATCATTCAACCCTAGCGGTGATGAAAAGGTAGCAGAGATCAAGAAGCATTTTGCTGCAGTCATTGATATTCTTAACGAAGATCGTGGTGACAACCGTGATGAGCGAGCACGCTTATCTTCAGTAGCAATAACAGAAGCACAAACAGCTCAGATGTGGGCAGTAAAAGCGGTGACATATCCGCAGAACAGGACAAAATAATGGCACAAGATCGCACTGCAGATCTCGAGTCCAACCTTTTACAAGGTGCTCGAGGCGTACAAAATAGCACAGAGAATATGCTCGAACGTCTGGCAAAGACATTCACGGCCACTGATCTCGTTACAATCAAGAACATCCTACCTGAAGCATTCGGCTGGGTGTACACTGATCCAAAAGAAACAGTGATCACTCAACCAGACTCAGCGACTCGTCGTGTAGAGTTCGGAGCACCAAAGGCTCACACGCTCGAAGCAGGTGCAAGCCGTACGATCCCTGGATGGGAAGCGTACATCGCACTTGAACGTATGTGGAAAGCATACGCTCAGATCGACATCGAAAAAATCAGCTTCGTACTCACCTCACCACAAGAGATGGATGCGTTCCTGGGTAAAGCGTACCTCGGTACATTCGATCCAGATAGTGTCGGTGGAGCAGCAGGAACCAAAGCACTCGGCTTCGAGGGTGAGACACCTGCACCAGTAGTGAACAGCAGCAACAACCGTGCTGCAGTAGCTGAGTCTACAGTTGTGCCGCCAAAGCCAACTGAAGATGAAAACCTCGGCTTCAGCAATGACACTGAAACGGTGACAACGCCGCCAGTGATCCCACCACTCGGTGATCAGACTCAAACACCTGGTTTTGATCAACAAAATCAGTAAATAGCCACAAGCAATACAGATGAAGCGTGTTACCATATAGAGAGAAAGGTAGCACGCTTCACTCTTTGGTGGGTTAGAAAATATGAATACTATAATGGATCCAGAAATGTACAAACAACTGGGCGAACTGCAGGGTCGCTTCAATACTTTTGAAACAAACGTCACGCAGCAATTCAATGAGGTAAAGCAAGCTATTAAAGAGCAGAGTGTAGTGCCGTATTCGGTGTACGAGGCTCGAACTAAAGCAACCGATCTTATTCACGTATCACACGAAGATCGACTCGTGGCCGCTGAAGACAAGATCGATCACATACAGGATGCAATGGACATTCGTGAGCACACAGTCACTAGCAAAGTGGCCGCATTCCTGGACAACGCCATCGTCAAGATCATAGGTACAGGTGTGATCACCGTAGTAATTTTTGGTGTATATCTTAATTACCAGAAGCAGATTGACAGCCTACAGCAAAAAGTAGATACTGTAGGTAGCACACAGCAAGTCATAAAGAAAGAAATTATCAATGAGTGAGTTAAGCTATACGCTACTACAAGTCTGGGTACTCTGGTATGCTTCTGCAGCTGCATTCGGTGCATTTTTCGGTACGATGGCCGCACTCGGCGTTCGTGCATTATATCGTAAGCTAAAGAGCAGGAGATCGTAATGGCCAAGGTTAGTTACCAAGAGCTCACTCAATATAATTCACCAAACTATACACCTGCTGCACTCGTGCGACAGATCTACGGTATGGATCGCTACATCGAGGGTATCATCTACCACTGGTGGGGAGATCCAGCACTACGTCCGCTATTCTTCAACATTATCAACTTCTTATGCCGATCAAACGGCAATACATCGGCTCACGTAGTCGGTGAAGCAATGAGACTTGCCTGGATTGTGAACGCTATCGATGCCGCCTGGCACGCTGGAAGTGCTCGAGGCAATGCACGATACGTCGGCTACGAGTGCAACCCACGCCTGAGTGATGGCGATTATCAGACTATGGGTGAGTTCCACTACACGATGGAGGCAGCATACAAGCGTACGCTCGACATCCGTGTTCACAAAGAGTTTTCTAATACAGCCTGCTCACCGATCGACAAGGCACGCATCCGCCGCATCGCTGATAGCCTGCACAACCAGACTGAGGCACCTAAGCCAGTATGGGTGAAGATGGATCGACCACGCAAAATGGTGGCCGCAAAAGATCTATACGTACGCAATCTCGACAGCAACAAGAACGAGGGCAGCGTGATCAAAGCTGGTACGCCAATCGACTTCACTACAAAGAAGACGATCGGAGCCAACTTGTATGTACGCAGCAAGTACGCAACAGGCAAGAACCTGAACTGGGGCATCCTGGCCGCCAACCTGAAAGAAGTAGAAGTGGCACCTGCACCGCAGCCTGAGTGGATCCGCAACATCAAAGACTACAAGGGTGCTAAGCTATCGGTATTGCCTGCAGCTGGTACTCGAGTCCTGAACCTCACTACATTCGTGAAAGTGAACGATACGATCATCCCTAAAGGTACTCAGATCGACATCGTGAAGCAGACTACGATCGCTGGAAAGACATACTACCTCTCGAGCTACGCAATGACTAACGGCCTACCGTGGGGCATCGCTGCAGATCAGCTCGGCGTACCAGTCGTTGAACCACCAAAAGAAAAACCTGAGTGGCTCAAGAACATCAATGACATCACTGATATGGACTTCTGGACTCGATCAGAGACACCAGTACTCAAGATCACCGACGGCGGCACCGCACGCATTCTTCCGATCAATAGCAAGGTACGGATCACTCACTCGACTGAGATCCTCGGCAAGCAGTATATGATCGTGCAGTTCAGTGGCGAAACGCCATCTGAGATCATCGAGACTATATACCTCAGCGACACAGAGATCTCAAGCCCAGACGACGACATCGAGAAGCTGCTTACCGCACTCGAGAAGATCGTCAATACAATCGTTACATTCCTCACCAATATGTTCAAAAACTTTAATAAATAAATGGAGCAAGTTATGAATATCAATAAAGAACAAGCACTAAAGATACTAAAGACTGCAGCATACGTTGCGATCTCGGCCGTACTCGGCTTCCTCATCAGTGTCGTTACCGATCAGCCAGAACTCTTCGGAGCCTTCGCACCGATCATTAACGTGATCCTGGTGACTCTAAAACAAACATTCACGAGCAACGAACGATAAGGCACTGCTGGTGGGTGGTGATCAAAAACCATTCGGGTGGATCGCACTCTTTAGAGACGGACACACGATCGAACAGTCGGCGGCCACTGAGCCGTCGGCTTTTCAATCTCTCGTAGATTATCTGTACGGCACCGCTGAATATCCAAAAAAGCATTATTTACTGTGGTTCAAGCTCAGCAACGGCGATCAAGACTACACGGTATCATTCGATCGTGATGGCGATGCCTACATTGATGCACCAGATGGTAAATGCTTTATGACTGAGATGAAGATCCGATCAGCTCACCTCTTGTACCGTATGGAGCGTGATCGTGCGACACTCGATACGGCGTTTTATATCGGCTTCGGAGGCTTCGATACTACTGATAAAATAGACGGCCGATGCCTGGCAATCGCCCCTGATGGATCGTACAAATTGATGAGCGAGTTGCCGATCGACTATGCTATGATAAAGATAAAGTAAGGAGCATCATATGGCAGCAACAATACAAATCAACGAGTTTAACGGTGCTGGTGAAACTAAAACAGCCAATATCACAAACTCAAACCTAGGTTCTGTTGACGCAGTAAACCTAAGTGCATCTGCTAATCCAATCGTTGCAGGTGATAACTCATACGAGAAATGGCAGAAGATTGAAGTTACTGCTCTAGGTGGTTCAACTTCGATAGACAACCTAAAGACGTGGATGACTGGTTCGCTTAGTGGCTCAGATGCCCTAAAGACTAATGCACGTGAAACTACATACGGTGGTTCTGAGACATACGCAACACCTGTTGCAACAACATCTACCCCAGCAGACCAGACAATGCCAACCAGTGAACCTACAGGTGCAAACCTTGGTATCGGTGGCTCATTGACAGGCTCGCTAACTGCTACTGGCTCAAGTGATTACTTAGTTATGCAGTTACAGACAGATGCAGCTACAACTGCTGGTGCGACTTTGACAATTCACTATCAATATGATGAAACTGCGTAAGAGGTAATATGAACGAGAAATCCGAGAAAGTAACCTGTGGTCGTTGTTTAATCATATTCGATACTAACGATGACTATCTGGAACATACGTGTAATGAAACTGGCTACACGCCACGTGACCCAGAACATTTTGGTTCTCAGTTTATCAACGTCCAGAAGGCATCTGTAGAACGAGGACAATTAAAAAAGTAATACAATACGAAAGGAATCAATACAATGGTTCACACATTCAACGGAGAAGAAGTTAAATCAGAGAAATGGCAATGGGTCGCAATCTATAACGATGACACTCAGTTAAAGCAATTTGATGATGATGGCTTGTTTCACCAGTTCAAAGAAATCAATGTTGACGCACTAAAGCAGTGGATTCTCACTGACGGAGTGCGTCATATTGTTGTTGATATATCAGGTACAATGAAGCCTATACATTTTTATCGTCGTCTACGCTCTGCTGATATGGGCGGCGATGCTATCGAGGAGTCAACCATCTACTGCTTTGGTTATGAAGACACCGAGCAAAATGAAAAAGTAATTCAGATGGTTTACCCGAATGACTTAATTGTATCCACATCGGATGCTAATACAGTTCTAGGAGTTGGTCAGATAGACAAGGTTGGAGTATAAATAATGGGTAACTTAAAAGATTATGCTACTGCCTTAGTAGCTACAGCACCATCTCCTGCCACTAGTGGCACTGATTTAGTGGTTACTTCTACTCATGGGGCTAGATATCCTGCAACCCCATTTTACGCAACTGCACATCCAGTAGACCAACTACCAACCCTCGACAATTCCGAAAAAATAGAAGTCACAAATATAACTACCGATACATTGACTATCGTTAGGGGTCAAGGTGATACTACGGCAAAATCTATTGCAGTAGGCTGGAGAATTAGCAATGCTATATTCACAGACGATATTCCTGTAGTCAAAGCCGATGTAGGACTTGGCAACGTAGACAACACCTCTAACGCTACAGAACGTGCAGCAACTGCTTCTTTGACTAATAAAGACCTATCTGCTTCAAGCAACACGTTCCCAGACTTCTACCCAGTAGGTACAATCTATGAGAATAAAAGTAACTCAGCTAACCCATCAACTTATCTGCCTGGGCAATCTGGCAACACTTGGGTTGCTATTACAGACAAGTTTATAGTCGCTAGGGGTGGAACGTATAGTGGTACTGGTGGGTCTGCAACACACACTCACGCATTAACGGGTGCTAGAGCAAACGTATCGCCGCTAGGTATCGGAGCATCATCTAACATCTACTACGACCTAGATACTGGTACAACTTTCACGTCTACTCACCGAACAATTACAAATAATACAACCCAAACTAGTATACAAACAACGTCTGGTAGTTCAAGGTTGCAAGGGTCAACAGACTCAGCTTCTACCATTCCTCCGTACCAAGCAGTCTACGTCTGGGAAAGAACTGCTTAATTGCAATAACTAAATAACCCTCTATCCCATACCATGAAAACAATAGAACTTAAATAAAGGAACTAAATGCTAGGCTATACATACGGCGGACAGTCAGCACCTGGAACTTATGGTCTTTTAAGTAATACGGCTATCACTAGAAGTGCAGAATATCAGGTTAGTACGTTAGCAGAAATTACGAAAAGTGCTTCATATGAGGTTAGTACGTTAGCAGAAATTACGAAAAGTGCTTCATATGAGGTTAGTACGTCTTCGGCAGTAACAAAAGGGTCATCATACCTTGTTAAAACGACTAGTCCAATCACGAAGGAATCTGCTTATGATGTCCTTGTTATATCAAGAGTATCAACTACAAGGTCAGCAACATACAGTGTGCTGAGTACAACTGCTGATACCAGAAGTGCAGAATATCAGGTAGGAACACAGACTGGTGTCACATATTCAATTACGAAAACTGCGAGCTATACAATAAGACGAGTCACTGATACGACTAAAAGTGCTGAGTATCAAGTAGGAACACAGACTGGTATCACAAAGACTGCCGAGTACCTAATACAAACAACCAGTCCGATAGATAAGTCTGTTGAATATCAGATAGGCAAGCAGCCGCAAGAGTGGATCGACAGCGACGAAGAGATGCCTGCAACGTGGACTGAAGAGGATCAGCTGCAACAGGAGTGGGATGCCGCCGACGATCGAGCCGAAAATACCTGGCAAGATACTGATGATCCCTTAGATCAACAGTGGTCAGATAGCAGTAACACACAACCGACTGAATGGCGACGGCAATTTTATGATTAACTGCTATAATCAGGATAGAAAAGGAGCTCGATTATGCTAACGTGGACACAGATGAAAAAACAAGCGGCCGACAACTGCGGCTTGTATAGTGACTCGCCAGAAATGGCCAAAGTCTCTCGAGACATCAACACTGGTGTCAAGCGTTTTCAGAATGCAGCTCGTCGATACTGGACTCGTAGCGAAAAGAAGACGAACCTGAAGCAAGGCCAGGTCTATTATCAATTCCCTAGCGATATGCTTCGAGTCTCTACTGTAAAAGTGAAGAAAAACGATCAGTATGTTCCTATTGCCCAGATCGAAAGTGAAGAGCAGTGGAACAGGCTATCATCTGCACCAGGTATGCTCGCTGGCAACGCTATGTACTTCTTCGTAAAGGGTGCCGACGAGATCGGTATCTATCCTACGCCATCTGCAGACGTTACTGATGGCATCGTCGTGAGCTTCGAGCCACGTATGGTGGATATGATGATCGAAGACTTCAAACTCAAAGCTGATGTGGTCGAGAATAGCATCATCGTCACGGCAAACGCTACGACGTTCAGCCCGAAAGTGGCAAACAACTGCTGGTTCACCTCTGAAGACGGACTCGATGGCAACTGGTACAAGGTATCAAAGTTCATCGATACGACTCACATCTGGATCGACAACGTGTACCAGGGATCTACGGCTACCAACATCGACGTTCGGATCGGCCAGTGCCCACCATTCCCTGAAGAGTATCACGATGCACCAGTTTACTACGCTTGCCACCAGTTCTTCCTGCTTCGTAAAGATCTCGAGAGTGCCAGTATGTACAAGCAGCTATTCGATGCTGCATTTACTGAATACAAGCAAGTTTATGGCACGAAAACCACTGGCGGCGTTGTCAACCCTAACCGAAGCCAGGGTGCATCTTCTGATCCATTCGCTGGCTTGATTATCCAATAGGAGGCTTATTATGGCAGTTGGTAACAGTGGTGATGTAATAATTAGCCAGACTTCGTTCTACGGTGGTATGGGTACTGATAAAAAGATCGGTATCAAAAACAGCTTCGCCGATGCTGAGTGTATGGACTCACGTAAGAGCCCTAGCGTTATGACAGTGCTTCCAGGCACTCAGAAGCTCAGCGACGTAGATCTTGCAGGCCTGATCAATTCAATGACTCAAACCCCAGACGGCATCCGATGGGGCGTTGCTACCAATGGCGGCCTTTATAAGATCGATGCAACAAACGACATCACGAAAGTGGCCGACTTACCCGACTGGACTGCAGGCACGTTCGGAGATCTTGCGTACTGGCCACTCACAGACAGTCTTTATATCACAGGTACTGATCGTATCTATCAATACACGCCAGTTGTAAAAGCTGGATCTCCTGCAGTAACTACGATCACAGGTGCTTATAGTACGTACCCTACAATGGCTCAGATCCTCGTAAGAGATCGAGACGACAAGTGGATCGGTGGCGGCACGAGTAGATGGACATTTAAGAATGGCAGCTCAGGTACCTACACGATCCCTACCGCTGCTATATCAGAAACGGACACGAACAAATGTATATTCCTACCAGATCAATCGCCTATGATAGCGATCGACTTACGCTTCAGAGCGAAAGGTGCAGGATCAGTCACGATCACCGTTCACGACGAGCAGAACAAAGTCATTGCAACCTCAACGCTTGCGGCTGCAGCGATCAGCACGGCGGCGACAACTCGGTTCACCTTTGCTCAGACAGAGCTCGGCGAGTACAAGAACTTCGGTACGGTGTATCACATCCACCTTACTGCAACGACATCAGGCTTCACGGTAGACACGTACGAGGCTAGTCAGCTTTATGGCCTGCACTTCTACTTCTTCTCGGCATTATTGCTCAACACACTGAAGAAGAACCACCCGATCCTCAACTGGGCAGGATCAAAGCTGCTGATCGGCAACGGCCAGTATCTTGTGGACTGGCTACCTAGTGGCCTGCAGACAGTCGATGCCTCAGAGTTCAGCAGGCACCGTGTGATCATCGAAACAGGTATGGAGATCACAACCCTCACCAGCAACGATGAGTACACCGTGCTCGGCTGCGAGAAAGTCGGCCAAACAGGTACTCGAGTATTCCAAAGTGGTATGCTCGGCTTCTGGGATGGCTTCGCTGATGCAATCAACTTCAAGATCGATACGCCAATGGGCGAACCGAAGAGCTTGTACACCTACCTGAACATCACGTATATGATCATCGATGGTGCACTTTACGCCTATACTGGCGGCAAAGCACTCACGAAAGTACGTACGATCCAGGACTCTCAAAGCGAGTACACTGGCATCCAGGACAATACTGATATTTACAGCCACTCAATGACCGTACGGCGTGGTATCTTGCTGATGGCATATCCTAGTATCACGAACCTGATCACGATGCGGCACGGCGTGTACAGCTGGGGTGCAGTCGATAAGAACTATCCAAACAGCTTCTACTACTCGTACGACATTCCTGAAGCCGTGGGCAGCTATAATACTGCAGACTACACGTATGAGATCGGCGGCGTGTGGAACTTCGGCGACACATTGTACTTCTCTTACAAGATCCACGACGTAGTGGCCGACACCGATGAGTTCAATATAGCGATCGTAAATAACAGCTCGAAGCCTGCAAAGAAGTTCAAGTACGAAAGCCTGGTGTACGACGGCGGTATGCCCTGGAAAGAGAAGATGGCCAATCGTATTGCAATCTCGACAGATCCACTACCAACTGGATCAACGATCAAGCTAAAATACAGGATCGACAATCAACCCTGGACAATCGATACTCGTGAGCTTATTGCAACAGAAACAGAGGTATACTTCGAGATAAATAAGCGTTTTCACGAGATCCAGTTCGGCTTCGATGGAACAAATGACGGCTCAACATTCGTGCCGCCACGTGTCACCAGCGTTGCACTTAACGCTCGAGAGCTGAGCGAGGAAGGTAAATTGCATCGATAATGGCTGAGTCAATTTACAACCCGAACACAGCTGATATTCAAACAAGCTACGAGCAGCTCAATACCTCGAAAATGACAAAGGGCTTCGCTACGATTGATGATATGAACATCGGCAACATCGCTGAGCAGAACCAGACAGCACCACGAAACGTGCGTACTGGTATGACACGTGGTGATCAACAAATCCGTGGGCTTTACAAAGTAGAGGATCCGTCTGGCCGTCTTGTGGTGATGCTCGGCTATAGTCCTGGAGCATTCTAATGGATCCGTCACGGTATATGGAACGTACGCTGCGAGATCGTGGCGACTACGGCCTCAAGATAGCCAGAAAAGGCTATGATCTACGTTTTGCTGCAGACAACCAGCTGCTATATAATTCGGCATTCCCAGTGCTGCAGATCGTGGAGTTTATCACCGACGACACCGACTGGGAAGTTGTATCGACTGGATCATATACTTTCTGGAGCGAGTACTTAGGCGTTACGTCTACAAGATGGAAGCACAGTATGCGACGGCTGCACGGCCTCGGCCATCCACCTATGATCGCACCATTGTCTGCATCTGGCTGGACATCTGGAGACAAAAATATCAGCTGGGACCTCAAGTATATTTACTACGAGAAGACATTTATCACTGAGACAGAGTACAACGCTTTTATCAGCAGCGATGCACCGACAGGTACGTTTGTAGTATTCAATATCGACATCGATACTGACGTAGAATATCCGTATGTGGATGATGGCATGGATACTGAGTGGGGGCAAAAGTATGACTACGGCATCAAGCACCTACTCACCGACGACGTAAATAGTATGGATCCAGCCGATCTCGGCCTCAACGCAAACGTGCAATCGATGCTCGTCGTGGCCGTAAAAGTGGCGACGATCGAGGATAAGAACCGCAATATCTACCTACCTGAAGGCATCGATCCAGAGAAGCTATCGCCATTCAGCTATATCAAGCAAACGAACGGACGATGGATAATGGGCGGCGTATCGATCCAGGCGGTATCTGGCTATAGGCCAGCGGTTCCAGCTGCAGAGATCAATTATTACACGCTCGATGGCCAGTATTTTGCACCGAAGTGCTCGCTTGTGCTAGTGCGTTTGCCGATGCTATCATCAGATAAAACTAATGCAAGTTTTAATATGTAGGTAAATTATGAAGTGGTTACGTTTTGCAGGACAATATATCAGTACAGGCATCAACCCAGGTGCTGGCTTCAAAGTAGTCACAAATATAAGGATGAGCAACCAATTTTCAACGATGCCACTTTTCGGTGCTCGATCTTCAGGATCTGCATCAACTGCATCGTTCAATATGTTCTATACGAACACCTTTGTCGTGGATCACTACGAGGCGAAGATGCAACCAGACTATGGCGGCAGCGGATCCGCAGCGACTTTGCCGATCGACTTCTCGACACTACCTGGTGGCGAAAAGATGATATTCTCTATCGAGTTCGGTAAAACCACGAAAGTGAACGGAGTCGAGTGGACATCGCCGACAGACAACGTGGCCACGCCTTACCCTATCCTGGTGGGATCAATCAGCAACGGTGCCTCGGCCGACACCAGGAAGATGTTTGCTGATGTGAGCGACTTCATAATATACAATGCCAGTGGCGACGTAGTTTTCAACGGTGTACCAGTACCAACTGGCAGCACTGAGTATTCAGTGACTCCTGCACCAAGTAACTGCTACTGGGATCTCGTGAGTGGCTCGTACAAGGTGCAATCTGGCGGTACTGGCGTGGTGTGGTATGACGACGAAGATGATGATCTGGCCGAAGAAAACTCGACAACGCTGCAGGGCGTAGACTATGGCCTCAAGGTGCTCGCAGAGGGTGATGAGAATACTGCATATATGAACAGCAAATATCCACTCTTCGGAGCAGACATATCATCGCCAGCATCTCAGTTCAAAACATACGAGTTCACACTGACAGGCTTCAATGCAGAGCCAAGTCCACCATTCCCTGCTTATACGTATGACGGCAACTTCTACCAGGGCAGCGGAGTGACTGAGCGAACGGCGTACACTATCGATACTGGCCTCGGAGGATCAACGGTAAAGTCGGTGATCGTACAGAACAGTGAGATTGATAATTCAGTGTTTTACGGCCGTGCTCGAGAGCAACTATTCAACAGTGGTACTGGCGACAATATCAACTCACTACTCAACCCAAAATCAAAGACGGCACTACCCGCTTCACCGTGGAGCACGCTATATCTGGCTGATGGATCAACAGGCGACATCCAGGGGATCGTGAGCCTCGGCACTGGTACTTCGGTTGCAAAATATGACACGCTCGCAGGCTTTAACGGCGGCACGCTTGATGCATACTACTTCACACAGCCAAAAGCGACAGTGAAGATCGATGCCGCTGGTATACTCACCGTAAAAACCTCGGTGCCGTACAAATGGATCCAGCGTGCATTCATCATCGGTAGCACTACCTACCGTGCTCGATGGCGAGACTGGATCTGGTATCAAGGCGTAACCATAAGAGTTACGGTGCTAAATACGCCGTATGTAATAGAATAGTATTATGGACTTTAAGCAACGCATCAACGAAGCAACGACTTACAGGGATCAAACCAAAGCATCCTATGATAAGGCGAAGAAAGAGACTGGCAAGGCTCAGTCTGCTTATGATACGTCATTTTCTACTGCACCAAAATATCAGACAGTGCTCGAGCAGCAAAAACAAAGCCTCACGAACACTCAGGAGATCGCCGATCTCAACAATAGCTGGAAACAATCGAAAGAGACAACCGATGGTCTGAAGACTCAGATCGATAAATTGCCTGAGTCGATCACGCAGCAATTCGGTGGTACGGGGCTCACACAGGCTCAGCGTGATATGGCGAAGTCGCAGCAACTTGGTGATCTGAGCAAACAATTTACTCAATACAATGCCAACTATGAAACTCAGTTCACAAACTATAATGATACCGTTGATAAAGCATTTGATAGTGCACTTGATGTATCAAATAAACAATATGATAGCTACTGGGATGGCGTACGTCGTAAATATAGCGACTGGCAAACAAGTATCGGCAACCAGGATAAGTGGTCTGAACTTTACGGCAGCAGCAAGTCTCAACTGCAAAAAACTCAGATGGACTATGACAATGATAAGTTCCAGCAACAGCAGATGCAGGAAGAGCGTGAGTTTGAAACCTGGATGAATAACTTTAAGGCAGGCCAAACACAATCGGCGGCCAACGCTCGGAAAGCTGGACAGGCGTATGCAGAGTCTTCGGCAAAGAAAAAAGCTGATGCAGATAACAGCTTCCGCACCGATACTGCAGCGTTCCAATCTGGAAAATTATCAACCACTGAGTACCTGAAGCGTATGGATGCTGGAAAATATCGATCATAATCGGCCAGGGTTATTCTATCCATCCGTGGTAACATAAAATCAAGGAGAATAGACGTATGGACTTCGGTAAAAGAATATCTGATGCACAAGGTTCAGCCAACGCCAGCAAGCAGTCGTACAATCAGTACGAAAAAGAAGCTGGATCAGCTGGGGAAAAATACAACTCAGCGTTCGATGGTCGCCAAAACTATGGCGATATTTATGCCGATGCTCGCAATGAGTATATGAACACCGACGAGATCAACGCCGCACGTGGAACTTACCAGGGTGCTCGTGATGCCGTCGATCAGATGAATACGACTATGAACAAGCTACCTGAGTCGATCCGCCAACAGTACGGCGGCACTGGCCTCACAGAAGCACAACGATCTCGTGCTATGGGCGATCAGCAATCTCAGATGAGCAACACTGCCAACTACCTCGGCACAAACTACCAAAATGCCGCAACCGACTATAACGATCTATCGAACCGTGCATTGCAGGAAGTTTTCAACGTATCTGGTGGCAACTACCAGAGCCAGGAAGACGGCCTCAACGCACTGCAATCTGCTTGGTCTACACTACTCAACCAACGAAACACAGCCTACGGCCAGAACCAGTCTGATCGTGGACTACTCGCTGATCAGTTCGGTGCTCGAGATCAAAACCTTATGCAAAACAAACAGCTCGAACTTGAACGATGGAAAGAGCAGCAAGCCAACGCACGTGCTGCAGCTGATCGTGCTACAGAGATGGATCTTGAGAAATATCTCGGTGCAAGCAAAGAACGTATTGCAGGTATGCAGTTCAAAGAACCAACCACACCGACTTATCAATCTGTTACTGCACCAACACAGAACAATAAACGAAGCTGGACTGACAACATCGGCGGCCTGATGAATGATGGATGGAACAACGTAAAAGACTTCGGCCCACTTGCTATCTTTGGCGGCGGAAGCCTCTGGGGGCGATAAGATGTTTGACTGGCTACTCGGATCTAAACGACAGACAAATTATGACGATACAAACAAATTGTATGGTCAATTCGATAATGCCAAAAATGAAGCGACAAACTTCTACAACGACAAGATCGCTAATGCAGACTGGGAAAGCCTGGATGCATCGACGAAAGCAAGTCTATCTCAACAGTACGGCCAACTCGACTCGAACGCTCGAGGCCTGGGCGATCAATACTCTCAGACAAATGATATGTTCAACCAGGAAGAGAAAGCTGGTAAAAACAACTTTTTCGGCAACGGCGTACTCGGTGCGATCCTCAACCCATTCGCTCAGACATTCGATGCTGGTATGGATGCAATAACTGGCAACTACGAGGGTCGTGATCTCGCAAGCGATCTCGGTGCACTTGGCGAGAGTGCACTCACATTTTTACCTGGCATAGGTATGGCTGGTAAGGCTGGCAAGGTCGGCAAGGCATTGACTAGCGTTCCTGGACTCGCAGCGACTGGTGCAGGCTTCGGTGGCCTGGAAGCACTACGCCAGGGTGGATCTGAAACTCAGCTGCAGGACGTTCTCGGCCAGGCTGGTATGGGTGCCGCATTCGGTGGTGGTATTCCAATAGCAGGCAAGATGCTCAAAGGCCGTGGATCCAAAGTAATATCAAAAGGTATGGCCAGCCGTGGTATGGATCAAAACGCTATCAATCAGACGATGGGTGCGATCCCGAACAAAGCACTGTACTCTTCAGCACTACGATCGTTCGTTCCAAAAAGCACGCTCGGCAAGGTTGCTGCAGGTGGTGGTGCCGCATACGGTATTAACTCATTGATGAACCAGGGTGGCCAGGAGCCAGCTATGGATCAAAGTATGGGCACGATGTCGGAAGAACAGTTGTATAATTATCTTATAAGTCAGGGAGCAATGTAATGTTTGGTGGAGTCCTCAGTAAACTACTCGGAAAATCTGGATCAAAGATCGCATCGCAAGGCGGTGACGATATTCTTAGTCGTGTAGTATCGAACTACGGCGACGACATCACACGTAAACTCTCGAGCAGCTACGGTGACGATACATCTCAGCCAATCCTCAGCTCACTTGTGTCTGCACCGACGAGCAACGTATCATCGAAGTCTGGCGGCGTACTATCTCAGCTGAAGAGCGGAGTGAGTACACCACGATCAGTCAATCCTAACATCGCTGATAATCTTGCCGTAGAGGGTGCAACCGATATGGCACTACGAAGCAATAAAGGTGCCGCAGCGAAAGTAAGTAACGTCGGTAAAAATATGGAAGAGGCTGGTACGAAACTGAAAAACAACCAGATCATCGGAACCGTACGAGATCGCAAGCTACTCGAGCGATCACCTGATGCTATTAAATGGGCAGACAAATACGGCTTCAGCCCAAACCAGTACGAAGACGTATCAAACATCCTTACAGGTGGCGAGGGCGTACTATCGAACTTCAACAACAACGCACTGAAGAACGCAAAACGCAGCGTATTGATGCCAGACTCTGCACGTGAAAGTGCACTCAAGGCCGTCGATAAAGCGATCACACTCAAGCCGCACGTTAAGAAGAACCTGAAGCGAGCGATCAACGACTCATACGATGTCACTACTGGTAATATGGGCAATCGACTGGCTGAGCGTGGCGAAAAACGTGCCGTAGTAATGGGCGAAGCAGACATCTTCGATATGCACAAAACTGTCCAGGACATCGAGAAGATGGCCTACGAAGTTACTGGTAAAGGATCAGATGATGCTCAGAGGATCCTACGAAACTACGCTGGCGATCTGAAGAAAACGATCAACGAAACAGCTCAAGAGATCTACCAGAACCCTGATAACATCCAGGAGCTTACCGCTGCACTCGAGGGTGCGAACCTGTCACCTCAGTTGAATAAAGATATTATCGACTCGATCCGCAAGGGTACTGACTATCTCGGCATTCGATCGATGCAAAGTCCTGCAGTGACTCTCGGCAAAGTTGCTGAGCAAGGCAAGATTGCACCACTAGCTGGTGGTGTCGGCGGCCAGGCAAATGGTCTGTTCGCAAACCCACTGATGCAAGTTGCAAATGAAGCCGTCGGCAAGCCGATCGCATCTGGTACTGGTAAAGCACTTCAAGCTGGCGGCCGTGCACTGCAGGTGGCAGGAAAAGGCGGAGCACCAGGTGGCGGAGCACCAGGTGGCGGATCAGACTTAGTGAAATACGGTGCTGGTGCACTCGGTGGGTATGGCTTACTCAATATGCTCACAAACGACGGCGGCACTGATCCTAGTATGAGTATGTCGGCACTAGCTGGCGGCCAAGATCAAAACGATCCTATGAGTATGATGATGAACGGCGGTGCTCAGCAAGAGCAGGAGCCAACAGTCGGTGGATACTCTCGAACACAACTCGAAGATGCTTACGTTGCCGCACTGATGGGTGGAGACACTGAAGCCGCTGATGCAATTGGCAGTATGATCGGCATGCTCGACAACACCGAAAAGCGTAGTGCTGACACTAAAACAGCTGGAAGCAATGCAAAAGCTCAAAACGCCATAAACGCTATGAATAATGGTATGTCAGTTTATGAGCAGGGTGGTGGTGCTCAAGGCCCGATCGGTGCACTAGGAAACCTGCTCAACAAGGCGACATTCGGTGCGTATAACCCGAACCAGGCTGCATATGAAGATATGCTGCAGGCTGCATCTGTTGCCGTGGCTCGAGCGAACGGTGAAGTAGGTATACTTTCAAACCAAGACATCGAGAACTACCGCAAGATGCTACCTACGTTCAGCGACAACCCTAAACAGGCACAAATTAAGCTGCAGATGATTATGAGCAGCCTGCAGTCGATGGAGTAGTGTCGTGAACGGCGGCATTCTCGGTAAGATACTTGCAAAACAACTAGACGAGCCATCGGTACTCGGTGGCTTGTTGAATTATAAGAGTGCAGGAAAAGAACTAAAGACGGCCGTAAACCATAGACTGTACAACGAAAGCCCAGATCTTTTTCACACTAATATGACTGGCAATATGCTCGGCGAGGGTGGATCCAGCCAGATACCTAGGATGCACGTAGAAGATCTGAAGCGTTATTTTGGCCACACTGAAGACATCCCTACGAAGTACAAGCGATCCACTGGCCGCCAGGACATCGATCAGCTTGCTTCGATGGCTGGATATGACGACATTGATCAGTTCGTGGAGTCTGTCCAGGGTGAACTCGGATCACGATCAAAGGCCAGGGCGAACAAGCAGCTACTCTCAGAGCGGCGAAACGATCCTGAGTTCCTCACTCAAGTGCAGAAAGATCTCGAGGCTGAGAAAGCGATGTACGCACCAGATCCTGAGCCATTCCAGCCATCGAAGCGTGACCTGCAGTGGTATATGAAGAACGTGCAGATCCCGAAAAGCAAGGTGACTCAGATCGATGTAAAAGCACCGCAGCAAACTGGTATGCAGAACTTCAAGATCAACCGCAACGACATCAGCTACTCGGTTCCAGAGTCGGTGATCAAGTATATCCCTAGCAATCATCAGATACCTGTACGCAACTTATCGCAGCCGTCGGCACCAGTAGCACAACCGTCTCGAGCACCATCCGTGGTACCATTGAATAAACAACCGATGCAACAATCACCAGGGTATGGTGAGGGCTTGGCAAATAGATTAACGCTGCAGGCGGCGATGGGAGAACAATAATGGGTGGCGGTATACTATCGAACTTACTGAAGAAAGCAAGCTCATCAATATATAACGGCCTCGGCCACACGATGAGCCCTGGCGTAATGAAGCAAAAAGCTATGCAGAGTATGGGCAATATCGACGAAGCGTTCAAAACTCAAGATCTTCGCAAGTTGTCTGGCCGTGATAATATCAAGATCCGTAACACTGGTGGCGGCGGTACTCCTATGCTGCAGGATCTTTACGCACAGCTCGCAAAAAAAAAGTAAAAAAACGCCCAGGGTTTTTGAAAAATAGTCTGCTATGATACATATGTAAGACATTAAAGTATAAGGAGCACAATATGGTTTTTACCGATAGAGTAAAAGAGATCACGTACAAAGACATTTTGCCGTCGATTGTAGACTTCGTGAACAACTCAAATATCTTTACCGCACGTGTAACTTCCCAACCGAAGAACTGGAAAGGTGTAACTGTTAGCCAGCCAATCACTATCGCCAATTCGACGACTGGTGGTTCATTCGACGGTCTTGATACTTTTGACACTTCAGCAACTAACAACACTCGGAGCCTAACGTGGTACGTTAAAGCATACGAGCAAAGCGTTGTAGTTCCAGGCATCGAAAAAGCAGTAAACGGTAACAGTGAAAAGCAAGTACTCAGCCTTGTAGCAACTCGTATGGACGAAGCGAAGAACAGCCTAGCTGACTCTCTCGGCGACCTCCTTTACGGCTACGGTATCGGTAAAGACATCGAGGGTCTTGGACTTATCGTTGATAACGGTACAGCTACATCTGCATACGGTGGTATTAACCGTGCTGATCTACCTGCAGTAAATGCAGACGTAACAGCAGCATCTGGTGGTAACTTGACACTCGATCTAGTTAGTGCAGAGTTTGACAACGTAAGTGCAGCTGGTTCAGGCCAAGAAGCACCGACACTAGCACTCACAACTAAAGCAGTGTGGAGTATGTTCGAGAAGATCCTTAACGGTAAACTTCAATCACAGTACTCAGCAACGACTGTCACTGGTTACAATCGTGTTAGCGGCAAGACTCCTGTAGGTACATCAGTTCCTGCAACTGCACTCAAGGGTGCACTCGGTGTCGATGCTATCAGCTACCGTGGTAAACCTGTTGTCGCCGACGACAAAGCCCCTGCTGGTTCATTCTTCTGGCTCAACGAAAACTACCTCGAGTTCCGCCGATTGACTTCGCCTGATCTCAAGAGCGTAGGTTCTCGTAACGAAGTCACTGAGGGTGTATACAAGGACATCGAGATGCCTAGCTTCCTACAGCTACGTGACTTTATGAGCCCAGTAAACCAGTTCGGTGAAATCGGTGCCTTGATCGTACTAGGAAACCTTATCTGCCGCAGCCCACGCCGCCAAGGTAAGATCACTGGTATCACAGCGATCGCCTAAGTCTCAATCTGAGCAAGCAATATCAACCCCACTGAAAAGTGGGGTTTTTGCTATACTGGGGTTATGGCATATCGAAAGATCCCGATGAGTCGCAACCGACTTATCGCAGCATATTGGAGGGATGGCGTGAGGCAACCGCTTCGTGCGGTCGCTGAAGATCTTGATGTGTCACACAATACGGCCAGGAACTGGCTGATCAAGTTTAGACTATATGAAAGTGAAAGCCCCACTAGGGGCAAGAAACGAAAGGATGCTCAAGCCTATTGACAATGCACAAGCGTTGTGCTATACTGCTGAGTAGGGTAATCAATTATGAAACTACCTACAATAGTAAAAGAAAGGGTTAAAATGTTTAAGCGAAAGCAAAACGACAATATCAATGTAATTTACAAAGCAGACGAGAAGACTCGACGAGCAATCGACGATCTGTATACTCGTAAATCTGACCGCAACAAAGCAATGGCTGCAGTAATCCTGCTATCCTTGTTCGTTGGCCTCGGCCTTGGCTGGTACGGTACAGTATCAAATACGTTCTCAAGTCGCACCGACAATGTAGTTCGTATTGAAGTGGCCGAACAGTTAAAAGCCGAACCCCAGTCAGCGAAGAAATAGCATCAGCACCAGCGGTGGCACCTGCAAAGGTTGCCGCTCCTGTTTTATCAGGATGTGATCTCGTATTTAGCGAGATCCAGAAATACCCTGGCTGGGATCATACCATAGCAATGGCGGTTGCAGGTGCAGAGAACCAAAGCTGCAGCCCCCTGAACCACAACTTAACATCATCAGAGACACACAGGCGAGCTGATGGATCAGTGATATGTGTTGGTAGCTATGGAGTGTTCCAGGTCGGCTGCCTGCACTACGCCGCTGGCGATGATGTGAACGATCTGGCCACTAACATTAGAATTGCATATCGAGTATTCCAGGAACGTGCGAAGTGGGATAGCGACGGCTTCAACGCCTGGACGATGTACACTAACGGAAAGTACAGAGAAAATCTATGAGTAAACGAATGAGAAAAGGGGCACCATTATGGACAATGCCCCCATACACTCCTACTGATGGTATTAGCTACGACTGGAACTTGTAGTAAATTACAAGATCATCGTGATCTTCATCTGGTAGATCAAAACGATAAGCGAAGTCGGACACCACGGCTTCGCTTTTTGCTATGCCCTCATCCTGCAGGATCGCCAGAGCACGGCGGTATGCCATCAGCCCATAAGATTGTGCGATCAGATCAGACAGTGCAGCCTTGGCTTTTTTAGTGATCTCTCCTGGGTTTATTCCATTGATCGCCATATCGAGGCCAGTCGATAGTGACAGTACTTCAACGATCGTATCACCCTGGAAGTTTTTAATGCGGATCTCTTCAAAGTCCTCTGGTATACCCTCTGGGCGTTTTTTCTTGGCAATCATTCCTGCTCACTTTCTGGGATCATCCCGTGGTTTTTTGCATCTTCTGGGTAGTAATCAATAAAGGACTCGTTCGGCGTGCCGTCTGGGTTATGTGGCTGGATCAGATCGTGTGCGTGGTTCTCATACTCACGATCGATGCGGCCACCCTGGGCGATGCCGTCAAGTGTCGTGCTGCGTTGCTGCGGCACCATACTCTCGTCGGCGTAAAACTTGCCATCACGTATCACGCCCATTATTCAGCCTGGCCGTACTTGCCGCCATTTTTGATGGCTTCAAAGTTTTCGTTGCGGATTTGATCAGGACTTTTTCTTATAATTATATGGCTTCCCGATGCTCCTGGCGTGTGCGTTTTGTTCGCTGCTTCAAATGGTGGTGTCACGGTTCCTTTTTTCTTCACCTCACCCTGGATCTCGTCCAGGCGATCAAGTACGGCACCGTTTGAATTGGCGATCTTCTCGGCCGCTTTTTGGATATTGTAGGCCAGGCTGATCCCCATCCCTAGTACGTTGAATATCAGTAGTATGAGTAGTGCTTCGATCATATGCTATTCCATATCCTCTACGTACGGCAGAGCCAGGCGTAGTGAGATGAGTTGTGCTGCAGCTGAGTGTGAGTTGATCACGGCTTCTTCGATGGCCTTGGCACTGTCTACGATGCCTGCAGCGACCATATCATCGATGATGGTGCCGTTGAATATATCGATGCCGACACCTTTCTTCAGGCGTTTCGTATCGATGCCTGGAACGCCTGCAGTTAGCAGCTCGTACGGCGTGCCTAGGTAGGCGATCTCTTCGTCTGGCCGATAGTCACGTAAGAATACACCACCTCCTGGCAGCACACCGTGCTCCTGGGCAGTCTGTGCGGCACAAACGGCATCTTCTACACGTAGCTTCAGTTCCTGTCGTTCAGCCTGCGTAGGTGCACCCACAGAGATCTTCACAGTCTTGCCGTTCAGCTGATCGAGTCGCTTCTTATCAGTAACGTCTTTGATGTATGCCTCGAATGCTTCAGTGTCTTTCACGCCATTGATCGTAGTTTCAGATAATGTTACGTACACCGACTCGGCCGTACCGACGAACTGTTCAACATCGAAGTCGTCTGCAGATCCTGAGTACTGCTTCGTGGATGAGTACGCTGCAATGTCGTTCAGGAAAATATCACGATCAACCATAGGAGGCTCGACGATCGCTATATCGATGGCACCACTGATCTTGTTCGAGATGATTGTCTCGAGTGCCTGGCCTGATACGTCGGCGATCAGTACGATCTTCGAGTGGCCAGCACGCATAACCTTATCCAGGACTGGTATGATCTCGTCGTTCTTGGATAGCAGCTTGCTCATTATCACGATCGCTGGTTCGTCGTATCGAGACTTGATGGCCTGCATATCATTAGCCAGGGCGATCGCCTTGAGGCCTTTCTTAAATGTAAAACCTGCGATCTCTTCAGATGATATAGACGGCTCGGCCACTTCGATCACCGTGACACCACCCAGGCCGCCAACCTTGGCAACTGCATCGTGCACAAGATCACCCAGTGCTCGATCACCTGCAGAGATACGAGCCACACCGTTCAGCGTGACTTCATTGACGGAAATACTTTTCTCGTTGATGTCTTTACGTACTGACTCTGCGAAGTTCAGCATACGTGCCTGGACGATACGAGGCGGTGCTGAAAATTGTGACCAGTAATCGTAGGCCAGCTTCGTGAGCACGACGGTGAGAGTAGTGGAGTCACCAGCATCTCGGTTCGTTTTCTCAGATGCCTGGCGTACGATCGACACTGCAGAGTTCTCGATAGGATCGGCCAGCACGAGCTTACCGATGTTTGTGATACCATCGTGCGATACGAGTGGTTCACCATAGCGGTGCTCGATCAGCACGTTGCCTGAGCTCACACCATATGAGGCCAGTGCTACTTCGTAGATCTGATCGATACCAGACTTGATCTTTTGCTGCAGTTCGTCGCCGCTTACTATTGTCCTGACTAGGTTACGCTTCGGCATA
>Ga0306909_100081_pt1 | contig 34131 bp, 35 predicted proteins | sample AntRauMFilla2697_FD_190439 | JGI IMG/M metagenome (GOLD analysis project Ga0306909, IMG submission 190439) | Saline lake microbial communities from Rauer Islands, Antarctica - Metagenome Filla 2 #697 (v2) (version 2) | ecosystem: Environmental > Aquatic > Non-marine Saline and Alkaline > Saline ... | reverse complement strand
TCGCTTTTTCTATCATGTTGGCGACGGGTGAGTTCAGTCCAGGCCATTGAGATATCCATTCAGCTTCACAATTGAATAGAAACATAACCAGCTGAACTCACTCAACTAGTTTTAAATCGGGCTCTAAAAGAATGCGGCGCGACGGGTCTGCCCAAACGGATGTCGATCAGGCCAAAAACTGGGCCAAACCGGCCATCGAGACCAGAAATCGCGCTCAGGTCGTACGTCAGATGCCACTATGACGGCACAGCGGGCCCAAAAGGCTTGATTGGGGTACAAAAATCAGCCGCAACATGCCGGAGATGGCACTCTATTTGGGGAATGTCGGCTCAACTGTGGGGAGGGATTAACCCTTCGTCTATGCGCAATGCCGCCAAGGCTAACCTGTATCAAGGCACCAGTATTCCACTGTCTGTATATTATTTAACAGCACTTCAATGTTCATTGTGGGGATTTAGACGGAGACGACTTCCCGCATTATGACAAACTCAATTTGAGAGGAAAATTACAATGCGCTATACAATGAGACCCACACCCTTCCCTTTCGCAGTAAGCATTATGGCCCTTATGGTGGCGGGCCCCGCAATGGCGCAGGACGAGGTTCAGATTCTTAGCGACTGGACCTACGGCACGCTTTACTCCAGCGGCTGGAGTGTCGAGAATATGTTCGACACGACCGAGATCATCGACACCACCGGCGAAGAGATCGGCGATGTGGAGAACGTCATCTTCAGCAATGACGGCAAGGTGCTTGGCATTGTCGCAGAGGTCGGTGGCTTTTGGGACATTGGCGACACCCATGTCTTCGTGCCATGGGATGAGGTGATGATCGGCGACACGATCCAGCAGGCTCAGGTGCCGGTAACCGAGGCGGCGATTGAAGATTATGACGGATTTAGCGGTTACTGGGGCGAAGAACAGGTGATCACCGAGGCCGACACTAACGCAACCACCGACGTCGACGACAATCTTGTGGCTGGTGCCGAAATCTTCAAGGCCACCGACTTGATCGGCGATTTCGTCCACCTCAATGACGGCGCGCGCTACGGCTACGTTTCGGACATCATCGTCGAGAACGGCGCGATCTCGGCCATCGTGATCGACGCGGCCAGCTATGGCCGTCGTGGCTACTATGCCTATCCCTACTACCGCGGCGGATCGTCGCCCGCGAGCCCGCGCTACGACATGCCCTACGGTGGGGCAGAGGTCGATCCCATCGAGAACTTCGACTACGAGCAGCTGCGATCGCGTGTAGTGGAGTAGCGGTCACTGCACCTTCCTGGCGACCAGAATGGGGTCTCAATAATTTCGAGCAGATCGTCTCTGCTCAGCCGACGGCCGTTTCGGTGCATCTGTCCTATAAGTTCATCACTGAGGCCCAGCCTTGGTGCTTCAAGTTGAGGCCGACCGCATCCGGGGGGTAACCTAACACTAAACTGATAATTTTACTTTAAATAGTAACAGTGGTGCTTTTCGGGCGTATTCACTGGAAAGCGCCACCGCATTGCGGATAAGCCTTAAATAAAAGGAGTACGCCCATGCCCGATCTGCTCAAGATCACAGGGGACAAGACCAAGCTCGTCATCGAAACCGTGGACGGCCCTGTCGAGATCGTTCGCCAGCAAAACGATATGCAACTTATCACCGGGGTGCTGCAGTCGATGGTTCCCGTTCCGGGCGTTATTCCTGTGGGAGAACTCGAGGTTCTTGCGGCGCTCGCGGATCCTGAATTTCTCGTCGTCGACATGCGAGAGCCCGAGTGGCGACTCAAGGCGACCATTCCAGGGAGCGTCTCAATTCCCTTTAGCGAAGTGACGCAGCGGCTTGAAGAACTGGGCTGCACACGAGACGCAAAGGGATGGGTATGCACCGTTGCGAAAAAAGTGGTGGCGTTCTGCAACGGTCCCGCTTGTCCGCAGAGCCCAACCGCCTTCCACGCAATGGTACGCGACGGATTTCCGCCTGAGAGGATATATTATTACCGCGGCGGCATGCAGGATTGGCTTGTTCTCGGGCTGACGACGACCTCCGTTCCTGCGCGATAGGAGAACGCTAAGTTCGACTGTAGAACTGTCGTCGGATGGAGATGGCGATATCGCTATTTATTGGTGGGCTTGTGGCGACTTCAGCTGGGATCTACCCGTTTTCCGGCTTTTTCTGCGGCTTAGTTGACATAATTGGACAGTACGTTGCGTTTGTCTTGAAGGTAGCCCTGCTGAATGTGCTTCGCCTGCACCGTGCGATCGTTGGCCTGGTCAATTGTGAGTCATCGGTCGCACCAAAAATGCAGCCAAGACCTTGTTCCAATTGAATATTACAACAATTTTCTTGAAAAGACGGCGCCCGTGGTTGTTTTCTTGCACCCGGATCGGCGCATCACCACAAGGCAATTCGCAATCCCGTCAACTTTTCTTAGACGGTAAATTACGCGTGTAGTTCGTATACTGACCCAGATCAGGGCACCGGGCCCGATAATGTCCGCCAAACTAGTTGTGATGACGTGGGTCTGGTGTCCCCTTCACCATATCGCGTCAACCGCTCGCGGCGCGCGATGCTACTCTGACGGTGACAGGTCCAAACCAAGGTCTTTGAGGCATGATCGACATCAGTGCGGGGCATGATCGGCGTGTTACCGTCAGAAATTCCTATGAGTAGGAGACGCCGATGGGCGCGCTTTGGCGCTCAGGCCGATATCACCAAGGAGACAGGCACATGAATACGCCAGAAACCAAATTTGAGAAGTTTGAAAGCCAATTCGCCGAATGGAAGGCCCAAATTGCAAAGCTTGAAACACAGGCAGCGGAGGCTGGTGCCGAGGCAAAACCCGCTTTTTTGCGCGAGGTTGATGAGCTATACTCCGAGTCCTGCGGAATCCGATTTTGATGGCTTGACGGCTGGGTTTGAAACGATTCAGCTATGCCTATGATCCGCCCCGGCTTTCTTTCCTCAGCAGACCGCCTCGAGCTTGAGGCTTGCGTGCGTCGCCAGCGCGAGGACCACGGCATTGCCCGCCGGGCAAATGCGATCCTGCTGCTCGACGACGGCAAATCCTGCCAAGAGATTTCGGATTTTCTGTATCTGGACGACGATACCATTCGGGGCTGGCATAAAACCTTTCTGCAAGATGGTTGGGATGCCCTTGCTTTCGACGGCTGGAAAGGCGGTCAGTCCCGTATGACGCGGGCACAGGAGGTTGCGTTGTGCGCCTGGCTGGAAGCGCGCTTCTGTCGCTCGACTGTCGAGATCAGGGCCCATGTCGCAGCTGAGTGCGGTCTGAACTACTCCCATTCTGGCTGCATCAAACTTCTGGCCCGACTGGGCTTTGAGTACCGCAAGCCCAAGCCCCTGCCACGCGTGGCATCAGCGGAAAAACAGGCCGCTTTCATCGCATTTTACGAACGCCTGATGCGTGAGTTGCCAGCAGATGAAGCCGTCTACTTCGCCGATGCGGTGCATCCGGAATACCAGTCCAAGCCTGCGTTTGGCTGGGTGAAGGTCGGATCAAATCCAGCGGTTCTCAGCACGGCAGGGCGCGGTCGTGTGAACATTCATGGGGCTGTAAACCTCGAAACCTTCGATGCACCCTTTGTCGAGCCCACAACCGTTGATGGGGTCAGTGCAGCACAAGCTTCTGACCAAGATCGAAGCGCGCAACCCTGACAAGCGCATCATTCATGTCATCTGGGACAACGCGGCCTACCACAAAGGCCCCGATGTCAGAGCCTTCCTCGCCAGGGCAGCTTGCCCTATCCATCTGATCCAGCTGCCGCCTTACTGCCCTCATCTCAATCCAATTGAGCGGCTTTGGGCCGTCTTGCATCAATACGTTACCCACAATTGCTACTACCCAAGTCAAAAGCAGTTCGCCGACGCCATCCTTGCATTCATGCGTGAAACCATCCCGCAGGAATGGACGAAGTTCCGCGACAAGGTCTCAGACAACTTCCGCGTCATAACCCACGAAAACTTTCGGGTTTTGAAGTAGAGGCGGTATAAAGGAAAAATTTTCGAAATCTGAGAAGCAATACATTGAAGCCAGCAAGGCGCAAAAAGGTGCATCGCCTGATGACATGGATGGGTTGAGCTCTGCATGGCATGACCTTGGCCATGCGATTGGAAAGGCTGTCGGTCGCTTTGGCTGATCGTTGACCTGCTGATCCAGCCAATTTAATGAGGAAGGACTAATTTTATGACCAAGAGTATCGAGAATCTTCAAACCGCACTGTCGATGGAACTGACTGCAATCCAGCAATATCTGCTGCACACCCATGTTCTGGGCGATTGGGGGCTTGATCGATTGGCCGAAAGGCTGCGCGAAGAAATGAGCGAAGAGCTTGGCCATGCCGGTCGATTCATCGATCGGATTCTCTATCTTGAGGGATTGCCCAAAGTGGAAGCCGCCAAGGCACCGATCCAAGCACAAGGTCTCGATGCGCTGTTTCGCGCAGATCTTGGTGAGGAACGTGGTGCGGTGCTGTTCTACACGCAGGCAGCTCAAGATGCGACCAAAGACAATGACATCGGCACAAGGCGTCTGTTTGAAGACATAGCGATCAAAGAAGAAGGTCATGTTGATTGGCTGACCCGCCAGGTGAGTTTGCTCGAGAAGATGGGCGAACCTACATATATGCTTGCCCAGATGGAGGATTCACAGGCGGCTTGATCAAAGACAGGCGTTTCAACGCCGCGTGGAATCTGAACAATTAACACCAGGTCAAACCCACAGCTAAACGTCTTTCTCGGCCAATCTATTGAGCAATCCGTTGGGATGGAGCGTTCTGGGCGCTGCAAGAGATTCCCCTACGAAAAAGCATTTTTGTCAGCGGTCGTTCGTCGGTGGCATAGCACCGCCTTTTTGGGCCAGAATCTGGTGTTCGGAACAGAATAGCCCAGTTTGCTCAGGCGGCCCCCATGGCAATGAAGTACCGCACTTGTGAGCGGCGGGAACCACTGTCCGATTTATACAATAGCAAATAACCATATGTGAGGGCCAATGACTAAAGCGACTGATCTTTTTGTAGAATGCCTCGAAAACGAAGGCATCAAACGCATCTTCGGGGTGCCCGGCGAAGAAAACGCCGATTTGATGCTTTCCTTGCAGCACTCTTCGATCGAGTTTGTTCTTACTCGCCACGAACAGGGTGCTGCATTCATGGCAGCCGTCCATGGGCGGCTGACAGGCACAGTCGGTGTTTGCCTTGGTACACTTGGGCCAGGGGCCACCAACCTGATGACGGGCGTCGCTGACGGGAATATGGACCGTGCGCCGCTCTTGGTCATTACCGGGCAAGGGGCCACGACGCGGCAGCATAAAGAAAGCCATCAGATGATGGATGCTGTCAGCATGTTCCGGTCGGTCACCAAATGGTCGCAGGCGATCCTGACGCCCGATGCGATCCCAGAGATCGTGCGCAAGGCGGTCAAACTGGCAGAGGCGGAAAAACCCGGTGCAGTACATATCGAGTTGGCCGAGGATATAGCAGCGATGGAAACCGACGCCGTGCCGCTGCCACATATTTCTGTCCGACGACCATCTCCGGATGCCAAAGCGGTAGATGAGGCATGGGCGCTGATCGCAGCAGCAAAGCGCCCATTGATCATCGCGGGCAACGGGACGATCAGAACACGGGCCAGCGCGGCGCTGCGGTCATTCTGCGAGACGACAGGTATCGGCGTGTTGATGACTTTCATGGCGAAGGGCGCGCTTGATCTGGAGGATCCGCGCTGTCTTTTCACTATCGGTATGGGTCAGCGCGATTTTCCGATGTCGGTTGTTGATGCCGCGGACCTGATCATCACAATGGGATATGACATGGTCGAATACCCGCCAGATAAATGGAATCCAACAGGCGACAAGAAAATCATTCACTTAGATTTCATTCCGGCCGAGGTTGATAGCCGCTACATCCCTGCGGTCGAGATTGTCGGTGATTTGGCCGCATCCATTATGGCTTTGAAAGAAAAGGCGGCAATCGGCGACACAGAATTTTACCTTAGCGATCAAAAGACCCTGCGTCAGAAGATGCTTGAGGAGTTTGAAGAACATCGCGATCAATCCGGTGCCGGACCAATCAAGCCGCAAAAAGCCATCGCTGATGTACGCGCCTGCCTCGGGCCTTCGGATATTCTTCTTTGCGGTGTAGGTGCGCACAAGATGTGGGTCGCCCGACACTATCAGTCAAATGAACCGGGGACATGTATCATCTCGAACGGCACCTGCTAGATGGGGATGCCGCTGCCCGGCGCGATTAGCGCCGCAATCAGCTGCCCAGACAGCAAGGTCCTCGGCCTCGCAGGCGACGGCGATTTCCTGATGAATGTACAGGAGATGGAAACGGCAGCGCGGATGAAATCTGACATCACCATGCTGGTTTGGGAAGACCATTCCCATGGGTTGATCGAATGGAAGCAGGAGCAGGAGTTCGGGACCCATACTAACCTCAGTTTCTCCAACCCCGACTGGGTACAGTTAGGACAGAGCTTTGGCTGGAAGGTGAACGTCTGCAACCAAGCGGAGAACCTGCAATCCACGCTACGCGCAGCACTTGATCACAAGGGGCCTGCGCTTGTCGTTATCCCCGTCGATTACTCGGAAAACATGAAACTGACCGAACGGCTGGGCCGGCTTACTGCGTGCCTTTAAAAATTGAATGTTTTATAAAAGATGCGCAGCAGGAACATTCATACAAACCAGCATGACAGACTGCTATTTCAGATTGCCGACTATTTCGCAGAAATCGGGCCAGCCGAGTGTAGTTCCTGTTTTTTTGCTTTCACGCGCAGTGCGCCGCGCAAAACGCGAGATTGTAGTGGTTCGAAAAGCCTGACGTCAGCGGTATAGCCCATGCGTTGCATCGCGGCAGCTTCCTGCGGGTGTGCGGGCAGTGTCAGGGATGCCCAAATCAGCATAGCAATTTGTCGCTTGCTGCCCACGGCATCGCCAAGGCCGGACAGGGCAGGCAACAGCACTTGCTCAATGGCGTTAAAGTCGGTGCCAAATGGGAAATCAGGCAACAGCGCAACTCTGTGTGGGGCTAACCAGCTTGCGAGGACATTTTGAGTGTTGTTTCGGTGCGCCGTTGGGATTTGATAGTTCTTGGCGATCTTACCCGCCTTTTTGGCAGTGTTGAGTAGGCCCTCTTGAAACCGGCTGTCTGCGATGGCGATCATACGTTTGATCACCTCTTCGTCGGTCTGTCCGCGCAGGTCGGCGGCACCATATTGCGTCACCACGATATCGCGCATGTGGCGCGGTACTGTCGTCAGCGGCAATTGCCAGACGATGTTCGAGGTAAGCTTGCCACCGCTACTTCGTGTAGCAGGTAAGGTTAGGACTGCCCAGCCATCGTCCAGCGCAAAGGCCTGTTCGATAAAGTTGAATTGCCCGCCAACGCCGCTGACGACCTGTCCAAGTTTAGCGGCATCTGACATCACGTCACCCAGTAGACTGACCTGCATCGCGCCGTTAACGAACCGCGCATGTTTGCGTGCGGCGCGTTTGGCCGCCTCGTCGCCGTAAAGTGCGTTGGTAAAGCTGACCGGCATCATCGCTATTTTGGCGCGCTGATCGGAGTCCATCGCGCGCAGGCGTTCGTACATGTCGCGTGCATCGACAAAGAACCCCGCGTGGATCGCGGCACCGTCCACTTCGCGCTTGATGATCCCGGCCTCAAAAAGTGCAAGCAAACCGCCAACCAGCATTTCAGTGACGCCGTAAAGTCCGATCTCAAAAGGACCCGCGTCGTCTCCAACCAACGGAAAGGGCGCGGCCTGCCAAAGGTCATCCAATTTGGTGCGGTCGCGCAACAACAACGCATGTGCCACTGCGTCGCCGATCGCGCCGATGCCGATCTGTAAGGTGCCTCCGTCAGGTATCAGCCGCGAGACATGGAGCCCAATTGCGTATTGTGCATCCGATACCGGGCGACTCACTGCCGAAAATAGCTCAAACTGCTCAGGCGGGTCCAGCAGCATTTCAAATTCTGCGGCATCAAGTGCCGCGCTACCATCCATAAAGGGCAGCGCGTCGTTCACCTCGCCCACGGCAATGAAATCCATCTGTCCCGCGTGGCGCATGCTAATTAGGTCCGCTGATATGTCGGTATTGCACGACAGGCTGAAACGGTTCCCTTCGCGCGGCATCAATTGCGATAGCACGTTGGGTCTTTGCGCGATCAGCACGTCGCGGGCGTGAGTATAATTGGCTGAAATGTAATGACGCTGCGCATAATTGTTTCCCAGCCATGCGCCCGCCTGAAAAAAGAACTCTGAGACATCAATGTTGTCGGGCAGTCCGTCGCCCTTGATCATCTCAGCATAGAGCAGGGCAGGGTAACGCCCGAACAGACGGTCCATCGCGGGTTCCAGAAACCGCTTTTCGATATCTGACCCAGGTTTGGGGCGCTCTAAGGTGAGTGCTGTGAAAATCGACAGGCGCAACCCAGGATCCGCGACTGCGATACGGATCAGAGCATTGACCAATGTGACGGGCTTGCCAAGACCAAGCGGCAAGGCGAGGCGTATTTCGCCTCCCGTCTGCTCGAAAATGGCGTGGGCCATCTTGTCCGCATCGGTGAATATTTTTGGTGTCTCAGCCAAGGGATTGCCAGCCTTCATCGGGGGTAAAGCGGGGGCCGTACGCCTGTTTCAGTTCTTTCAAGCGGGACACGATGTCATCGACACCTCGACTGCGCGCGTAATGCATCGGTCCACCGCGAAACGGAGCCCATCCGGTTGCAAATATCATCGCGCCATCGACCTGATCGTCGTCCTTCGCAACCTCGCAACGCAGCACTTCAACACAGGCGTTCAGCATAGGCAGGATCAAACGGTCTGTTAAATCTTCCGGGGCATTATCCATGTCTGCATCGGGATGCGGCGTGCCGTCTGACCAGTCGTAGAAGCCCTTACCGGACTTCTTGCCCAGATTGCCCGCCTCAACTTTACCGCACAGGGTTTGGGAAATCTCCGCCATTGGCTTGTCCAGATTATCCCGCAGCGATTCCGCCACATGAAGGCCGATGTCGAGACCCACCTGATCGGCGAGCGTCACGGGCCCCATCGGCATACCAAATCGCAGGGCGGCGGTGTCGATGACCTCCTTAGGCACACCTTCGTCCATCAGCACCATGGCTTCCATCAAGTAGGGCGTCAGCGCGCGGTTAACCACGAAACCGGGGTAATCCCCTACCTTCGCAGGCAGCTTGCCAATCGCTCCGCAAAACGCCGCAAGGCAGTCCATCGTCTTGGCATTGGTTCCCGCGCCTTTGACAATCTCGACCAAATCGATCTGCGAAACCGGATTGAAGAAATGCAGGCCTGCGAAACGTGTCTTGGCCGGGGCGTGTGACATCAGATCATCCACCGACAGGCTGGAGGTGTTGGAGGCAAGAATTGCGCCTTTTTTCATCTTGCCTTTGAGACCCGCGAAAATTTTTTCTTTCAGATCTATTTTTTCGGGTGCCGCCTCGATGATTAGGTCAGCTTGGGCGATGCCGTAGCCGTGTGGGTCAGGCATCAGGCGATCCAGCGCGTCGCGGGTCTCCGTCCTACTCAGATGCTTGTCGAGGCAAATTTGCGCTGCCTGTTTAATGCCGCGCCCCAACGGGTCGGTTTGCACATCACCCAGCGTGACCCTCTTGCCTTTGATGGCGGCCATCGCGGCAATTTCGGTGCCCATAGCGCCAGCACCGATCACATGCACATGGTCAATGTCGTCGTCACCTCTTGCTGCATCTTTCAATTTTTGACGCAGGAAGAACACGCGGCGCAGGTTTTTCGAGGTATCGGTTTTGATCAACTCTGCAAAACTCTCGATCTCGCCGCGCTGCATATCGTCGCGGTTGCCGCCGTATTCTTCCCAGAGATCAATCAGCGCATATGGGGCAGGGTAATGTTCTTTTGGTGCCTTCTTTTCAGTCTGGCTGCGCATCTGGCGGGCAACCAGACTGCGCGCCTGCTCAAACCCCAGCGCGCGTGCTTTCAGCCCTTGTTCATGTTCATCGATCTTACGGTCTGCCGCGGCCTGCACGGCGGCAGCGACATGGCGTTCTTCGACGATGACATCAACGATACCCAGCGACTTGGCGCGCTTGGTATAAGCCGTCTTGCCCGTCAGCATCATCGTCATCGCCTCTGTAGGGTCAATGAGTGCGGGCAGGCGGAAGGTGCCGCCAAGGCCGGGATGCAGGCCAAGCTGCACTTCGGGGAACGCAAAAGACGCGCCGTCAACCGCGATGCGGTAATCACAAGCCAGTGCCAGTTCGAACCCCGCGCCAAGTGCTGCACCATGTACTACACAGATGGTTGGGCAAGGCAGCGCTTCGATCCGGTCCAACACGTCATGGCCCTGTTGTAGCAGATCGGTGGCCCCTTCATCCGACATGGCGTCAAAGCTGCCTATGTCTGCCCCGGCGGCAAAGCCTGATTGTTTGGCTGACCGGATAACCAAAGCCTTAGGCATATCCTTTTCGGCAGTTGCGATGTGCGCGTTCAATTCCCGGATCACGTCCTCGGAAATAGTGTTAGTGCCAGTGTCTTTTTTATCGAGCGCAAGCCAAAGGATGTCGTCCGCATTACGGCCTGTGCGCCAGTTGGCGTCAGGATCTCCTGCAGCCCCTAATTCCAATTTCATGTCTCCCAAAAACTCAAGTACAGGTTCCGTCATCACACCGCCTCCAGCAACATTGCACCGCCCAGACCACCGCCAATACATTCGGTGGCGATGCCGCGTTTGGCACCACATTTCTTCATCGCATTGGCCAGATGCAACACGATCCGGTTGCCGCTGGTGCCCACCGGATGGCCCAGCGATATGGCACCGCCATCGACGTTTAGTCGGTCCCGGTCGATCCGTCCAAACGCATCATCCAAACCAAATACTTCCTTGCAGAAATCCGCGTCCTGCCACGCGGCAAGGCAGGCCAGCACCTGCGCCGCAAACGCTTCGTTCAACTCCCAAAGGTCGATATCGTCAAGGCTCAGTCCGTGCCGCTGCGCAATGGGCGTTGACGCTATGACTGGACCCAGCCCCATGATAGATGGATCAAGCCCCGCCCATTCGCTGTCTTTAATTTCGGCGAGCGGTTCCAGCCCGTGTTCTTCGATCGCTTTTTCCGAGGCGATGATGCACCAGCTTGCCCCATCGGTGATCTGGCTGGAATTGCCCGCCGTGACCTTGCCGTAAGGCGGCTCAAACACAGGTTTGGGTTTGGCCAGCCCTGCCATGTCGCTGTCGGGGCGCACGCCGTCGTCATGGTCGTACACGTTCCCGTCGCGATCAAAGGCGGGCATAACCTCTCTTGCCAAGATCCCGTCCTTTTGGGCCTGCGCCAGCCGGTGATGGCTTTCCATCGCATAAGTGTCGGCCATTTCGCGGGTAATGTCGAAGCGGTGCGCCAGAACTTCTGCGGTCTGGCCCATGTTCAATTCGGTGATGGGGTCGGTCAGACCCCGTTCCAGCCCGACGATCGGTTTGAAGAATTCCGGCCTGATCCCAGCCATCGTGCGGGCCTGCGCCAGCGGTCCTTTTGCGGCATTCATTTGCCCGAACCATTCCACGGCAGATTGGCGCAAGGTCAGCGGCGCATGGCTGAGCGCCTCGGCCCCACCCGCAAGGATCATCTGGTGACTGCCATCGCGGATATAGCGATACGCGGTGTCGATGCTTTGCATGCCTGAGCCGCAGTTGATCTGCAGCGTGAAAGCGACCATTTCCTCGCCCAACCCGAGCCTGAGGGCGGCAACGCGGGCCGGGTTCATCTCGTCCGCGATCACGTTGACGCAGCCCAGAATAACCAGATCAAAGAGGGTTCGGTCAAATGTCTGCCGCGCCAGCAAAGGACGGCCACATTGCACCGCCAGATCGACGGGGGTGAAAGGGCCGGGGACGCCACGCGCTTTCAGAAACGGAGTACGTGCGCCGTCCACAAGGTAAACACGCTGATTTTTGGTGTCGCTCATTCTGCGGCCTCCTTGGAAATGGCATTGAAGTCTTTGCGACTGTGAGCCGCATTGTCAGGGAAAATTGCAGACAGCTCTTCAGGCGTGTATTCGTCGACAGCGACCACTTGAGAGACGAGATCGTCCATCTCTTGGATATCTTTCATTTCCGCATCGCTCAGGGTGCCAGCCTCTTGCGCTTGCTGTGGTGTCTGTTTCGCCTCGCGTAGGCGTTTCATCACTGGAGCCATTTCATTTACTTTCGCATAACAACGGTTCAGCACCATGACGCCATTACGCTCGCAGCCTTCATGCACGCTGCCGACGATCCGGTCACGGGTGTCCGAGGGGTGAAAAATCAGATCACTGCATTTCGTGATCAGCCGATCATCTGGCCCGCGTTGCGTGTTACCAGGCCAGGTCAGGAACCGCAGCACCCAGGCGGCCCAGCGGGCAGGCAGGTTCACAATGACCTCGTCCAGTGCCGTCTGAATACGTTTGAACGCATCGGCGGCGGCGTATTGCAGTACGGGCAGATCGGCGTCTTGCCTGCCTTCATCTTCCCACCGTTTCAATGCGGCGGACAGGATGTACATGTCCGACAGAATGTCACCCATCCGCGCCGAAATCATTTCTTTGCGCTTTAACGCGCCCCCCAACGTCAGGAACAACACATCCGCCGTCAGTGCATAGGCCGCCGACCAGCGCGACAATTGGCGATAGATCGGCGTGGCTTTGCCCGCATCCGGCGCAGGCGCAAACCGACCGCCGGTCAACGCGCGTCCCCATGACCGAAACAGGGTTTTCGTGGTGTGTCCGATATGCGCCCAGACGCTCTTGTCGAACATTTCCAGCGATTTTTCTGGGTCCTCTTCCTGCAAAGCCAACATGTTGTCGAGCATGTGCGGGTGGGCACGGATGGACCCCTGACCAAAAATGATCAGGCTGCGCGTGACGATGTTTGCGCCTTCAACGGTGATGCCGATGGGCACGGCACGGTAGAGCGGCAGCAGATAATTCGACGGGCCGTCGATAACTGCCTTGCCGGAATGAACGTCCATCGCATCGTTGAGCGCCTCGCGCATTTTAAATGTCGCGTGCGCCTTCATGATGGCCGAAATCACCGAAAGTGGTCGACCCTCATCCAGCCCCGCACAGGTCAAATGTCGTGCGGCGTCCATCGCATAGGCATCAGCGGCCAGCCGTCCCATGCGGGCCTGCACGCCACCGAACTTGCCGATGGGCAGATTGAACTGTTGACGGACGCGAGCATACGCCCCGGTTGTGTGAGCACAAAGCGCGATAGCGGCGCATCCCATCGACGGCAAAGATATCCCACGACCGGCGGCGAGCGCTGACATCAGCATCATCCAGCCTTTGCCAGCGTAGTCAGGTCCACCGACGATGTTGTCGATCGGAATGAACACGTCCTTACCCGTGGTTGGCCCGTTCATAAACATGGTCGAGGACGGCAAGTGCCGTTTTCCGGTCTCGACTCCCTTCAGATCGGTAGGCACCAGCGCACAGGTGATGCCGATATCTTTTACGTCGCCAAGCAGGCCGTCGGGGTCGCGCAATTTGAACGCCAACCCTAGGACGGTACATACTGGCGACAGCGTAATATAGCGTTTGGCCCAATTGAGCCTTATACCCAGCACCTCTTTGCCTTTCCACTGCCCTTTGCAGATCACGCCTTCATCTACCATTGCGGAGGCGTCTGACCCTGCCTCGGCGCTGGTCAGGCCGAATGCAGGCAGCTCGCGGCCATCCGCAAGGCGCGGCGACCAATAATCTTTTTGTTCGTCGGTGCCGAACATGTGCAGCAATTCGCCGGGCCCCAGTGAGTTGGGCACCATGACGGTCACGGCGGTGGCGATCGAGCGGGTGGAAATGAAGCGTATGATCTCTGAATGGGCGAAAGCGGAAAATCCTAAGCCGCCGTAGGATTTAGGAATGATCATGCCGAAGAACTTCTTGTCGCGCAGAAATTTCCAAACGTTGGCGGGCAGGTCGGCGGCTTCTTGGTTAATCGTCCAATCGTCGATCATCCCGCAAAGTTCGCGGCAAGGGCCGTCGAAAAACACCTGTTCCTCGTCGCTGAGCTTGGGTGCTTTGACCTCATGAAGTTTCGACCAATCTGGATTGCCCGAGAATAATTCAGCCTCCCACCAGACCTCGCCGGCAGTAAGAGCCTCGCTTTCGGTTTGCGAAAGCGCGGGCAGGACCCCCTTCGCCCATTTGTGGATCGGCTTGGTCAACAGGTTGGCACGCAGACTGGTCATGGCAATTTCTTTCATAAGACAAACGCTTGACGATACGTCGGGGTTGCTGTGGTGCAGCAAATGTCAGCTGCGATAGGTTGGCAAAAAAACGTCCACGAGTACGCTAAAATGTCGAAGTGAGTAGGCTGTGACTGGAGTGTAGATTGTGAGTTTGCGGTCTCACATGACGTTAGTTTCCAGCAAAACGCTTCGTCTAATTGGCGTGAAACTAACGCGCTATACTGGCTCCGGTACGACCAAGACAGGACATGGTGCGGATCTAGTAACTGTGCGGGCAATTGAAGATTCCAAGAAAGCTTCGAGCCAAGTCCGGTTTGGAGAACCAACCACGATGACATCAGCATTGCAGTCATCAGCATAGTCGACGATTACCTGTTCAGTTTCGCCGCGGCGCACCTCAATCTCGGTCTCAACGTTTGAGCCGCTTTCAACCCTCAACTTTGCAAGCTGCTCCTTGCGGTCTTCTATGATGTGGTTGTTCTCAGCAGCAACAGGTTGTCCGGGGGCTACCATTGGTCCAGCTGACAATATTCCGGCCCCCTCGAACGCCAATGGAACAACATTAAGCAAATATACTTTGCCGCCTGCGACCTCCGCCATTTCATAGGCAAGGTCAGCGATTTCGCGGTTCAAATCTTGGTCGACGGTTGTTACCACCATGATCCGTTGGAAACGGGGGTTTGGCAGACTTTCTTTATCGACGGTTTCAGATTCTCTGGTTTTTTCGAGTTGGATCAAGGCAGCCTGAAGGTCCTTGGCATTATATGCCAGACTGCCACCAGTCATACCCTCGGCCGTTGCTTCCATCAACTGATCTGCATCAAGAGCCATCGACGTCAGGACCTGCTCCTTGTCACCACGGCTGAGCTTGTCGTCACTCAGAACCTGATCTGGTGTTTCGAAATAGGGTGAGGGATTCGCTATTCTCATTTTCGCATAATTGGTCATGGCACTCCTTTTCCGTCGCAGCTGGATACCAGTAGGGCAACTTTTACTGATTGGGTCTACCGGACTTATTTGAAGGTATCAGATCAGCATCCGCAGCGTCCTGATGCAAATCAGCGAAGTCGCAGTGATTGTCGGGTGTCGATTCATCTAAACAAAATTCAACCAGATGCTAACACCAATCAGCGCCAGAGTGCGACGCAGGGCCTATGGTTTTCGAGAACCAAGCCAAGGAGATTGTCTCGATGACTAGTAAATCAAAGATCCCCCATGAAAAGCCAAGGAACGAAACCGAGGAATACCTAGGCACTGACGGCGCGGTTTCGGGGCAGGGGCGTTCAGGTGGCCGTTTGGCCCGCGATGTTGGCACGCGCGATGAGTTAAAGCGCTCCAACGAACGGCCAGCAGGTAAAACCCGCGTGCTCAAAGGCGATGAAAAAGACGATTAGCCGACCTGAACAAGGTAAACGCAGAGGGCAAGCTGTCCGCCAGAGAGCGGTCGGATCCCTTTTTCGAAGAAATGCTGGCCGACCTGATGATACGTCTTGTGATGGAGACCGACGGCGTCTCCGAAACGCAGCTACGACACGTCTACTCAGCGTCACGCACGCCCCTGACAGACAGCGATGTGCTGGATTTGACCCATGTAAGCCAAAGCCCGCGGGATAATTGGTCGATCCAAGCTGCGGAGAACGAAGGAATGCTGACACAGACGGATTAGGACGCGCGCAAGTGCTGTCTCCACCAAGGCTGGTGTAGATCATCGGCAGCATAAATCCGCGCGAGCGTGAGAGGAAGCAAAATGCCCGACCAAGAGAATGGCCCGCAAGATAAAGGGCCGTGGAACACCAAACAGAAACGCGCGGCCTCCGAAATAGATGCCCTGCTTCGCCAAGGTCGAGAACGCTTGGGTGGTATGCTCCCCGGCGGGCCGCCCTCTCTCAAAGTCGTCGTGGCCGCCGGCGTGTTTGCCCTCGTGGCGGCCAGCGCATGGTCTTCATACTACACTGTTCCAAGCGACTCGGTTGCAGTCATCCAACGTTTTGGAAAATTCACAGCTGAGGTTCCACCCGGTCTTCATTTCAAGTTTCCGCTAGGCATTGATGCCGCTACGCTCGTCCCGGTAAAACGCCAGCTGAAGCAGGAATTTGGCTTTACGACTCCGGGCGCGAGCGACCCGTTTCAAAGCCCGACAGATGGTCTGCGCGAAACCCAGATGGTGACGGGCGACCTGAACGCGGCTCTCGTAGAATGGGTTGTTCAGTACCGAATTTCTGAGCCCTTGAAGTTCCTGTTCGAGGTGCGAGAGCCTGGCGCAACTTTGCGCTACGTCTCAGAATCCGTAATGCGCGAGGTCGTCGGCGATCGCACGGTTGACGAGGTCATAACCATCGGTCGGCAAGAGATCGAGAGTGAGGCGCTTCTGAAAATGCAGGAGCTGGCCACGAAATACGCCATGGGCATTAGCATCGACCAGGTGCAACTGAAGAACATCAATCCGCCCGGGCCCGTTCAAGCTTCTTTCAATGAGGTCAACCAAGCGCAGCAGGAAAAGGAGCGCCTGATCAACGAAGCGCGCCGAGAATACAACAAGGTCATCCCGCTGGCCGAAGGTGAAAAGGACCAGCGCATCCGTGAGGCCGACGGCTATCGGCTCAAGCGTGTAAATGAAGCTGAAGGCAACGCTGCACGGTTTACAGCGCTGTTGACTGAATATGAGAAGGCACCAGAGGTCACACGGCGGCGGATTTACATAGAAACCATGCAGGACGTTCTGCCGGGAATCCAATCAAAGATTATCGTCGATGGGTCGACTGCGAGCATCCTTCCGCTTCTGAACCTTGATAGGCAACAGGAGGGACAGCCATGAAGATCGGAATGGGGATTTTGACGGGGGTCGTGGTTGCCGCCGTCTTTACGGCATCCAGCGCTGTTTACACAGTTGGCGAGGTCGAACAGGCTATCATCACCCAGTTTGGCAAACCGGTCGGGGCACCAATCACATCGGCTGGGCTAAAGCTGAAACTACCCTTCATTCAGGATGTTAACCGGATCGACCGCCGGGTTCTGGAGTGGGACGGCAACCCTTCCGACATGCCCACCAAGGACAAGCTCTATATCTCTGTCGATCTGTTCGCGCGGTGGAAGATCACCGAACCACTCCAGTATTTTCTGCGCCTTCGGGATGAGCGAAGCGCCCAATCACGCCTCGATGATATTCTCGGGAGCGAGACCCGCAATGCCGTGGCCAAGCACGAACTGATCGAGATCATCCGGACAACCAAAGGCCGTACACCGCTGCGTGACACGCTTTTGACGGATGACGAACTCGCACAGGATATTGGCGCGCTTGTTCCTATCCAGAAGGGACGGGCCCTTGTGGAGCGAGAAATATTCGAGGCCGCAGCCGAGAAGGTCCGCGTCTTTGGAATCGAGCTTCTTGATATCCGGTTCAAGCGGATCAACTACAACGAAAGTGTTCGGCCAAAAATCTATGACCGCATGATTTCAGAGCGTCGTCAGATCGCTGAACGTTTCCTCTCCGAAGGCAACGGCGAAGCGGCGCGTATCCGTGGCAACCGGGTGCGGGATCTGAACAAGATACAATCCGAAGCCTATCGTGCCGTCGAGGAAATCCGTGGCGTTGCTGATGCCGCAGCAGCGGATATCTATGCACGGGCATATAATACCGGACCCCGAGCGGTGGAGTTCTATGAATTCACGCGCACCATGCAGGCCTACAACGATATGATTTCCAAGGGAACGACTCTTATCCTGACAACGGACAGCGATATTTTCAAGTTCCTGAGAGGAATGGAAGCTGGCACCACGGCTGAAAGCGACATTCCCCCCGATCGTGGAACCAGCACTGTGGTCGAGCGATGAAACGAAGCGTATGATCTCTGAATGGACGAAGGTGAAAAATATGCGGCGAAACCCAGCACTTGGCCATAAAAAACCACTCTTGCAACATAGACCTATCCTTCCCCTGGGTTTTGCCGAGAAAGATCGTACGTGGTTGTTATCATTCGAAGCTGGCTTGAGTCGACTGCCTATTTTTTGCACTATCATGCTCGAATGAAAGAGTTCCACCGCACCGTCAGACTGCTCTATACAGGTCAAAGCCAGCGGGCTCGGCGGTTTCGCTACGGGCTGATCATCTTTGACGCGTTGACCATAATTTACTTCATCGCGACAGCAGCGCTTCCCGCATCGACAGTCAGTACTGCGCTCAACACCGTCCTCGGCGTGCTGATTCTGTTGGATATATTGGCCCGGCTATGGATTTCCGAGAACCGCCGTCGTGAACTGACCCGTATCTACACGTTGGCGGATTTGATCGTCATCGCCTCGTTACTCCTCGCGCCGCTCCTTACCGAAAGCCTCGCGTTTCTTCGCGTTCTCAGGGGACTACGCCTGATTCATGCTTATCACCTGCTGCGCGATCTCAGACACGAAAGCCAGTTCTTTCGCCGCCACGAGGATGCGATCCTCGCCGCGGTCAACCTGTTTGTCTTCATCTTCGTCACATCCTCGCTCGTTTACGTGCTCGCCTTCGAACATGATGCCGGTCCGGCAGGCTATATCGACGCGCTCTATTTTACGGTGTCTACGCTGACGACCACGGGTTTCGGTGACATCACGATGACGACGCCCGGCGGCAAGTTGTTGTCTGTCTTCATCATGGTCGTCGGCGTGGCGCTGTTCGTGCAACTTGCGCGCGCTATTTTTCAGCCTTCCAAGATCAATTATAAATGTCCCGAATGTGGCCTGAACCGGCACGAGGCAGACGCGATCCACTGCAAGCATTGCGGTGAAGTGCTCAAGATCGAGACGGATGGGACCACCTAAATCTGAGCGAGCACGTCAGCAAATCGCGAGGCGCCTATTTCCTTTTAGTAGCCGCAAGACTGTATTTTCTGGCTGTTCTAGATGTCAGTCAATCGTAGATTCAGGCGCATGTCATAAGAAGCCAATTTTGACTGCAACGAGGAAAACCAGGTCGACTGAATCGAGAACGTTCCGTTGTCGGTTATCTTCGAGGCGATCCGCAGGGAGGGCGAGCACGAATTGTCGCGCCCTCCATATTTGCTACGGCGGTCGTGCTGGATGAGCACCTCGGTGCTGTCCAAGAGGTTCCTAGTCTCAATCCTGCCGCATGCGCAACTGCGCGAGGAGATTTGAGCCGCGCCGAAACAACCGCTGTGCGCGTTTAGTATCCACTCCTTGGTCTAACCCCCCCCCGTCTTCTAGACGGGAGTGCTTTAGCACGAAGAATCAGTTATGTTCTTATCCTCCCAAAAATGAACCTTCGATCCTGCTCTGGTTCATTTTTGGGAGGATAAGAACATGCAATATTCCACAGGTAAGCATTGCGTTTTTTACCATCGTTATCATCTGGTGTGGTCGACGAAATATCGGTTCAAGGTATTGCAGGGTAAGATTAAATTTCGGGTCCGCGATATTTGCCGTCAGGTTTGTGCAGAAAACGGCGTTGATATCATCCACGGTGTTCTGTCGAGCGATCACGTCCACATGTTCGTATCCGTTCCACCAAAGCTGGCCATCAGTGACTTGATGCGCTTGATGAAGGGGCGTTCGTCCCACAAGGTCCAGCGCGAATTTCCGGCTCTGAAAAAAGCGTTACTGGGGTCGACACTTTTGGGGGCGAGGGTACTTCTCAACCACCAACGGTGCCATCACAGAGGACGTCTTACTTCAGTACTTGGAGAAGCATATCAAAAATCCTACCGACGCCAGTCGGTAGTGGTTTAGTCCTGCTGTACCTCGTCAAGGCCGCGCGCCAGCACCGCACCGATTGCGGCGATGACTGCAAAAACCAGTAGTACCGGGGCAGGGCCGAACCAGTCCGCCGCGAGGCCAAAGAGCCCGCCCGCAAGCAGCGCTAGACCGACCAACGTGTTGGACAGCGCGGTATAGCGGGCACGGAATGCATCCTCGGCCATGTCGGTCAGGTGCAGCTTGCGTCCGGCGCGCACGCCCTCGTAGGCGATCTGCGCGGCGAAGATCGCCGCTGCCGCACCGAAGGCTCCACCGAGGCCCCCGAATGCGAGGCCAAGGGTACCAATCACGGCAAAGACCACAGATCCGAGAGCGCCCGCCGCCATCAGGGTCTGTCGGCTGGAGTGGTCGGACAAACGCCCCCATACGTAAGATGCCAGCACTGAGGCAGCGGTCGACGCCATAACCAGAGGCCCAAGATCGTCGAGGGCGCTGCGTCCCGACGCAGCCGACAGCATGACGATGAAAGGTGGCGCAAGTGCTGTGACGGCCAACGCCGCACGCGATGCCACGAACAGGCGTAGTTGCGCGTCAGTCAGGATCGGCTGGACAAGTACTGCCAGCGAGCCATCGTCGTCCATGTTCTCTGCGTCAGCATGCGGCTCGCGCAAGGTCATGAAGATCAACGAAGCGAGCAGAAATGCCGCCCCCGCCGCGGCGATGATTGCCGCAAGCGGCGCGACTGCGACCTCAAACACCCCCACCGCCATCACGATGCCAACACCGAAGACGGAGAGTGAGGCGATTGAGGCCGCCAGACCCGTGATCGCGCCGCGCCGCCGTTTGGGATGGTGCGCGCCAGTGCGTCCTTGTAGCTGACGGACGAGGCTGAGCGCGCCACGGCGAGCACTGCGAGGCAGCTCAAAATCACGCCACCCGCCAAGGCGCCGGTGAGGAGAAGCGGCGCCGCCGCGATGCCGAGCGCTGCGAGCCCCTGCACAGCACTTCCCAGTGCCCAGAAGCGCTTGCGCTCCGGGCTGGCTTCGACCTTCCGCGCAAATGCAAGCTGCGGAAGCAGCGCGCCTGCCTCGCGCACTGGAACAAGCAGTCCTATCATGGCGCTCGGTGCCGCAAGTGCTGTCAGTAGCCAGGACAGCACGAGTTTGGGGTCAATCAGGGCGTCCGCCGTCTTAGTCAAGATCAGCGAGACGACATGAACCATGCCATTGCGCGCCTCGCCCGGGCGCACATCTTCCGTGGTAGTCCCGGTAATCTTGGCGAAGGCTGCCTTGTAGGGAACGCTCATCGAGGATCGAACTTTCCGACAGGGATCTTCAGATAGCTACGACCATCCGCCTCGGTCTCAGGTAAACGTCCGCCTCGTATATTGACCTGAAGCGCTGCCAGCATGCGGCCGGGCAGGGGCAACGTCGCATCGCGGGCCGTTCGTGTTGCAACGAATTCGGCCTTGCCGATACCGTCCTTCACATGCCGGTTGCGCAACCGGTGTTCTGCCACCGTGGCCATGTATTCAGGGGCAGTGCCAGCATCGGGGTAGTCGTGGCCGATATAAAGCCGCGTCTCGGGCGAAAGATCGAGAATGGCGCGCAGGGAATTCCACAAGTCCGCGGCATCGCCGCCGGGAAAATCGGCACGGCTGGTGCCGCTTTCGGGCATCATCAGCGTGTCATGGACGAAAGCCGCGTCACCCGCGACATAGGTGATCGACGCCAGTGTGTGCCCTGGTGAGAACATCACGCGCACCGGAATCTCGCCCACCATAAACTCGTCGCCTTCGGCAAACAGCCGATCCCATTGCGAACCGTCAGTGAGGAAATTGTCGCCAAGATGGTAGAGGTCTTTCCACAGTTTCTGGACACTGGTCACCTTCTCGCCGATGGCGTTGGGTACATCAAGCTTGTCGGACAGGTATCGCGCCGCGGTGAAATGATCGGCATGGGGGTGAGTGTCGAGTATCCAGACCACTTTGAGGTTTTCGGCAGCGACATAGGCAAGGATTTCGTCCGCACTCTGGGTCGTGATGGCCCCGGCCTCAGGATAGAAATTCCAGACCGGGTCGACGATGGCCGCTTCCCGTGTGGTCGCGCAGTGAAATACATATTGCAGGCTGCCCGTGGGTCTGTCGAAGAACGCGCGAATGATCGGGGACATGATTTTTCCTAATTCCAGTTTGTTTAATGCGTGAGATTCAGCATCTGGAAAAGCATCGTCGTGTAGAAGGCGGTGATCGCGGTCACGAGCGCTGCCGCCGCGCCGATCCAGAGAGCGGTGTCCATTGAGTGCCCGGGAGAGATGCACAAGTGCGACACCGACAGCGGCTGGCTATGGCGCCTCGTGCAGCGCCTAGCCGCGTTCCCTCCCTCGTATTTAGTGGAAACATATGTTGGATCAGACCCGGGCGAAGGTGTATTGAGTGACTGAAGTGGCCCCATATTCATGGCCAGCGGCACACATTGTAAGGTAGTAGTTCCACAACCGCTTAAACCTTTGATCAAAAGCCATGGATTCAATCTCGCTCCATGCGTCATCAAAAGCCTGGTTCCAGCGGCGCAGGGTGATGGAATAGCTGTCTGGGAAAGACAGGCAGTCCACGATTTTCAATCCTGATGCATTGGCTATTTCGCGGATGCCTCTATCATAAGGCAGCATACCGCCTGGAAAAACATGTTTGCGAATGAAATCCTGAGTTGTGCGATACGTGGGGTATAGGTCGTCAGCGATTGTAATTGCCTGCACGGTTGCTCTTCCATTGTCACTTAGGCGGTCATGGATGGACCTGAAATATACTGGCCAGTATATTTCCCCGACATGTTCGATCATTTCGATGGATCCTATACCCTCATAGGATCCGATTTCGTCGCGATAGTCCCGTAGGGCCACTTCAACCCGTTCCGACAGTCCCTCTTTTTGAACAAGTGCAGAGGAATGTTCAAAATGCGCTTTTGACAGAGTCAAAGCAGTAACTTTGGCATCCCGTTCTTTGGCCGCATAAATAGCCAGCGCGCCCCAACCGCATCCGATATCCATAAACCTGTCACCTTCCTTGAGGTTTATACTATCGCACATGCGTTTGATCTTGCGGCGTTGAGCAATTTCCAAATCTTCCTGCGGGTTTACGAAAATTCCAGACGAGTAGGACATGGTGTTATCCAGCCATGCGCCATAAAATGAATTACCTAACTCATAATGTTTGGCCAGATTTTTTGGGGCTTGTTTCTGAGTGTTCAGCAACAACCAGTGCCGAAAAACCTCATACCAGCGCACCAGACTAGAGCCAGGAACAGGCTGGCTGATCGATGCCATATTGGCCACGAGAACATCCATAAATGCCTGCAGATCGGGCGTATCCCACCAGCCATCGAGATAGGCCTCCGCAAAGCCAAGATTTCCTTCACGCACCACACGGGTGAACAAATGATCGTTCAGTACGTTAAGATGTCCGATTGGGCCAGATTGGATGCCCTGAGCACAAAACTGACGTTCGTCAGGCAGGGTGATAGTGATTTGCCCACGTTCGATACTTTGAAACTTCTCGAAAATCTGGGGGAAGTATTTTGGCAAATCAGTCTGATCTGTAGTACTCGCTAGAGCCGTCATAATATCCTCCTCAAAATAGCCTAGTTTCCCGGCCAAACCATTGTCGCAGCAGGATATTTTTCTACGGAATCGAGGAGAAACAGCCATTCGCTGCCGACCCGCAGGCTCACGAAGAAAGTCATGAGCATGCTCCTTATTTAAACTTGGACATGGCGCTTTCGTAAGACCCCGAAATGCTGTTCCAGGCCGTGTCGAAGCCAGACTTCATGTCCTCCCATGCCTCGTCACTCGCGTCGTGTAACTCTTTCAGCTTCGCGTCGGCCTTGTCGCGCTGATTGCGCATATCGTCGAGCTGCTTCTTAAATTCGATCTTTGCATCGGCGTCAGACTCGGCGACTTTCGCCTTAAACTTGTCGATGTCGGCGTTCCACTGATCCAGCTTCGCCTTGGCCTTCTCAATGTATTGTTCTCTTTCGGTCATGGTGCGATCTCCTTCAGGGTTTGATAGCGCGAGACGATGTTTCGCGCAGGGCTAAGTGTTTATGTTCTTTGAGAGGTAACGCGCGTTGTTTGCAAACACGCAGTTACATTCACAGTTTTGTCGCAGCATCTGATCAATAGGCTGTTGCAAACGACCTAAAGTAGGCCTTTCAACTGGCTGACCCCTACGACCTGACTGAACAAATTTCTTAAGAAAAATTTAGCTGCCGTGCAGTTGCTCGCACTGATGCAGATCAGTGAACCCTTACTGACGACCGAATGGTTCGCAGCGCCTTGATCCGCAAGTGGATAAGTAAGTCGTAGACACTGCAGCAGGATCACCGGCCGTTACCACGCCAAAAAGTGGATTGGACAGTGACCTGGATCAGCACCCGCTCAACAACCCGACGCTACACTCAGAAGATACAATCACTTCCGCATATCCATAAATGGAACCCTGCCATGTCCGAGAAGCATAAATTAGCGCTACCTGTCGTCGAGTACGCCCGCGAGAACGACGAGTTCCGCAAGGTTCTCTGGACCGATGATAAAACACGGCTAGGGCTGATGGTGGTCCCCGGGGGCTCCGAACACGCCACCAAGGCGGAAGCGGATGGATAAGCGCATGAAGGTTGATACCATCATTGTAGGAGCGGGCACCGCCGGCCTGTCTGCTCTGCGCGAGGTGCGTCGCTACACCGACGATTTCCTGTTGGTCAATGACGGTCACTGGGGCACTACCTGTGCGGCTGTTGGCTGTATGCCGTCGAAAGCGTTGATCGAGGCTGCGAACGCCTTTCACCGGCGCCATGACTTTGAGGAATTCGGCATCTTGGGCGCAGAGGCAGTACGCGCCGACATTCCCGCAGTACTCGCGAGGGTCCGTAGAATGCGCGACGGTTTCGTGCAGGGGCCGGAGGCGGTGCCGGAAAAACTGGGCGAACGCGCAATATCGGGCCGCGCGCGATTGCTTGGCCCTGGCCGTATGGACGTGGGCGGCGTTGAGATCGAGGCGCGCGCAATCATTCTTGCGCCAGGTAGCGGCCCCGTGGTGCCCGCCCCGTGGCGCGACTTTGGCGAACGAATTCTGACCACGGACAGTCTGTTCGAACAGATCGACCTGCCGAGCCGCATCGCGGTGATCGGCATGGGCGCAATCGGGGTCGAGATTGCGCAGGCGCTTGCTCGGCTGGGTCTCGATGTGGCGGGGTTCGATGCCGTTGAGGGTCTGGCTGGTATCGACGACAGCGGTGTGCTGGCGGCCTTCCGTCCGATGATCGAGGCCGAAATCGCGCTGTATCTGGGTGCTCCAGCTGAATTGGAAGGCGCCGGTGGCGCGATCCGTGTAACCAGTGCAGGTGGCAGTTTTGAGGCCGATGCGGTGCTGGCCTCGGTCGGGCGACGGCCCAATATCGACGATCTGGGGTTGGATACGCTCGGCGTGCCGCTCGACGACACAGGGATGCCCGAGATCGACCCCGCCACGCTGCGTATCGGCGATCTGCCGGTGTTCCTGATCGGTGACGCAAACGGCTACCGCCCGCTTCTGCATGAGGCTGCCGACGAGGGGCATATTGCGGGCCGTATGGCTGCGCCGGACGCCATGGGCAACGGGCTGTGTCGACGAACAGCTCTCTCCATCGTCTTCTCGTCGCCGCAGGTCGCGCGGGTTGGGCCACCGTTGTCGGAACTTAGTGAGACCCACATAGCCTCGGGCAGCGCTGATTTCTCCAAACAAGCGCGGGCCCGCATGGCCCAGACCGCCGCAGGCGTGTTGCACATCCATGCTGAGCGCGAAACGGGGCGATTGCTGGCCGCCGAAATGTGCGTGCCTGTTGCCGAGCACCTGGCACATCTGCTGTCCTTGGCTGTCGAGGCCCGGATGACAGTGGCCGACATACTGGCCATGCCATTCTATCATCCTGTTTTGGAGGAAGGGCTTCGCAGCGCGCTGCGCGACGTCGCCAAAGGCGTGGCGAGTTCCGGTGGATCAGATTTATCGGACTGCAAGGCCATCGGCCATGATGCGCTAGACTGACGGTAACTTGGAACAGAGGAAGAGACTCGGGGCGGCATCATCTTGCGATACGCGTAGTGCCTTTGGGAAACCATTATTACCGAAACCCATTTGATAGCAGGATGCTATGACGCGGACGACTGAAAATCCCATTGACCCAAGTCGTGATTTTATTGCGGGCTCGGAAAGCGGTCAGTCGAAACTCGTTTGGTATGTCGATTACACTTTCAATTATACATCCGTGGTGCGCGATATAATACGGGCCGCTGCACAAGACCTTTACGAAGACCAGGCGGTGGTTGCATTTCGTCAGGCCCCTTGCGCCACACAATCCGATCAACGCGATCTCACGGCGCGCGCGGCCGTCGCCGCCGGCTCGCAATGCCTTTATCTGGACATGCACAGCGCGTTGCTCGATCAATCCGACGAGATTGATGAGCAAGTTGTCATGCTAATTTCGCAAGACATCGGCCTCGATGCTGAGCGGTTCAAGATTGATCTGCGGTCCGATGAAACGTGGGATCGGATCGTGCAAGATCGGGAGGATGCCGTGCAGGCCGGTCTTAAGGATCATGGTGGCTTGGTCATTGATGGTCGCATTTATCGCGGCGCTTGGGACGAGGCATCCTTGGTAGAAGCGCTTGAAAAACCCCTTGGACATCAGCTCAAGCAGGCGGGCACGGATTTTCAGAATTGGGCAGCCTCTTCAGGGCTGGCTTTGGTACTTGCGACATTTACCGCGCTGATCATCACAAACGTCGGCTATGAGGCCACATATGAGCGTTTGCGCGACTTGCCGATCTCCATAGGCATCGGCGATGCAACGTTTGCCCTGTCGGCGCAGGCTTGGGTCAATGATGGTCTGATGGCGATATTCTTTTTGTTGATCGGCATCGAAATCAAGCGCGAGCTTGTGGATGGTGAATTATCCGATCTGTCTAAAGCTTCACTACCCATGCTGGGCGCTATAGGCGGGATGGCGGCCCCGGCGCTGATCTATCTGGCGTTCAATTGGGGGCTGTCGACGGCGCATGGATGGGGTGTGCCGATGGCCACCGACATCGCCTTTACGCTTGGGATCATGGCCCTGCTTGGCGATCGTGTGCCATCAGCCCTCAAGGTGCTGATCGCAGCAATAGCGATTGTGGATGACTTGGGCGCGATCATTGTGATCGCCCTTTTTTATAGCGAAGGGATCGATTCTACGCCCTTGCTTATCGCTGGTGGCATTTTTGCGGCCATGCTTGTCATGAACAAGGTCAAGATTTATTCGCGCGCACCATATCTGATTTTGGGCGTTGTGTTGTGGTATTATGTGCACGATTCTGGGCTGCATGCGACATTTGCTGGAGTGCTGACCGCTGCTGCGATCCCATCCAGGCGCACTGGCAATATTGCCGGCGCTGCGGCGCAGACGTCTGCCCTATTCGACCGCGAACTAAACAAAGCAGAGACGCCGGAGGCAACGGTGTCGTCTCGGTCTTTGCATCTATTGCAACAGGCGCTCGATCGTCTGCGTGAACCAGGATATCATGTTCAGCACGCACTTGAAGGCTGGTCTAACTTTCTGATTTTACCGCTATTCGCGTTCTTCAATACTGGGATCGTTCTGTATGGCGGACCCTTCGATGTGACGGCTCCGGAAATTTCCGGCGTCATGACAGGCCTGATAGTAGGCAAACCGCTTGGCATCGTTTTGGTCTGTTGGTTGGCAGTGAAGCTTGGCATCGCGGACCTCCCGCGCGGCGTGACATGGCGGCACATGATTGGTGGTGGTTGCCTTGCAGGCATCGGATTTACGATGTCGATTTTCATTGCTGGCGCGGCCTTTGAAGACGAGGCATTGGCTGCAGTTAAACTTGCCGTGCTGATTGCGTCATTCATAGCCGCGACGATGGGTGCACTCATTTTGCGATCATCAAAACTAGGCTGAATGCGCTAAGAGGTGGTCTTATGATTTTCGATCAATTTGCAGCCTTTAAGGTGGATCAGAATTTCATATAAGCTGGCCTTTTTCATGGGCTCGGTTTTTCTGGTATGCTGCTGACCGAACAAGCCAAAGGCAGCGACGCGAACAAATCCGGTGTAAGGGTCAGCCAAAGACGCAGCTCATGCTGCGCATCATCGAAACTGATCCTGAAATGGGCAGCGCATCATCAGACCCGGCGCACCAACCCGTCAGCTGATAGTCTCGAACGCGCTTCAGGCTCCACCAGATGTTTCGACGTCGCGAAAACAATTAAAAATAGAGGTGATCTTATATAGATGGCCAGTGGGATATTGTTCGTCAACAGTGGTCAGCCTTTTGGAGACTTCTTCTGCACCGCTGCTCGGTCAAGCCCGCCTTGCTTCGTTGGAGGACTATGCTCAGTGTCAATTTCAGGTACTAATTGGTGCAGTGCCAGCAGTACCTGACCGACTGTAACGCTGTCGGCATGTGCCATTCCTTCGTCTTCCGCGACGCTAATTTCGCTTGCTTCATATGCCCATCTCCTGAGGATTTCGATTTTTTGAGTTTCAGAGAGAGCGCTGTCTATCAAAACATCATTTGGCACTTCATATTCTGCGGCCGGATCAAGAAGTGCGCGGGAATTACGGTCATCGCTAATCATTGATGTTCTCCAAAAATAATGAATAATGCATGGCATGATGCCAAGTTTTCATGCATGTCAGCCAATTCTCACATCCTGCCATCAAGAAACACGCGTCGATCTAGCGCGATGGCAATATCATACTTCAAAAGCTCATCACGGACGTGCCGGGCGCTACGATTGCAGCGCCCATTGCGTCTGGTGCTGCGGCGGTCACGCCGTCGATTAGAACAGAAGTGTCGGCCCCTTTACCAGGCAAATAAATTGCGCAGACCTGAACCTTAAGACCCTTCTGTTCCATCATCATCTACATCAAGCCTTGCGGGCTTGCGTTCTTTGGCGGTTGTACGGCGGGTGCTGATACTGGTGCGTCTACCAATGCGATATCAGCCGCAGGGCCACACAATAGCAACTCGGCCTCAGCCCTGGCGTTTATGGCGTTCAGAGTTAAAACCATTGCCATCAATTGCGTTTGAGGCTCAGCTGTTGTCAGGATAGTGATCAGCTTATTTTGGTCTTCGGCGTGCGCTGTAGTGGTCAGACCAAGGGCGAGAAAGGGTGCAGTTAACAATCTGAGAATTCGCATTTTTTATTCCTTTGGTGCATTAAAAAACGTTATTGAAGTACGTGAGCAGGGCCGATTACTTAAGTGCTGATGCTTGGCTGCCACTCCAAATCAATAGCAAATCATTTTTTAGTTGAAGGTCGGATTCTATTTGACCTCAAATTGATTTTGGTGCGAACGCACATAAAGCCTGAGTGGAGGCAGACCCCCACGAACTTCGCCGGCACTGCGAGAAAGACCGAATGTTGGATTGATCCAAAAGAATTCCTTTCGCTGTTGGTATTTTAACGATGCTGGGCACCTTGAGTATGAGCCGCTCAAAAAAAAGACGTCCAACCCACGGAGAATGAGTCGGACGCCATGCACACGAGCAAGGGGGGGAGGCGGGGCTAGTGTGCAAGAAAAACGGCCTAGCTTTTCTATCCGGATCGTCTGGGCGGTTCTGAAGTCAAAGTGTCATATAACCAGCAAATTCATATTGATCTAAATCAGCTAGGTGGGCACTTATCTTCGATAAGCATTTCCTGTGTTCTAAGGGAAAGGCCATCGCTATGAAAAACTACGCTCTTGGGGTCTGATGGCCGGATACAGCGCAGTCAGAGCGAAGGATCAAATTTCGCTCTGACGTAAGCCGGTGCTAATTACACAGTATTGCCAAGTTGTTAGCATAGAATTGCGAGGGATTGGCAAGGGCACGGAGACGTTACAGTTCCAAACTTTAGGTGCCTGGTGACTGATGCAGGTCAAGGTGACGGACTACAATCTGCGCCACTATTCGAGTGACACCTAAAATGTGAGGAGTTCGTCATGCGATTCGATTTCAACGACAAAACTGCAATCGTTACCGGAGCAGCGTCAGGCATCGGTGCGGCAATCGCATGCGATCTGGCGCGTCTTGGAGCCACGGTTGTTCTGGCGGATATGGATGAGACGGGGATGTCCACCGTAGCGGACGAGATCATGAAATCCGGTGGCAAGTCCATAAGCCATAAGACAGACACCAGCGTTGCCACCGATGTAGAGGCTTTGGTCGCTTTTGCGGTGGCGCAGACAGGTGGTCTACATTTGCTCGTGAACAATGCGGGCATTGGCGGCCCGGCAGTTCCGATTGGAGAATATCCTATCGATGAGTGGCAAAAGGTGATCGACGTTAACCTCAACGGCGTCTTTTTTGGAATGCGTTATGGCATCCCAGAGATGGTCAAAGCGGGCGGCGGTTCTATTGTCAATATGGCCTCTATTTTGGGCTCGATCGGTTTCGCCACGGCAAGCGCCTATGTAGCCGCGAAACATGCGGTTGTTGGACTGACAAAAGTTGCTGCATTGGAATATGCCAAGGCTGGAGTTCGTGTGAATTCGGTCGGGCCAGGCTTCATCGCCACGCCGCTACTGGAGAAAAACCTCGATGAGGCTGCGCTAGATGGCATCGCCGGATTGCACCCAATCGGCAGGCTCGGCAAAGCCGAAGAAGTATCAGCGCTTACCTGCTTCCTGCTGTCTGATCAGGCCAGTTTTATCACTGGAAGCTACCACCTCGTCGATGGCGGCTATACTTCGCAATAGAGCTTGGAACGCGTTAGCACATCTTAGACCGCTATGGCCGTAGCTGACAATCGCTGCTTTGCGTTACTCCAGTAAAAAAATGGTTCAGAGCATCCTTTCGCTGGGTGACAAGCCAATATCTGCTTTGCGGAGCGGTCTCAACAGTCCGACTCAACACAAGCAGTGAAGCGCTCAGCTGGAGTTTTGTACTAGAGCGTCTTTCGAGGTAGTTCGTTGAGTTGCCCTTGCGACGGCGCTCAGCTTTGCTTGGCTATGTATCGACGAATTATCCGATACACAAAAAGGGCCTATACATCGGCAGCCCCGTTTCATTCTATGTAGCCAGTTGCGCTCTAGGCGCGTTTAACAAGACGGATTAGGAAGAGAAGAATAACCGCCCCCAATGTTGCATGGATAATCCCACCTAGGATTCCGCCCCCAAAACCGAGGCCGATCACAGGAAAGATCAGCCCCGCAACAAATGCGCCGACGATCCCCACGACAATGTTGCCCAACAAACCAAAGCCGAACCCTTTGACAATCAAACCTGCCAACCAGCCTGCTATTGCTCCGATAATTATGATTACAAGAATGCTCTCAATGCCCATTTTAATGCCCTCGCACTATGAAGTAGCAAATGTTCTTTCAATGAGAGGATAGCACAGAATGAAAATAGTCCGCTAAAAATCGTACCCTGCGCGCTCGTCTTTATTCCATGCTCAGTGAACCTCAGGGCGAAGCCGTTGATGGTGGCGATCGGTCATGTCGGTTTCGAGCCCCATAGCATGGGATGATCATAGGCACTCTCGGCTGCCAGCGAGCATGGCCAATACCTGTCCAGTTCATCCGCAAGGCTGCGGACCATCTGGCTGTGACAGGCATAGCAGCCTTCACGGATGTAGATTTCCCGACCTGCCAGCTCGAGCGGCGTATGGGGCAGCATATCCACGGATGGAACTCCTTTGATACGTCCATCAAGGGCTAATTCGTTTAGAGTTGATCCAAATCAGCTCGGGTAGCCCTTATTAGGGTACTCTTGCGGAAGTCGCTAACAATAGGACACCTTATGCCCATATTTCCGGATACGAGTAATCACTTGACCGGCTTAGAATTTTCCGGAACTGACCCTGGGTCGCTAAGTGCGGACACCTATATACCGAAGAACTTCCCAAAGAATGGCCCACTCGTCGTCGTGCTGCACGGCAGCAACCAGTCTGTTGAGCGCTATGATATCGGATCGGGCTGGTCTACGCTCGCCGACGAATACGGGATAGCGCTCCTTTTTCCGGGGCAAAGACTGACCAACAACCTACTGGGCAGCTTCAACTGGTTTGAGACTGGTGACAGCCACCGCGGAGCCGGTGAACCGCTCTCTATTCGTCAGATGATCAAGCAAGTCGTCGATGATCATTCTGTGGACCCGTCGCATGTCTTCATCACGGGGACGTCCTCGGGCGGTGCCATGACATCTGTGATGCTGGCGACTTATCCAGAAGTATTCGCGGGAGGCGCGATTATCGCAGAGCTGCCCTACCGCAGTGCGAATAACCAGATCGAGGCAATCTTACGCATGAGTGGACTCGAGAGCCCGTCGGACAGCAAGCTTGATGAATTTGTGCGCGATGCCTCGAAATGCAAAGGCCCTTGGCCGACAATCTCAGTTTGGCATGGCGGCAACGATACGACCGTCGACAGTTCTAACGCTGGTTCAATCGTCCGGCAGTGGCAGAAGATCCACAAGGTCGAAGGACCACCGACACGTGTGGAGACGGTCGACGGTTTTCCCCGGAAGGTATGGTGCGACGCGCAAGGGCGGGTGATGATCGAGGAATACATCCTCGAAAATATGGGCCACGGCACGCCGGTCAATGCAAAGGGAGACAAGGGTCTTGGGGAAGAAGGCGAGTATATGCTGGAAGTTGGCATTTTCTCGACCCGCCACATCGCGGATTTCTGGGGTCTTACACAGTAGGAGAGTTGAGGTGCCTGACGTGTTCTGCCAGCGTACCAGCATGCAAGGGTATCAGCTCCGACGACACGGGAAGTCGCGGCGACAATACGCTGCGGGGTCGAAGATCATCAGGCGGCAAACAGTTGGGAATACGCATTGAGCTTAAAACATATGATTTCTCATGAAGACTGGCTCCCGATTGCAGATCGCAGAGCCGAGGTCCTTTTCTGAACCACAATACATTAGACGGAACCGGAACCAGCAACAGGAAACATTATGCTAATCAGATTCAAAGACCTAAAATCGCTAACCGCAACGACGCCCGACGGCAGCGCCCATGCCGTCACCGATCTGTTCGTTGATAATGATTATAAGATCAGCCATGTGGTGATCACGCTAGGCTCATGGTTCAGCCGCGAAAGCTGCGCGTTGCGGATCGAGATGTTTGGCACACCGGATATGGACGAGAGCACTTGGCCCACGGCAGTCAGCGAGGCCGATGTAGACGCGGCGGGCAGCCCCGACAGTGCTGCGGATAACTCAGCCAGCAGTGTAGCGTTGCGTGGGGCGGAGGGGGTTGTTGTTGAGCCCAGGATGCTGTCACAGCGCGAATGCCAATTGGCCGCAGTGCAAAGCGCTGCCGACCTGCACCGGGTGGGGAGACTGCAGAACGCAGACGTCATGGGCACCGATAAGATCGTGGGCACTCTGATGGATGTGATCGTGCAGACTGATGACTGGACCATCGCGTCGCTTGTGATCCATGCTGGCCCGACCGATAACGCGCACCAGCGGGTAATCCCCGTGGGCATGGTCGCGGCAATTGATTGGGAGGCAACGACCACCACGCTGACCTGTCCCAAGAGTGTCGTTGATAAAAGCCCCGAGTTGCACGAGATCGGCGATAAGATCGAGGGCCAGTGGTATAACAAGGTGTTGGGCTATTATGGGCTCGGCTAAGCTTGCGCATTCCGGATGATCGAGCCCGTTTTACAGAGGATGAATAAGACAATGGCGTGTTGGATTTCACCTTGGAAATAGATGACTGGAAAAAGGAGAAAATATGCAACTTTCAGACATTGAGAACGATGCACAGGTTTTCGCTAAGGAGGGACAAGTGGCGATCGGCGCGGTGCGTCGCGTGATGCCTGGTGCCATCGACGTGTACATTGAAAATCATGGCGAGGTTAAGATATCTCAGGACCAGATTTCAGCAATTCACGATGGCAAGGTCGTACTCGCGATCGATAATTTATCCGATGACCTGCGTGCCGCGATTGAACACGCCCATGACCTCGAGTTGGGCGATATTGCGGGCCGTGGGAAGAATGACCCTCCGGTCTGAAAATTCTACAATATTTAACATAAGATAGACTCTGCGAAGTTCATCTGTAGCCGCAAAGCGATAATGTCACCCCTGTGCAATTCAGGAATGTCACTCTCTTGTTCAGTTGAGCAACGGGAGATTGGACATGGGATGGGTGATGATGAGCGAACGCGAGTTAAATCGGGTGGAA